>Ga0007809_10000763_pt1 | contig 13483 bp, 8 predicted proteins | sample CryBogCBE02Aug07_FD_60383 | JGI IMG/M metagenome (GOLD analysis project Ga0007809, IMG submission 60383) | Freshwater microbial communities from Crystal Bog, Wisconsin, USA - CBE02Aug07 | ecosystem: Environmental > Aquatic > Freshwater > Lake | place: Crystal Bog, Wisconsin, USA | collected...
GTAAAAGGTTTAACCACTGAAGTTATTGTTATGGATCCAGTCTATCTTGCAATTACTATAGGTTTGGGTTCACCAAGCGGGGTTGTATATAGTGATATAGCAAACTCTAATTTAGTTATTAATATGGCAAGCAATTCTAAAGTAGCTGCTTCAACAGTATTAAGTAATGTACAGACAATATTAGAAAACTATTTTAATCCTTCCAATATTACTCTTGGTTATACTGTAGATATACCTGATTTAACCGGTCAAATACTAGCTATACCTGGAGTACAATCTATAGCAACTCAAAACACAAGTAGCGGGGATCAAATAAATGGGGTTTCATTAATAGTGTTTAACCCATCTTATCCTTACAACGATATAAGATCAACAACTCATACATTTACTACATTAGACTTTCAAACTGTATATTTAAACAATATTAACGATATTTTATCTAGAGTAGTAGTAAATGTTGGTGTAACACAAAGCACTTCTATAGTAAACTTCTAATATGGCTATTTCGTTAATACCGCTAAGTGCATTTTATGGTATTACTGTTAGTGGGTTAACAGCTAATCCATTAAGCGGTTTTACCCTAGCTACTCCTTTTACATGTGCTTTAAGTGCTCAGCCCGGTATAACTGAAGCTGCAATAACTTCAAATTATAACATTATTTGGTGGTTCGGGGATGGTACATATAGTACAGAATATGCTCCGACCCACACTTATAACTGGCCTGGAGTTTATGAAATAAAAATAGGTTTATATAATAATAATCCAGGAGATCTCTCTACAGGTGCAAGCCCAACATCTTCTCTTGATGTGAACGTAGATAACGCTAACTGGATACTCACCACTCGTGCTGGTGTTAACCCTTTTACGTTTTCTACAACAGTAACAGCTAGTAATTTTATTGTAGATAAATTATACTGGTCTACCAGTGGGTGGTTATCTTCAGGTACTCCTACTTCTATACCTTCAACCAACATTTATACGTTTTACGGTTATCAATCTAATTATTCAGGTAATTCAGCTGGACCAGTACCTTTAACAATAAATTATTTTACTAGTTTACAAGACAATAATAACATTAATTTCACTTTTTATGCTGATAATTCTTTATCTCAGCCTTGGACAGAAGTACCTGATGGTCAATTAATTAATTTACGACCAAGGTGGAGATTTACATCGGCTTCTGCAACCTCTTTAGATAATGAAGTTGTTTTATTAAACTACCAACCAATAAGCAGTACTCCGGTATTAATTGATAATAATGGACGTCCTTCATCTTCAGGAACACAAGTAGGTTTATCTGGCTCATTTAATTTTTACTATGTAGACGACTTACCTTCAATGGTTGTAAATAGTGTTTCTAGTTCTTACGTAAACCCTACTACATTATGGGTAAATTTAGACACTTTAAATATACCTAACCCGCCTGCTAGAGATTACGATTACATAGACACTCCAGCCTATGCTAATACAGCAGTAAGCTTATCTGCTTATTATTACGTACAGAGTTTAATTCCAGACCATATAGATTTTACATTAAACGGTAAAGTACCTTTTGAAAGTACATATTGGTCCGGGGTATCTAGTAGGTTTGTAATGACAATTAACAGCCCTGTTTTAACAGGTACAAATTCTTACCTTTCAGATACTCCTTTATTAAATTATCCATTAAACATTTTAAGTGGGGCTCCTTTATTTACGATTACATTTTCTCCAAGCGGTCAAGGCAACGTACAAATATATTTTGAAACCCCTGTTAGTGGTGTAATAAACACATACAATACTTCTTACGATTTACAAACATTTGCATACACCCTTAATAGTGTAGCCTTTAACAGCGGGTTTTATATAGCAGCTTTTACACCATATGTAACTGCTGGTACTGCTGAATCCTATCTCTACAGTACAGCAATATCGGGCTTGTATTATGTAAACGATTTGACTGCAAACCCTGTATCAGGGTTCTACCCTTACACCCTTACAAATACAATAACTAGTGTAAAATACAGTCAGCATTTTTCAGGTTATAGTCCGCAATTTGACATTGTAGATTTTAATAGTACTTATTTTGCACGTAAATTTGGAGCTGGTTTTGATTTCGGTGCTCAATTAAAATCCTACGCATTACAACCAACAATTGCTCAAAATACAGTATTTTTTAATGATTATTTATCTGCTATTGCAGGTACTAGTGCAACTAATGAAGATACGTTTGGTGGGGTGCTATACGAAAAAATAACTAACTTTGTAGAAAACACTTCAGACCCGCTCACATCAAACGTAAATCAATTTTACTCTTTGTCAGAAATGTTAGATTTAAATCTTAATGACTTTAATTATACTAACATACCGCCAGGGTTAGGTAAAATTTATGATTTGTATTCAGTACAACAAAGTAGAGTGTGGGGTGCACGTTCTCAAGATGCCCGTAACTTTACTTTAAGTGCTGGTTTTCCTAATTTAGGAGGAATATTAACCGAATACAATATAAGCACGACAATGGTATCTGCAGGACAAAAGATAGTGGTTAATGATATGTTTAACTCTCAATATTACGAGTTATTAGAAGTACCTGCAATTACATCGTATGCATCTATAACAGCCCGCAATCTGCAAAACTTTTTACCAACAACCGCTTATCCTTTATCTTCTTATCCTTTAACAACATATCCGTTAAGTGCGTTTTATGGTTGGGGATTAAAGACGCCAGTACAATACAATTATCGTTTCTTTGTATATAGTCCTGTTACTAATCAACAACAGGTAGCTGGGTTAGTTAACTGGGATGACCCGCTGACGACTTTATCTGAACAGGCTTCTTCCCATGCTGCTTGGGTTAACGATGGTGGTACTTTAGAAAAAATCTTTAGTTACTATATACATAAAGGATTGGGTTTAATAAATTAATAATATGCCAGTCTTTAACACAATTAACGCTTTAACAACGTCGTCAAATACGTCAACGAATCAAGATTTGACTCAACCTTATTCTTATCAAGATTGGATTATTCGTAATAGTAGCGTTTCTCCTGTAGATCCATATGCTCAATACAATGCGTATGTACAGAACTGGTATATTAATCATGCTTTAGCCAATTCAACAGCTATTAATGCTGTACAAAATTATTATAAAGCATTTTTACAGTCTTTAGGGGTTACGGCTCGTAATAACGACGAAAAGCAATTGTTTAATAACGTAAACTTTGATGATCCTTTAAGTGTACAATCTGTTATTACTGGCTATGCACGTAGACTTAAAGATATAGCAATTTATCTAGCTAATACTCGTAATCATTTAACTTACACTAAATTAAAATATAATTTAACAGGTACTGCTCTATCTTTAGAGCGTTTGTTTTATAATTTCCTATTAACATCATTTACTCGTAAAACAACCCCGGACGGATTAATTACCAGCTTAGTTGTTACAGATCCTAATATTTTACAATACTTGCCATATTTGGTTACAGTAGCCCCTAAATTTAACGTACAAATACAAGAGTTATACGATACTAATGAATATTACGATTTACAATTAACAGATGCCACTAGCGTTAGCGCAACAGTAAATATTGGTACAAATTTAACAGTTCCTGCAGATGTTTATAACGCTGGTCAATATGATATACCAACAGATTATCTATTTTCTAATGTTATAGCATCCGTAGCAACATCAACCTCTCTTACGATGGCATCTACTTTACCAACATATTTTACTTTTATAGGCGACGGTAATACAACCACCTTTGCCTTAAATAATATAACTTCAAGTACTTCAAGTGCTTATCAAGTTACTATTGATGGTATTGTACAGACTCCAGACAGTAGCTATACAATTAGCTCTCAAAATCAAACCATAACCTTTAGCGGGCCACCACCTGTTAATACAATTATAGTGATAGTAATACGTTAATAATATGGCATTAGTAAAAGTAGATACATCAATGTTAGTTAATAGCGCTGGTACCAGTGGTTACTCTGGTAAGAGTGGTTTTAGTGGTACCTACTCCGGTTACAGTGGTTATTCTGGCCCGGCAGGAGCAAATGGTAGTAATGGAAACTCAGGTTGGTCTGGTTATTCTGGTAGATCAGGTATATCGGGTTGGTCTGGTTATTCTGGCTCGGGTACTTCTGGTTATTCTGGTACGTCAGGTTGGTCTGGATATAGTGGTTACTCTAGCTATTCCGGTTACAGCGGTTATTCAAGCTATTCTGGATATAGTGGTTATTCAAGCTATTCTGGATATAGTGGTTACTCTAGTTACTCCGGTTATAGTGGCCCTAGCGGTTATTCAGGCTTTAGCGGACAAGTTGGAGCATCTGTTTATGGTAGAACATATTTTTTACAAGAGGTTAACAGCGATCAAAACCCTGCTTTATATGAAGTAATGGCTTTACAGCCAGGCGGTGGTGGCTCGACAATTAATGATGATTATGCTATAATTACTTCTAGCGCCGGGGTGACTGCATTTGGTTGGTACCTAACACCAATTGGAGAACCGGGAGTGACAGAGATACCCGCTGGTTTGTGGGATGTTGAATTTTATCGTTATGTGCTGGGTGGTTCAGCAAATTTTGTATTTAGCATATATACATATTCAATGACCACTAGTTCTACTGGTACTTTTATTTTAAGTGCCGATAGTGGAGCAGTGAATGATACTACTTCTACGTATCAAAAAGTTTCTTACGCCACATCAAGTATTACTACTCTATCTTCTACTGACAGAATACTATTACAGGTTTCTGCTTATACGTCAAGCGTTTCACCAATTACAGCTGCCTATCAGTATAATGGTAGTTCAGTGTTTACAGTGGTACGTACACCTATAGGGCAAGGTGTTTCTGGGGCGTCCGGTTATTCAGGTATAGGTACATCCGGGTATAGTGGTATTTCAGGATTTAGTGGTATTTCTGGTTTTAGTGGTTCAGGTGTTTCTGGTTACTCTGGTAAATCTGGGTATTCAGGTATAGGTACATCTGGGTATAGTGGTATTAGTGGTTATTCTGGATGGAGCGGCATTTCAGGATTTAGTGGTTACTCCGGTTATAGCGGTATCTCTGGTTATAGCGGTATTTCTGGGTATTCCGGTTATAGTGGTATTTCTGGCTATAGCGGTATTTCAGGTTTTTCAGGTTATAGTGGACTCCCTGGTGCTTATGCTGCTAGTGGTATTTCTGGGTATTCCGGTTATAGTGGTATTTCAGGGTATTCAGGTCAAGGAACTTCTGGTTACTCTGGTATATCGGGGTATAGCGGGTTTGGTGGTAATACAATACAAACCATTACTTTCTCAAATTCCTTTTCTGCCGGTCAAGTAGTTGCAAGAGCTTCTGGTGGTGGTAGTTATGTATTAGCAGAAGCAGATACTTCTTCCGATGCTGAAGCACTTGGCATTGTACAGTCTTCTACAGGTAGCACATTTACTATAGTATATCATGGTTATATTTCAGGTTTATCCGGTTTAACAGATGGTGCAGTCTACTTCTTATCGCCCACAAGTACAGGTACTCTAACATCTACAGCACCTGTAACAGTGGGGCAAGTTTCCAAACCAATGTTAGTAGCTACAAGTACAACTACCGGGGTGGTTGTAAACATGAGAGGTATAACAATAGCTTCTTCTTATGGTAGTATGTCGTTACAAAATGCAAACAATGTTAATATTACCGGCGGGGCAATAACTGGGGTAACATTGAGTGCTTCTAATATACTATTAAACAGTTCATTTGTAAACACTCCAGTTACCAATAACGGATATATTACAATACAAGATTCTTCTGGAAGTACTTATAAATTAATGGTTGGTAGTTAATGCACCGGTTATAAATATTATCATTAATGGATACCGGTAATACAGTTGTAGATAGTTTTGCTACACAAGACCAAATAAATTCTGATTTAAATACTTTATCTCAGAAGTATTTAGGTAATAGCGAGTATCTACTTTCTAGTACAAGTACTGGACTGATTTCTTCTAGCGTTATACCTATTGCTCCTTTTGCTAATTTAACAAACAGGTATTACCCTACAGTTGCACTTGCACCCCAATTAAACGAGAACATTGTTACGAGCGATCAACTTGGTGGTTATTTTGTACCGAGTAATCTTGGTGCGTCAATCTATTTAACTAAAAATATAATATATAGTATTGACTCCACTCAAGTAGCTATAGGTACAGGTTACAGATATATTGATCCAACACGTTTTAATAAAGGCTTTACGATAGGTAGTAGCAATCTTGATTCTAAAGTAGTAACTCATAACACCAATACCAACTGGATGAAAGCTATAGGTATATCAAACCTATATGACGGTACAGTTGTTAATACAGACACATATCAAAAATTTGTTCCGTATCAGTCTTTTTATGAAACCACAAAATCTAGTAACAACGGTATAGTTACTGCAGAATATGATTTTGAATTTTGGGAAGGCCCTTATAAAAATATATGGAACCAAAATAATGGTGCTAACAGTTTAGATGAGTTTAATTACTTTAATTTAAATCAAAGAATAACCAATTTGGTGTTTACCCCAGGAAGAGAGCTTTACTCTTGGTGTACAGATGTGTTTGGTAATCAATACGGTTTATATAAACCGTTTACAAGACCATACAGTATGTATTCCATGGTTACTGCTACTGGAACTTTGTGGACAAAAACAGTTGATGGTACTATTAACATAGGGCCATCTGCTTTAAATTTAATATATAATAACTACATATATGATAGTACAATTTATAGTCAATTAACTGCAAACAATATTGTAAACTTTGAAGTGTTTTATGATACGTTAGTTATACAGCTTTCTAGTACTATATTGTACGAAAAGGTTACATTTGATTATAATACCTACACAATACAAAAATCCCTACAAAACTATTTACCATTATCTGCCGGGTCTACAGCAAGTAATGCCATATTAACTAATTATTTTAATAGTAGTATAGGTAATCTTTCTCCTAATGCTGTAACTTATTATGGTGGTAATTGGTATGATGATATAAACAATAATATCACCATTTGTACGTTGGTTTCAAGCACTATAACAGGAGGCTCTACATCTATTATAGGTAACAACGGCCTTTCTAGTGTAGTTGTACCTGTATTGTATCGACTTGATCTTAACAATCCGAAAGATAGAACTAGAATTTATCCAACAAACACTACCGACCCTAACGTATTTAAAGAGTATGTTTACCCACTAGGTACGGTAAGTTATATGGAAGCCCCTGTATTTTGTTATAACGAGGATACTCAAACTTACGTTATTACATTTATTAGTTTTCCATATCAAACTCAAAAATTAAACCTTATTACCTATAAAGTACAATATTAATGTCTGTATTAGCATATAATTTTCCGCAGCCAGATCAGGCCTCTCCATTGGTAACTTTAACAGGTTACTCTCCACTTACTGTTGTGTTTCAACCAAGCGCGATTAATTTTGGTAATGACACTGTTGGAAGAATTACATATATATTATCAGCTTTTAACTTTCAAAAGGTTATAACGCGTAACTACACGTATAGTAGTTTACAAGACGCTCTTACAGGTGCAACTGCTGGTATTGATAGTAGAAGTAATTTCGTTTGGACATTTTATAATACAGCAAGTGGTACTTCTGTAACATCTGTAGTTGTATCGGCTACAATGTTTCCAAGTCTTACAGCTTATACATATAATCTATTAGTAGAAGCAGATTCTACATGGTTAACATATAACCCTATCGCTACAACACCTCAGGCTCCTGCTTCTTTTGATTCTGTTCATTTATTAAAAAATAGAGCATGGGGTACTAACAATAAGCAAATTATTGTTGCTGAAGGGTTATCTAACTATACAAATCAAGCATTTTTCTTTAACACTCAAGATCAAGCTGGTGTAGTAAATTATATTCCGTTATCTCCAAATATATCTCTTACTCCAACTCCGTCCATCACCCCTACTCTTACCCCTTCTTTAACACCTACAACTACACCGACTTTAACGCCAACTGCTACCCCGACTCATACCCCAACAGTAACACCTACATTTACGTCTACTCCAACGGTAACACCTACTTCTACTCATACCCCTTCAGTTACTGTAACACCTTCAGTTACGAACACCCCAGCAGTAACGCCTACTATAAGTTTAACACCAGGTGCAACACCTACAGTTACCCCGACCGTTACTTTCACTTCTACTCCAACGGTAACACCTACATATACACCTACAGTAACACCTACTATATCGTTAACACCTTCAGTAACATATACTCCTACATTAACCCCTACGAACAGCGTAACACCGGTTTCTACACCGCCTGCTTCTCCGACATCTACTCCAACACCTACACCACCGCCTTCTCAAACAGCTACTGCTACACCTACCCCTACTTTAACAGTAACACCAACCGGTACACCGGCCTCTACTCCTACTTCTACTCCGACTTCAACACCGCCAAGCACTCCTCCATCAACACCTTCGCAAACACCTACTCAAACCCCTGGTTCTTCTGTAACGCCTTCTCATACACCACCAAGTACGCCGCCTAACACTCCTGCTTCAACACCGACATCTACACCTACAAGAACACCTCCAAGTACCCCAGCTTCAACACCGACATCTACACCTACTTCTACCCCAGCAAGTACTCCAACTTCAACCCCAACTCCAACACCGGTACCTTCTAATACCCCAGCTTCTACACCACCTAACACACCACCTAGCACTCCTGATCCTACCCCAACCCCAGCTTCTACAACAACACCTACTCCGTCCCCTGTATCCTTAACAGTTACAATGAGTACCGGGGATGCTATTGGTTCTTGTACTAACACTAATGAATGTACCGCAAGTACATCTAACTCTGTAAGCGTAGGAGGTGGTTCAGGTTCTTACACTTATAGTTGGTCTATAGACAACGGCAATATTAATATAGTTTCTCCTTCAAGTAGTTCTACAAGCTTTACTGCAGCAGTATTCTGTTGGGAATGCGGTGATACAGTACAGTATGGCACTGCTAGATGCGACGTTTACGATACAGTCTATGGTGTAACTGGAAGTGCTACATGTTCAGTGAACCTAGAAAACACTCGTACATATGGTAGTTGTACATGTTTATAATAACGCTAACCTAGTAAATAATATATATGGCAAATCCACAAATTAGAATTATCCAGTTACCTTTAACGAATACAGCTGTTATTCAAGGTACGAACATAGACTATTTGCCGATTGAAAGCAGTAATGCTGGTGGTCGTAGAATATCTGTTAACGACTTCTTTAACAATGTCGGCTCTAACTATTTTTATCCAGTAGTTTCCAATTTTTCTGGTAATGCGCGGGATATAGTTACATTTACAACTGGTGGTTCCGGATTCCAAGATAATCCTGGTACACAAATTGATGGTAATGCTATTATATATGCTACAGGCTTTCAATCTCAGTCTTCTGAAAGATATAAAACAAATATTAGACCTTTAGAATACTCTTTAGCATGTGTACAACAGTTACAATCTGTAAGGTTTGATTGGATTGAAAAACCTATTACTAATGATATTGGTTTAATAGCAGAACAAGTTAATTTAATTATACCTGAAGCTGTAGGTAAAGGACCTGTAGGGGAATGTGAATCTATAGATTATAGTAAGTTAGTACCAGTTTTAATCAACGCAATTAAAGAACTAACTCTAAGAGTACAAGCTCTTGAAGCTAAATCCTAATGTTATCTGCTACAGGTTATCTTTATAATGTAAACCTAGGCGTGCAAGGCGCTTCGGCTACTTATGTAGATTTAGTTTCTGCATTTGCTCCGTATTCAGGGGTAAATCAAGCCCCTGTAACAGGTTATAAAGTACTTTCTGGTGGTATACAACATGATTTAAATGATTTGTTTGATCGTTCTAATGTAATTAGCGATCAAATAGCAAACCCTACAGATTTTGCTGTTAACACAACACCGAACGTTGGTATTGGTGGTAACGATTTAAAGAATATATTTAGGAATTTATATTCTACCCCAACACCTACCCCAACACCGCCACCCACTCATAGTCCTACTCCAACACCTACCCCGACAAACACCCCACCAGTAACAGTAACACCAACACACACGCCTACTTTAACGCCTCCAATTTCTCAGTCTTCAACACCAGGTTCTTCTCCTACACCTACACCTAGTTATATACCAACTTCCCCACCAGCCCCACAACCTTCTCCTACCCCTACCCCTACTCATGGTACTGTAGCTAGTGTTTCTGTAACCACCCCAGGGGTATTTGACGGTATAAATCTTTTTCCGTCAATTATAACAAATGGTACGTCTTTAACTATATCGAGTGAAGCTTTTTCAAACTTACAAGTTTCAAGCTTTGCAATACAGGCCCGTAGTGGTAGTACTAACCCGCCAACAGGCGGTGGTTACGTTACTATAGCAAGTATATCCCCTAATGCTACTAACCCTGTAATAACCACTACATGGTCTCCAGATTCAGGGCCAGGTTATTATCAATTTATTGCATATGCTGTAGTTAACGGTACAACCTATTACTCAAGTGATTCTAGTGTTATACAGGTTATTAACAATCAAGTAACTGTAGATATAAGCACTAGCCCTGCTTCTTTTTCTGGGGGCGGCCCATTTACAGTTAATTTAACATCTAATGCTAATTCTAATTGGGGTAATGTTGTACTTAACATACATGGTATACAGCGTTCTACTGATCAAGCTACTTGGACTGACGTTACCGGTTCTCCAATTTACCCTAATACAGTTAATAACACTTTAACTCTTACAGATGGTGGTTTAGGTGCAAATACATATTATTATAGAGCATACACATCAAACACTACCAACGATACAGTATATTCATCTATGGCCACGGTGGGAGCGGTACAAAGCTATGCAGCTACCCCTATTAACGGTAACAATGGTTTATTTACTTCTATAAATGGAGACGGTACTGGTAACCCGGTAAATTTACCTGCAGGCACATATAGTCTTAATGCTCAACCTCTTGGTGGTTACTATGTAGTAGGCTATCAAGTAAATAGCGGGGCTTGCGTTATTAACGGTAGTCTTGTTACAGCAGGCAATCAAATAAGTGTTAATACCACGCAAGGTAGTCTTGATAATTCTACTATAACTATTTCTCAAGATGTGGTTATAACTTCATTATTTGATATAATTACAGTAGTAGTTGGTCCGGGTGGTGGTTCTGGTGGGGGTGGTTCTGGTGGGGGTGGTTCTGGTGGAGGTGGAGGTGGTGGGGGTTATGGGCCGGTAATAATTATAGACCCTGGATTTTATATAGGATCAGGAGACCCAACATTTAGTAATTCCCCTCCAGTGGATTATTCTTTACCTGAAAACTCAACCGTACCAGAAGGTAAAGTGATTATAGGAAACCCAGTTTTAGCAGGTAGCCCGTTAACTTTGCAAGGCACTCTTGAAGAATTAAATAGCAATGTACAAACAAATATAGATGATCAAATTGGTGGTTTTGTGCAAGGTTTAACAGACGCTCTTACTGATTTAACTAATAATTCCGGTATTAATATTAATCAAACATATTCTAACCCTATAGTACAGAGTATTGCAAATTCAATAGTAGATCAAACCACAGCTGCTCAGCAATCTTTAGATGCTTCTACTCAATCTGCTACTGATTCAATATTTGCTTCTTTAGATGCAAATGTAGATGCACAAAGTCAAGCAATTACCGATTCTATTGCAAATTCTACCGCCGTACCGCAAGGGGAAGTAGATGCTAATGGGGCTTATATTTCTCCTGATACGGGCCTTATATATCCACAAACTACAAACGATAGTACCAATGCAGGAGCTGATGCAGGGGGTTCTGATGGTATCATGGGTAATGGAGATGGTGGAGGGTTAGACGGTGGAGGCTTTCTTGGTGGAGACGATAGTGGTAATAGTGACGTTTTCGGTTAATTTTTTACATCATGTCATTTTTTTACCAAGCTGGTAAGATTACAACTGATAAATGTTGGGATAAACCTACTCTTTCAAGTGTAAAGAAATTTATAGAAACCAGACAAGAACAATTACACTGCAATAATTTAACACCCTGGGTGTGTGGATCTTGTGTATATGATATGAGTAGCACCTGGGATTTAGATATATGGTTTACCGGAGAATATTTAAACCTGCAGTTATTAGAAGATACATTTCATGAATTGTATAATTTTGCTTTAAATGAATGCAGACTTAAAATTGACTTAAAGTGGGTTAGTTGTAACGTACAAAACACTGTTTGTTTGGAAGATAGTACATGGAAATTGACTTCTTTTAAACAAATACATTTAACTCCCACTATTTTAACCGGAACAAAAAAAGACTTCAACAATGACTATAAAAACAATCCAAAATACACTTTAATCACTAGATATTTAGTGCAAAGCGAATTTGGCAATAATAGATACGTAAGTAAAAAACTGCATCAAAGATTGAACTTAGACGGTAACCTTAAATATATGAGTATTAAAGATTTTATATCCGAAAAATGCAATTAACATACCGGTTTAGAAGTATAAAAGTCCTGTTTCCTGTAGTAAGTATTACCGTATGATTCTTAGTGCTGCTCCAGTAGCTTTAACGTATGGATATGATAACAACTTAACGTTGCGTGGTGGCATAGTGTACACATTTGATGATTTAAACTTTTACAATACCACGCTATTAGGTAATACATTAGATATTACGCTAAACAAAAACGAATTATTAGCATTAACAAATTTTTCTCGTTTAACTGATAGTATAACAACTCAGCCATTAATATCTCCAGGAGATTATGTTGTTAACTCTTTAATTACAGATCAAACAGGTACCTTATATCTTTACGCTACTAACTTTAATTCTACGTCTGGTAGTACTTTATCGTTTACTACAGAATTAAGTGCAGCAACTATTTTCAATATTAATTTTCCTTCTGAAACCAATACAATACAAATTTCTTATGTTAGTACAGACTCGTACAACAACTCTGTAACAAACTACTTAATTAGTAATGGTTTTTATAATCCTCTTTCTGCAGGCCCTATAAACTGGGTACCTGATCAATCTTATTATACTTTTGTCACTCTTGCAAGTGGTAGTTATGTAAGCTTATTTAATTCCAAGACAGCCCAAATCGTTGCTCTTTCTGCCAATAGTTTGGTACCTCAAACCTTTACTAATTATAGTGTAGGTTCTAACAATTTAACAATACCTTCAGAGTGTATTTTAAATATAACTAGACTACATTTAGATAATGCTTATGGTAATACTCAAACATATGGACAGTCTGATTTAGTACAATATTCTAGATTAGATAACAATTTAAGTGTAGCAAGAAGTTCTGGTAATGCAAAATTTAATTATTTAGTATCAGCTCCTTTTAAAACCCTTTCAGGTGGCTGGATAGATACTAATATAAACACACTAAAAAATTATTATTCCCCACAGCACGTACAATCAACAGTTTTTAATGTTCC
>Ga0007809_10000764_pt1 | contig 13473 bp, 12 predicted proteins | sample CryBogCBE02Aug07_FD_60383 | JGI IMG/M metagenome (GOLD analysis project Ga0007809, IMG submission 60383) | Freshwater microbial communities from Crystal Bog, Wisconsin, USA - CBE02Aug07 | ecosystem: Environmental > Aquatic > Freshwater > Lake | place: Crystal Bog, Wisconsin, USA | collected...
AGCCACCAAGTGCAATCCCCTAGCATCTTGCAATTGAGAGACTCGTGCAATCAGAGTTACCCTAAGTCTGCTGCACTTGAGGGTGAGCGATCAACAAATAGATCAGAAAGAATTTAAAAAATTAAGAGGGCGGAACCAACGCTATGCTCCCTAGCCACAAACTCCACACCAAAGCCAACTCTGGCCTTTAAAATAGTTCCTATTGTGGGGTCGCAACGGGTGACTCAAATCCTATTTGTTTAGACTAACCTGACAGATTCTCTTTCACCCCTTTCACCCCTTTCACCCCTTTCACCCTTTTCACCGCCATCTTCTCTTACATACCACTTCATTCACCATGACTCAGCAACAAAACGCCTTTAATTTCGTCGCCATCTTGGGCGCGGGTGCCATGGGCAAAGGCATCGCCCAACTGATCGTGCAAGCAGGCTCTCGGGTCGTGATCTACGACACCAACCCCCAAGCCCTTGAGAGCGCTAAGTCCAGCATCAGCCAACAGTGGCAAAGAATGCTTGATAAAAATCGCATCTCCCCAGAAGATCTCAAAGTCTACGAGTCTCGCCTCACCTTGGCCGGGAATTTGGAAGAATTGCACGAGTGTGATTTGGTGATCGAAGCCATTGTGGAGAACCTCTCAGTCAAAACTTCTGTCTTCAAATCCTTGGAGTCAGTGCTAAAACCCGATTGTCTCCTCACCTCCAACACATCTTCCCTGAGCATCACCGCGATCTCCAGCGCTTTGGCTAACCCCGCTCGACTCTTGGGTCTTCATTTCTTTAACCCCGTCATGCTCATGAAGGTGGTGGAGGTGATTCGCGGACTGCATAGTAATCCAGCAGATGCGACTCGTCTCACAGAGTTTGTCAAACAATTGGGTCACACCCCAGTCTCAGCACTGGACACCCCAGGCTTCATTGTCAACCACGCCTCACGCGGTTACTCCACCGAGTCACTTCGCGTTTCTCAAGAAAGCATCGCTGACTTCTCACAGATTGACCTCATCTTAAGAGATCAAGCTGGTTTTAAATTGGGGCCCTTTGAGCTCTTGGATTTAACCGCCTTGGATGTCTCCCACCCCGTGATGGAGGCCATTTACCACCAGTATTATGAGGAACCCCGCTACCGCCCAAGCTACATCACTGCGCAGCGTTTGGCCGGCGGAGTCCTGGGTAAAAAGGTCGGCCAAGGGTTCTACACTTATAGCGAAGGCGTGAAGCAACAAGCCCCAGAAATCCATGGCCCGCTCACACCCAAGGAGCAATTACCTGGTGTCTGGGTGTCGAGCAAAGCAGCTCGCCGTGCAGAGCTCTACGCTTTGTTTAAATCCCTGGGGGTCAAGATTGAAACCACCGCCGCCCCTAGCCCAGAGGCCTTGTGTTGGGTGGCTCCCCTTGGCCTTGATGTGACCACAGCCTGTGTGCTCGAGGGGCTTGACCCCGCAAGAACAGTTGGTATTGATATGCTCTTTGCACCCAGTCAGAGTAAGCGCTGGGTCATGGCCACCAACCCTGCTCTCAGAGCTGACATGAAGCAAGCGGGTGAATCCATCTTGCGCCTAGACGATAAGGCGGTGAGCGTGATCAAAGACAGCGCTGGGTTTGTCACCCAACGCGTGCTCGCATGCCTCATCAACATCTGTTGCGATATGTGTCAACAAGGCATTTGCTCACCCACCGACTTGGACTTGGCCGCCACACTGGGGCTAGGGTATCCCAGTGGCCCATTGAGTATGGGAGATGCCCTTGGGGGACAAAATATTTTGGAAATCCTCTTTAATATGCAAACCGTCTATGCCGATCCACGCTACCGAGCCAGCCCTTGGCTCAGACGTCGTGCAGCTTTAGGTTTATCGCTCTTGCACATCGAGGCCTGAAGGTTTTAAACCCTTGCTCCTCCCACCAAGCCACTGACCAACACAGTCCAAAACTTAGTCCACTAATTTGCTCCTAAGCGCCCACGCCCATGTCTATTGACGACTCCTTCCAAGGCACACAGACCCCAACGGGAAACCTGCCCTTTGATCCCCGTAAGCTTCAAGACTGGCTCAATGCAACGCTAGACAAGACCTTGACCTTAGAAGGTCCCTTAAGCGTTGAGCAGTTCAAAGGGGGGCAATCCAACCCCACTTATTTGCTCAAAGCTTCCAATGCCCAGTACGTCATGCGCACCAAACCCGCGCCCAAGAGCCAACTGCTCCCCTCGGCTCACGCCATCGAGCGAGAGTTCAAGGTGATGAAGGCGCTTGGCAACACTGCCGTGCCCGTGGCTCAAATGCTCACCTTGTGCGAAGATGAAAGCATCATCGGCCGAGCCTTTTATTTGATGAGCTATGTTCAAGGGCGGGTGTTTTGGGCTCCTCACTTACCGGACTTGACACCTCAAGAACGCTCTCAGGTCTTTCAAAGCATGAACCAGGTGTTGGCCGATCTGCACTTGGTCGATTTGCAAAAAGTGGGCTTATCGGACTACGGTCGTCCTGGAAACTATTTTGAGAGACAAATATCTCGCTGGAGTAAACAGTACGTCACCTCCATCACCGAGCCCATTGCTGAGATGGACAACTTGATGCAGTGGTTGCCCCAACACCTGCCCCTGATTGCCCAAGAGCCAAGGGTGAGTTTGGTGCACGGGGACTTCAGGCTTGACAACTTGATCTTTGACCCAAAGACTTTGAATGTCAGTGCAATCCTTGACTGGGAGCTCTCCACATTGGGTCATCCCTTGGCCGATTTGAGTTATCAGTGCATGGCCTGGCACATCGAGCCCGAGGAGTTTCGTGGCTTGGCGGGCTTGGAGTTGGAGCGGCTTGGCATCCCAAGCGAGCGCCAATACATTGAGTGGTATTGTGAGAAAACCCAGTTTGCAACACCTGCACAACTCGAAGGTGACTGGCATTTTTTCTTGGCCTACAACCTCTTTCGGATTGCCGCCATTTTGCAAGGCATTGCCAAACGCATTGAGACGGGCACGGCAAGCTCCGAGCAAGCACAAAGTGCAGCCAAACGCGCGAGGCCTTTGGCGCAAAATGCATGGCGTCATGCCTTATTGCACATGCAACTGAATGGTTGACAAGGCCCCCCCCACTCCGAAGTCAGACTATCAAGACGAACCACAGAAGGCTTATCGATTGATCAGAACTTGCATTTTTTTACCTTGCATTAGAAATTGACTCCAACTGCGCCTTGAAAAACTGCCGTCACAAGCCTGACTTAGAATCAATGGACGGAGCAGCTCAATAGCCTGGGTATATTTGCCCCAAGAGACCCCAACAGCTTTTTTTGACGACTGAAACAAAGGATTAGAAATGATTGAAGTTTATTCATGGCCCACCCCCAACGGCCACAAGGTCCACATCATGCTCGAAGAGTGTGGCTTAAAGCTCAACCGCGACTGGAAGGCCATTCCTATCAACATCGGCCAAGGCGACCAATTCAATCCCGAGTTTTTAAAGATCAGTCCCAACAACAAAATCCCAGCCTTGATCGATCCTCATGGACCAGACGGCAAGCCCATACACTTGTTTGAGTCGGGCGCAATACTGCTGTATTTGGCTGCGAAAACCGGTAAATTCCTACCCAAAACCGACCGAGCCAAATTTGAAGTCTTGGAGTGGCTCATGTTCCAGATGGGAGGCGTGGGCCCCATGCTTGGTCAAACACACCATTTCAGGATCTATGCACCTGAGAAGATTGAATACGCCATCAACCGCTATAGCCAAGAGACCAAACGCCTTTACGGGGTCATGGACAAGCGTCTTCAAACAAGCAAATTCTTGGGTGGTAAGACGTACAGCATTGCCGACATCGCAGTCTATCCATGGCTCAGAAGTTGGCAAAACCAAGGGATCGATTGGGCCGACTTCCCCACACTCAAAGCTTGGTTTGACGCAATCGACGCTCGCCCAGCAGTTCAACGTGGCGTTCAGGTCTTGGCTGACCTCAGAAAGCCCGGTCATGACGCCAAGGCCAAGGAAATCCTCTTTGGAAAAACCCAATACGAGAAACGCTAAAGTGTCTTGGCCCAACCCAGCGTTGGGCCGGCTTGAAGGATGGGCCCGAGCAGGCCCTTTTTTTACGCCCCCTTTAGCTAAGTGCGGGGCCCGCTTACTTGGTGATCAAAGAGCAGCGCGAGGTGCTCGGGGCTAAATTTTGTGGCTTACAGTCGCCATCGTAGACCACGATATTACCGGCGCTGTTTCGAATCACTTGCAAGCTGATCCCATCGGCAAAGGTGGCCGCCAGCGTCATCGAGGGCAAGGTCTCAACCCAAGTGGATTCTGAAATTCGGGCCACCCGCATTTGAGTGTGCCCTGGGTCTTGAAGGTTCAGAAAGAAAAACCCGGGTTCATAGAAAATGTCGCTACTCTCCATGTTGGTGATGGGAAAGAGCAAGGCGTGGGTGCTGTTGCTGTAAAAGAAGGTGCCAGGCTGAGGATTGGCCGTAACTGTGGTGTCGCTAGAGCCTTTGACCCACAGAGTAGGTCTGCCATTACTGAGACTGCCCATCAAAATCAAATCGAGCCGCTTGCTAGCATTGGGGTAAGGAAATATTTGAACCCCATGCAACTGAGTGGGTAACATCGGAGAGGCCACACTGTCGATGATGCGGTCACTCACCTGAACAAAGGAGATATCGCTTGAGGCACTGCTCTTTTGCGCCATGAGCACAATGGCCGATTGGGTTGGGTCCACCAAAATGAGGTCCATCAAACCATCGGCGTTCAAGTCCGCCGCAGCCGCTTGCTCTGCCTTGAACTGGTAATTCACCATCGAGGGATTGTGTAAATAAATCTTTTGATAGACCCCTGTCGTGTCGTTGCTGAGGTAGAGAATTTGAGCTTCTTTGCCCGTACTGGGAGTTCCCTTACAAGTGACCAAGACGTCGTGGCGCTTGTCACCATTGAAGTCCGCCGTGATGGCAAAAGTGGCCTCTTGGCAACCCGTGTTGTCACTCAAAATGGTGCTGGTTTTATCAACCCAGAGTCCATTTTGGTTTTGAAAGAAATGTGCAGAACCAAGCCCAGTTGGACTATTGACCATCACAAAGGCGGAGTAGTGAGCCACACCTTCTCGGAAATAGTCACCAAAAGTCACCGCATTTCGACTATCGGGGTCAGCAATACCCAGTCCAAGCAAAGCAGAGGACAAAACCGTCGTGGAGGCCATGGCTTTGGCGTCTTGCTTGTACTCGTAGGAGGTCGAAAACACAGAAGACGGGGGAAAAGGTGGCAAAGGGGGCGTTGGTGTGGTGCTCGTACCCCCGGTTGTCCCGCCTGGGAGGGCTGCCGAGGTGTCCTTTGCCGTACCCGAACCACATGAGCTCAATATCGCCAGCGAAACCAGCACCCAGGCGATGCCAATCCAACGAGCACACCTATTGACGCCCAACCCCACACCTTGCCGGTCCTCGGCCAAGGGCTTAAAGTGAGGTAGATTAAACATCATGTGCGGTTGAGTTCCAACTTGGGTTAGGGTTCACTTCTTGAGAAAAGCAGGCAATAGCCGGCAATAGCAGGGAATAGTGAGGGAAAGCGGGGGCATCGCATGCCCCCCAAACGACTAGCTCGATACGCCCTAGCAGGCCCCTCACTTTAACAGCCTAAGATACTCGCTCTGAGGCGCCAAGCCCCAAGCCTTCACAAAACCCTCCTAGTGCGCACACTTTGAGTTACACTTTGTGAACAATACGCCTTCAATGGGTTGTCACTGGGTCACCATTGGCCTATGTGTTCAACATCATCGAGGCTAGCGAAAAGGTCAAGCTGTCCTTCTTGGGCATCATTGTATCGACTCAAAGCCTTAAAATCATGAGCCTATGCGTAACCTTTTATTAGTCTTTTTGTTGTGGTCCTTGACCTCTCTATTGCCCAGTTGGGCCGAAGAGCGACCTGTCCCTCAATTCAAGCCCTACCCCGTCAAAAAGTCGCAAGACTCTTCTGCCAGCGCGGACGCGATGCCCTCTGGCAACGCGAACTCTTCTTCGGCCAATACGGGCAATACGAGCTCATCATCCTCTTCAGCCTCCAAGTCCATGAGTACGAACTCCTGGGACACACGGGACCACAATAGCGAGAATGCCAGGCCCTTTGGAGTGGAGCCTGTCCAGTCCTTAAAAGCCCACCCTCCAACCTCAGGTAAGGAGCCCATGTTGACCCTTGATAAGAAAGGTCAACCCATGACTCAGGCTATTCACGAGTCCGATCGGCTCACCTACTACGACTGTAAAGGTGTCTTGGCCCCGTGGTTCCAAGAGTTGCTGACTGCTGAGTTGAACTATTTCAGCGAATTGGTGGAATTTCCCTTGATCAAGGGCACCCAGTGTGTCGTGACGGTGGGTACGCCCAAGAGCTTGTCACCGGGGCGAATCAGCGTTCAGATGTATCTGAACGGTAAAGACATGAACGACTGTGTGATGGACAGCATTTGCTTTGTGTTTCGAAGCGTGAACCTGATCGCGAAAAATGGTGGCGTTTACAGGTCCTACTTTTTATCGGACATGTTCAGAAAAATGGTCTCTCAGCAGTGCGTCACCCCCAAAGGCAAACTCTACTCCAACACCACGTGTTACTCTGTCGATTAGGGCTCTTTGATCAAGACCTTACGCACACAGCAAGTCCAGGCCTCCTTTCTGACAATCCCAGTGTAGGCCGAGTAAAGAGGCGTGAAGTGCTCACCTCTCTGGACAGAAAAGGACCGAACAGAGTAGCCCTGCACCTCATACCATTCAAGTCTTTTGTGCTCGGGTCGATTCCCCTATTCAACCCCTTTGACCTATGAACACCTCACCTTGCTTTTTAACCAAGCTTTTACTCCCAACCACCTTGTGGATGGCCATCAGTTGCACCCTCACCCTGGGCGTGAGTACGGGGCTGGTGTTTAGCACCAATGCCGTGGCGGGAGAAGAAAAGAAAGAAGAGAAAAAGGAAGGTGGCGAGAAAAAAGAGGAAAAGAAGGAAGAAAAGAAAGAAGAGAAGAAAGAGGAAAAAAAAGAGGGCGGTGAGAAAAAAGAAGGGGGCGAGAAAAAAGAAGAAAAAAAAGAAGGCGGCGAAAAGAAGGAAGGCGGTAAAAAAGAAGCCAAACCTGTTCGACCCAAACGCACCTTTGAAGGCATCGAGCCACTCTTTTACCTGGACGAGAAACGCCACCCCTTTGACGAGCCCTTCCACAAAAAGGAAGAAGAAGAGTTCTATCTCTGCCGCGCCAATGTTGGCGAGTGGTACCGCGAGATGAATGTGAACGACTTGAACCGTTTGGCAGCCAAGGACGATCTCACCCAACTCAGTGGTTCAACTTGTGCACTGCACCTGTACCCATCCAGCTTGGGCAAAAAACTACCCTATTTGATGCTCGAGTTCTACACTGGCTCAGACAGCATGCGTGAGTGCATTTTGACTGAAGAGTGTCCTCAGGTGAGGACCGTGATCATGTACATCAAGGACAAGACGCTTTATAGAAGTGTGATCATCACCGACTCTAAAAAACACGTCCACCGTCAGTACTGCTTGGACAACAAGAGCGAAATTTTGGCTGAAAAGGCCTGTTGGCGCCACTTCCAAGATCTTGCCCAGGCTAAACGAGAGGCCGAACTGAGGGGCGAAGAAGAGGATAACAGTCCCGAGGCGCAACGCAAGAAACGCCATGAAGAGTATGAGGCTAGAAAGAAAGCCCGTGAAAACCGCGAGGGCAAAGATAGCTCAGCCAAAGAGTCCAAAGAAGGTGCTGGCAAGGAAGAGATGCACAAAGAGCATAAAGAACATAATTGAATGTCATCAAGGGCTTAAAAAGAAAGGCGCTGGATATTGGAGCATTTAAAAGATTGCCCGTTCAGCGACCGATGCGATCCCTCCCCTAGCTTCAACCACTTTTCTAAGTGCAGTTCAGTAAGTCCTTGGGTCATCGTCTTCACTTGCGACATTGAGAAATTCAGCACCAATCTCTGCGTCTTAAAGTTCCTTAAGTAACCCACTGTCGTGCGTGATGTCTTCTTTCATGCAACGCCCTTTTTATTCCATTCTCTCCAGCGCTGAATCACCAAATCGAACAACGAACCTTAAACATTAAGGTCAATGAAATCCTCGATGGCACGCTTGTAATGAAGCCCTGAGTTGCTGAAAACCTCTGCGATGAAAGCCTTTATGTCTGCGCTCACGCCATTGGGATGGTGGTAGACCTCCATCCAAGTCTCAAACCCCTCGGCTGAAACTTCGGGACGACGCATCAAATTGATTTGAAGCTCAGCAAATTGTTGTTGAATTTGAGCCAAGGCTTGATCCACTTTGAGCTTGGCACTGGCGTGATCGACTTGGGGGACTTTGTAATAAACAAATAATGTATGTTTCATAGCTTTCGCATTCCTAGGTGATGGAGAAGGTAATCCAGTGAACACAACTTGAGTAATGATCTCCCCCCTCACGCAAACCGAGACTCACATGCCCAAGTAAGAAGTTAGAGATCAAGGTCGCTCACCCAAACCATTGAACAAATCAAGACTAAATTTATTGAACGTTGACAGTGAGAGATCTGGATCAAGAGAGCAATAGCGCTTCCATCCTATTGAAACTCAAATCACATGCGTTCAATTTTCATGGTGTTGACCAAATTGTTCCATTTATCAACCTCATTGCTCATGAGCTCCTTGAGCTCCTCGGGAGTACCACCGCGAGAGTCGATACCTACCTCCAAAAAGCGCTGTTTAACATCGGGCATGGCCAAAATCGCATTGATCTCTTTATTCAAACGCTCGATGATCGCGTGGGGTGTTTTGGCGGGGGCCGCCACTCCATTCCACGCTTTCACATCATAGCCTTTGACCCCACTCTCCATCATGGTAGGGACATCAGGAAGACCCTTGAAACGGGTGGAGCCTGATACAGCCAACACCCTCACCTCCCCCGCCTTCACCAAGGCCAACGAGGGGGAGATGATCTCAAATGCAACGCTCACATCCTTACCTTTGAGGCCCAACATCAAAGACGGTGTGGTTTTATAGGGCACCAAGGACGCGGACTGTAGCCCAGCCATGTTTTGGAAAAGCAACGCCGCGATGTGCTGACCCGAGCCCAGACTCACCGAACCGATGTTGAATTTATCAGGATTGGCTTTGGCTTTGGAGATGAAATCTTGAACATTTTGGATGTCAGAGTTTTTATCCACCAACATCAATACATCAAAAAACCCCATGGCAGAGATGGGGACAAAGTCTTTTTTAATATCGTAGGGCAATTTCTTAAAGAGCGCCTGACTCACCGCATTGCCATAATTCATGTGAAGCAAGGTGTAACCATCCGGATCTGCTTTGGCCACCATGTCCCCGGCCACCACTCCTGCGGCAGAGGGTCGGTTGTCCACCACAACTTGTTGACCCAACGCGTCAGAGAGTTTTTGAGCAACCAAGCGCGCTGTGATATCCGCCACTCCGCCAGCACCGTAGCCCAAAACCATGCGAATGGGTTTATTGGGGTACGTGCTGGGGCTTTGGGCCCAAGTCGTCAATCCATGCAGCATCAGGCCAGTGAGCACGATCGCAGCAAGAACACCCGATGGGCTTAGGAATGCAAGAGGTGCCCTTTGGAACGCTTGCAACGAGCCTCCAAGAGATGCGATCTGTGAAGCACGGTGAGAGGTGAGAGGTGAGATTAAGTTACGCATTGATGTCTCCCAAGTTGGTGTTGGTGCCCGGCAAGGTTGGATGTCATGATTGAGGTTCCCAGGATTAAGGTTTCAAATTGTGGCCTAACCTTTGTTGCCCATCCCAGCCCAACGGTTGACCATATCCGTCTCAATATCAAAGAGATCCAAACACCGACCCACGGTGTGGTTGACCATGTCGTCCAGTGTTTTGGGCCTGGCGTAAAAAGCGGGCATGGGTGGGAGCAAGATTGCACCGTTCTCGCACGCCTGCGTCATCGCCTTCAAATGTCCGGCATGCAGAGGTGTCTCGCGCACCATCAAGACCAAACGGCGACGCTCTTTGAGAACCACGTCCGCAGCTCTTGAGAGCAAAGTGCTTGTGAGGCCATAGGCAATCTCGGACAATGAGCGAATTGAACAAGGTGCGACCACCATGCCCATGGTTTTAAAGGAGCCAGAAGAAATCGTGGCGCCAATATTTTTTGCATTGTGCACTTGGGTGGCCAAGTCACACACCTCCTCAAAACTCAGACTCATCTCTGTGGACAAGGTCATGCGTGCGGAGTCACTCATCACCAAATGGGTCTCGATGCCTGAGCCCTGTAGGACTTGCAAAATCCGAACACCGTAGATGATGCCCGACGCGCCACTGATGCCGACGATTAATCGTTTGGGGACGTCTTGATTTGGAAGTGTTTTTACAGCAGTTTTTACAGCAGTGTTTGCACCACTTTTAGCAACAGCTTTTGAAGCTGGTCTTGAAGCTACTTTTGAAGCTGCTTTTTCAACAACTGCCTTTTTACTCAAATTTTTGGAAGTGGAGGCCATAATTTAAGAGTCCTCTCCAGGTCTGAATTTACTCTCAGCCTTCACGTCGTTTCTTTGCTGCTTCAAACTCACCAAGCCGTTTTCCAAATAACGACCCGTGGCCGCTTTTTTGGCCGCCTCATCCCATTGGGGCAACCAGTCTCCCAGGGTGTAACCAAACCATGGAGCCTGGGGACGCAATTTGGGTAGCCCCAATTCTTGCCATATTTCTTTTGAGCGCTCCATGTACTCACGGGTCGGCAACGCCAAGGGCGGCATGGCAGACTTCATGGTGGCGTCCATCAGCAAGGTGGAATCCTCCTCGCCATCATTTTCTCTCTTGGGGCCATGGCCTTGGCCGCGGTGATCCAGTGTTTGCACATCTTCCTTGGGGTTCATGCGGTAAGCCATTGCCCACAAAATCGCATCGGCATTGTCTGGATCGATGTCATCATTGACGGCAATGCAAATTTTGCCGCAGTCGCCTTTGAAAAACGCAGCCCCATAGAGTGCACGCCAAACCTCGGTTTTGGGCATATCTCGCTCCAAGGTGATGATGGTGACCCGAAGAAGTCCGGTGAGCGGCTCGTGCAAGGAAACTTTCTTCACGCCCTTGATGCCCAGGGAATTTTTAAGGTGAGCCGTAAAGAGTGGCTCATAAGCGACTCGTTTGATCACGCTTGACTCGGAGGGCGCAACTTGACTCAAATATGAGGGTATCACGGGCTTTAACCGATGGGTGATGGCCGTGATTTTCATGGGCAAGTTAAATTCCTCCAGCGCCACGTGTCCGTGTGACTCACCAAAGGGCGCCTCGGGCTCCAAAAACTCCAAATCAATCTCGCCTTCAATCACAATCTCAGACTCCGCTGGAACGGTGAGGGGCACACTGTGTGCGTTTGCAATCCTGATGGCCGCACCGGCCAAGCCCCCTGCTACGTCCAACTCATCAACGCCGATGGGCATTTTTTGTGGGCCCATGAAGGCCACACTGGGTGGACAACCCAACACCACGGCACAGGGCATGGTCTTGTGACCCAGGGCCTTCCAAGCTTGATAATGCAAGTACCCACCTGCACCGCCGACTCGGGTGGCCATTCGAACAACCATTCGGTCTGATGCCTTCAGTGCTGCACGGTAGGTGCCCATATTTTGCACGCCTGTCTCGGGGTGCTTGGTGATGACGTTGGTCGCGGTGAGTGTTGGCGCACTATCGAACCCTGGGGTTGAGATCGGAATGGGAAGCATATCAAGTCCCTTGCCCTCCCCGATCAAGTCAGCACCTTCATGAATCACCTCTTGGCACTCGGGCTTACTCACCATCACGGGCTTGATGGGATGATTGATCGCATGATCCCAGCGCGCTTGAATTTCTTCCACAGTGCAGCCCATCCCCACGCTATAGATCTCGCGATTGGCCGCCAAAGCTCCCACCACCACAGGGATGTCATAGCGTCTTCCTTGTGCGTTGACGATGTTGGTAAAGATGAAAGCCTTGCGCTCAGACTCGTCCATGCCACCCACAAACTGCCAGCGCACCAGGGGATGGAGCTCAGAGTCCTTGTCGATGGCTTTGTCAATGACTTGTAAAAGTCCGCGAGCTCTGAGAGATTCCAAATGGTCGTGTAAATCAGGGTAACCGTCGTTCTTGTGGCTCATGGCTTTAAGTTTTTTCTATCATTACAAAAAAGAGTGCTCAATAAAAAATGAATGCAATTGGGCCAACCCGTGGCTTTTTTATTGAACAAAGGATTGCCCCTCTGGGCGTGATTTTTTCAGCTCACCTTGGGGCATGTAGAGAGCACGATCATACCGCACGCACTGGTTCAAATCACATGACGCTTTATTGCAGCCCGACCAAAATCTCAACCCATCAAGGTTCAATTTTTTTGCTCAGGCTTTTTTTAACAATCATCATTGCACCTGACAGCGTTTGCCTGCATGATGCAGATCAATCATTGGCCTCTTTAAAACGAAAATTTACTCAGTAGACTCTTTTCCTACCCCTGCACTCCTTATAATGCGCCAGTGATCAAAGCCCAATTCAGCTTGAAGTTCGGGACTCCCATGAAAGGTTATGCCGATCGGGGTAAACCCTAATCAACAGCTTCATCGTCAACACTCACACTCTGCAAAATTGCGCCTTCATGAGAGCCTCTCTTGATGTTCAATGAATCCCTGTCATGGGTTTTGTCTTGAATAGTTAAAAGTTGCTGGGTGAAGGTGTTTGGTTTTTTAAAATTCAACATTTCCATTGACTGTGAAGCCCAAGGCAATCCATTTTTGGATATTTCTTTGATTCGCTCTGCACCACCTCGATACCTAGGACACCCCCCCAATGAAAGCGGCTCCCTTTGACTACCTTTTGGCTCACGACTTGGATGAGGCCTTGACCCACTTAGAGCAATATGGGGGAGATGCCAAACTCATCGCTGGCGGCCAAAGCCTGGTGCCCATGATGGCCATGCGACTGGCTCGTCCCGAGTGGCTGGTGGATATCAATCGATTACAAAGTCTTAAACGCATTGATGTCTTGGAGAGCAAGGTCCACGTGGGTGCAGGGGTGAGGCAGCGAGACATTGAGTTCCATGCGCAAGTTCAACACTCCCTGCCCTTGGTCAAACAAGCTTTGCAATGGGTAGGACACCAACAAACCCGCAACCGTGGCACGGTGGGGGGCAGTTTGGTTTATGCTGATCCATCCTCTGAGCTTCCCTTGTCTGCACTCTTACTGAATGCGACCTTTTATTTAGAAAATAAATCCGAAGGTGTTCGTGAGGTACAAGCAGAAGATTTTTTCCTCGGCCCCATGTTTACCAGTGTTGGAGAGACTGATTGTTTGACGGGCATTGACTTTCCCATATGGCAGGGCAACAAAATTGGTTGTGCCTTTGAAGAAACTGCCATTCGCAGGGGGGACTTTGCCATGGCCTCAGCAGCCTGTCAGTTGCAACTCGATGGGTCTGAGCGCATCGTGCGCGCAACATTCGGTCTGGGTGGCATGGACGGCACGCCACGTGTTTTCCAAGACCTGGCT
>Ga0007809_10000766_pt1 | contig 13438 bp, 12 predicted proteins | sample CryBogCBE02Aug07_FD_60383 | JGI IMG/M metagenome (GOLD analysis project Ga0007809, IMG submission 60383) | Freshwater microbial communities from Crystal Bog, Wisconsin, USA - CBE02Aug07 | ecosystem: Environmental > Aquatic > Freshwater > Lake | place: Crystal Bog, Wisconsin, USA | collected...
CCGACAAGAAGTCCGTTGAGAAGCGTCCTGTCGGGCGTCCTTCGTCCTACAAACCTGAATATTGCGACATCGTCATCGCCTATGGTCGAGAGGGTTGTTCGCCTGCTGAGATCGCTTCGCGCCTCGATATTGATCGAGCGACCCTCTATGATTGGAGGGATCACCATGAAGATTTTTCCACAGCGCTCAAGAAAGCGAAGACGCACGAGCAGGAATGGTGGGAGAAACAGGGCAAAATCGGCCTGACTTCCGGGAAATTCAACGCGACCGTCTGGACGAAGTCCATGCAGGCGCGGTTCCGTGAGGATTACACAGAACGCACCGAGATCACGGGCAAAGACGGCTCTGCTATTGAGATGAAGACGACCCACCTGCTGGATGTCAGCGATTTGGACATTGACGAGCTTGACGTGCTGGAAGCTGCGCTTCTCAATACGTTGGGGAAATCCAGTGGGGCAGATTAAGCTTCCAAAGAAGATCGACCTCAAGCTTAACCTTAGAAACGTCCAGAAGACCGCCTGCGAGCTGTCTCTGGCTGCGTTCATCAAGCGCGCGTGGCACATCATCGAGCCAGCCCAGCCTTACGTCCACGGCTGGCACATCGACTTCCTGTGCGACCATCTGGAGGCGATCACGGAAGGCAAGGTGCTGGACAATGGCGAGATCTACAACAGGCTCCTGATCAACATTCCGCCGGGCACGATGAAGAGCCTATGCACTTCGGTCTTCTGGCCTGCGTGGGAATGGGGGCCGAAGAACATGCCCAACATGCGCTACGTCTGCGTGTCCCATAGCCAAGACCTCGCCATCCGCGACAACATCCGCATGCGCCGCTTGGTCGAGAGCGATTGGTATCAAGACCTGTGGCCGCACGTTCAGATGGTCAGCGATCAGAATGCCAAGACCAAGTTCGAAACCACCGCCACGGGCTTCAGGCAGGCCGTGGCAGCCGGTTCGATCACAGGAGCTCGTGGGGACAGGGTGATCATCGACGATCCTCTGAGCGTCGAGGACGCCGCCTCGGAGCAGATCCGCAAGACGCGAGAGGACTGGTTTCTTGAATCCGTGCCTTCGCGCCTCAATAACCCGATCTCGTCGGCCATCATCGTCATCATGCAGCGCCTGCATGAGAGCGACACTTCTGGCCTGATCCTCGACAGGCAGCTTGGTTACGATCACATCTGCCTACCCATGCGCTTCGTGGCATGGCGCAAGGAGTTCCCGACCAAGCTGGGCTACGTCGATCCTCGCGAGGAGGAGGGCGAGCTTCTGTTCCCGGATCGCTTCCCCCAGTCCGTCGTGGACCGTGACGAGCGAATCATGGGCATCTACGCCACCGCTGGGCAAAATCAGCAGGAGCCTGTCCCTCGTGGTGGCGGCATCATCGAGCGCGAGTGGTGGCAGGTCTATCAGAACGAGGACAACGCCTACCCCGCCTTCGACTACATCGTGGCGGCTCTGGACACCGCCTATGGCGAGAAGCAACACGAGGGCGACTTCAGCGCCCTGACCGTGTGGGGCGTTTTTACGTCTGACCTGACTGCCCAGATTACCAAGACGGTCGGGGTGAACGGCATGATGACCGTCGAGCGGTCGTACACAGATCAGCAAACACCCAAGGTCATGTTGATCTACGCCTACAACAAGCGCGCCCCGTTCCATCAGCTCCTTCAGGACACCGCCGACATCTGCACCAAGTTTCAGGTGGACCGTGTCCTCGTCGAGGGCAAGGCAAGCGGCCTCTCGATCCTTCAGGAGCTGCGTAGGGTCTACGGGCATGAGCCTTGGGCCATCGAGGCCGTGAACCCGGAGGGCGACAAGATCGCTCGCCTATACAGTGTCTCGTCTCTCTTCAGCGACGGGCTGGTCTATGCCTCGACCAAGGAATGGGCCGAACAGGTCATTCTCCAGACCTGCAACTTCCCCAAGTCCAAGAACGACGACTTGGTCGATACGGTCTCGATGGCGCTCCGCCACCTGCGCAAAATCGGCATCCTCCAGCGCTCCGCCGAGCGCGTGGCCGAGCTGGAGAACATGAAGCAGTATACGGGCAAGGCTCCCGCGCCCCTTTACGCCGTCTGAGCGATCAGGCAGAAGAACACGCCAACACAATCAGGTGAACACAATGCAACGAGTGCTCTGCAACGCAATCGTGGACGAGATCCGCATGGTAAAGCCGGGCGAGAAGGGCCTGAATACTTACCGCGTGGAGGTTTGGGGCCGCAAACCACATGACTATGTGCGCATCTATGAAATAGCCATGCGATCTGATACATTGGCCGCGCAAGAGGGGTTGCGGCGGTTCGTCGAAGAGATGGAACAGCTCGACCAGCAGTCAGGGACTTAATCCATGCCACTCACGCCCGGCCTTGTGCCCAACATCCGCCAGCCAGCTCCCGAACAGCCGGGGCTGCCGGACCCCGTCGATGTGGTAGTGGAGCATGCCGATGAGGGCGCTGACCTTCCTCAATTCGACGACAGTGGCGCAGTCCTCAAGATCGAGCATGGCGATGGATCAATCACAGTCTCTCTCGACGGTCGTCCAATCTCGGAAGGGCGCGACAAGGGCCGCGAAGGTTGGTTTGATAACCTTGTTGATGACATTGACGACCTTGAGCTTGGCCGCATCAGTGCTGATCTCCTTCGCGGCATTGAGGATGACCTCAAGAGCAGGCAGGAGTGGATCGAAGACCGGGCGCAGGGGATCAAGCTCCTTGGCCTGAAAATCGAGATCCCCGGTTTGCAGGGAGCGTCTGACGGCGCTCCGGTGGAAGGCATGTCCAAGGTCCGCCACCCGCTGCTGCTTGAAGCAGTGCTGCGGTTCCAAGCCAACGCGCGTTCGGAGCTGCTGCCCACCGATGGGCCGGTCAAGATCCGCGACGACGACAACAACGGCACCCTCGAAGAGGACCAGCTCGCCAACGCGCTCGAACGGGACATGAATCACTTCCTGACGGCGGTGGCTTCGGAATACTACCCCGACACCGACCGCATGCTGCTTATGCTGGGCTTTGGTGGCACATCCTTCAAGAAGGGCTACTTCTGCCCTCTTCGCAATCGCCCCGTCATCGAGAGCGTCGATGCTGACGACCTGATCGTCAACAATGCCGCCACTGACCTGAAGAACGCCACGCGAATCACGCACCGTTCTTTCATGCGACCGTCAACTGTCAAGCGTTTACAGATACTTGGCGTCTATAAGGACGTCGATCTGCATCAGGCCGAAGCCCCGAAGCTCGACGCCGTTCAGCGCGAGAAGAACGCGCAGCAGGGCATTATGCAGGAGGGTATGCGCCCCGAAGACCGCGACCGCGAGATCTACGAGTGCTATTGCGAGCTGGACGTCGTCGGCTTCGAGCACCGGTGGAAGGGCAAGAAGAGCGGTCTTGAGATCCCCTACCGCGTGACCATCGACGTCAGCTCGAAACAGATCCTGTCCATCGTCCGCAACTATGACGAGGACACCAAGAAGCTCCCCGAGGCGCGTCAGAACTTCGTGAAGTACACCTTCGTGCCGGGCATGGGCTTCTACGACATTGGCCTCCTGCACATCCTCGGGAACACTACGAACGCCATCACGGCGGCTTGGCGCGAGCTGCTGGATGCGGGCATGTACGCCAACTTCCCCGGCTTCCTGCTGGCCGACACCGGCGCTCGTCAGAATACGAACATCTTCCGCGTTCCGCCCGGCGGCGGTGCTCTGGTCAAGACTGGCGGGATGCCGCTCAATCAGGCCATCATGCCCCTGCCCTACAAGGAGCCGTCCGCCGCTCTGATGTCCCTTGTCTCCGACATGGCGATGACCGGCATGAGGATCGGCGGCACGTCTGAGCAGCAGGTCGGGGAGGGCCGGGCAGACGCCCCGGTCGGCACGACCCTTGCCATGATCGAGCAGGCGACGAAGGTCATGAACGCCGTTCACAAGCGCATGCACGCCGCCCAGTCCGAAGAGTTTCAGATGCTCGTCAAGCTCTTCAAGGAGCACCCTGAGAGCTTCTGGCAGAAGAACCGCAAGCCAGCCAATGCGTGGGACGAGGCGACGTTCCTTCAAGCGCTGGAGGACTGCGAGCTGGTTCCGCAGGCCGATCCGAACACTGCGTCGCACGGCCAGCGCGTCATGAAGATCATGGCCCTGAAGCAGCTTCAGCAGTCCAACCCCTCGATGTACGATCCTATTGCCATCGACACGGCGGCCCTTCAGGCCATTGGCTGGAGCAACCCGTCCCAGTTCCTCGCCCCGCCGAACGCTCAGGCTGCGCCGCCTCCGGAAATGCAGCAGATGCAATCGAAGATGGCTGCGGAGCAGAAGGATTCGCAGGCGCGTATGATGATGGCTCAGGCCAAGACCGCCGAAGTTCAGGCCAAAATCCAGCAGGGCGCATACGCTCCCAAGCACGATGGCGGTTTGCAGCCCAAGGGCGAGAAGGAAGAGCACCTGAACCCCATCGACCTGATGGATGCCAAGGCTCGCCTCATGTCGGCCCACACCAAGGCCGCAGAGGCGGGCATTAGGCAGAAGGTTGCGGCTGCCGAAGACCACAACCGCTCCATGGACCGTCAGAGCCGCGAGCGCATCGAGCTGCTGAAGCTTGCCAAAGACCTGACGATGCACCCGGAAATGGCTTCCACGGTCGAAAGCCTTGCAGAGCCTGCCAAGCAAGACCTGAAAAGCGGAGAATAAGCAATGGCCACCAACCAGCCTGCCGCACCTTACGGGTGGGAACTTGCCACAGACGCCAATGGCAACCAAAGGTTGGTGCCTGCCAAAGCTCCGCCAACGAGCGGTTCGAGCGCCTACGACGACGTCACAGGCTTGGCCAAAGAAACGCTTATGCCGCGCTGGGAAGACTTCTCCAACGCAACGCAGAACGCTTGGAATGCAGGCACCGGCATGGCCACGCAGGGCTATAACGAGCTGAACGCCGCCAGCAGCCCAGAAGGGCATTGGGGCAGCACCGGAAAGATGATTGCAGGGGCCGGGCAAGCCGCGCTGTCGCCCTTCGCCGGAGCGTACAATGCCCTGATTGGCGCTCCCGCTGGCCGCATCGGGCCGGGCTTCGAGCATGCCGCCGACGTAGCCTCCCTCATCTCTCCGGCGGACTTTGCCGCCCTCGCGAAGGCAAGGGCAGCCACAGCGCTTCCTGCTGGCGTGGCTGAGCATGCCGGTGCTGCTGGCGTCCCCGCCAATTTCCAGCTCGCCGGTGCCGACGTTCCTCGCCCGGCCAATGTGAACACCTCCAATGCGCCCTTGGCCTCCACCGAGATCTCGGGGCAAGCACCCGGCGTCTCGCAGGTCGGCACGGCTGAAATTCCTCGGGCCGCCAACGCCAACGTCGAGGGTGCGACTGGTCCAGCCAACACCAACATCGCCTCTGCCGCTTCGCAAGCCAAGGTCGATCAGGTGGCGCGTGACGCCATTGCGGACGAGAGCGCGACGCGCGCCGCATCGAGCGGTACGAACTACCAGACGCCTCTCGCCATCACTGGGCAGTCCGTCACCGCCACGCCGGTTGACCGTGCTCTGACGGTTGCTGGTCAGGCTTCGCCGCAACCTTCGCAGACCTTCAACGGTCCGCTGCCCATGTTCGCCCAGCCTCACAGCGGCGCTCAATATCAGCCCATGTCGGCGTCGTCTCGTTCGTGGACCGATCCGAACATGCCGCAGCCTTCTAACCCCATGCCTTGGGGCGACAACACGCCCGCTGGCCATTTGGACACAACACCTACGGGCTCGATCCCTGCCGCGCCTGTCAGCCATCTTTCCTCCGCCCCACTTCCCCCGCCTAGGCCGTCTGATGCTTCGGCCCAGTCCTCGCCGGGCTTCTTCTCAGGGCTCTTCAAAGACCCGTATGCCGGTATGAGCCCCGAACAGATGAATAGAACCGCTCAAAAAATGCAGAGCGCTGGCGACGAATATGGGGCAAACCTGCTTACGCAGCGCGCCGATAACGCCGTCACCTCGTCGGACGGCAACTTCGCACAGGGCGGATCTGTTGACGAAAACCACCCTGTGGTTCAACGTGCAATGCACCTTGTGCGCAGCTTTCTGCTGAACGGATAAGACGATCATGGATCACGATAAAGCCGCCCGCAGGGCTCTTCTCGTAGCCAAAGCCTTGAAGCATCACGCTTCCGTGATCCACAACCCCGCCCCCGTCATGGGCAACCCTCCGCCGCCTGTCGCGCGATATGGGACGATGGCCCCTCACCTAACGCAGATCGCACCTGTAGCGAGGGCTGCTGGAGGGGTAGCAGACCCCGCCTTCACGGACGCCGACGAAACGGCGCAGATGAAGTACATCCAAGACCCCAACCTCGCCATGCCCGCCAATCAGGTGGATCAGGACATCGAGGGTGGGGCATATGCGCGAGGCGGGTCCGCAGATCCTGAGCAGGCAGAGCTTCAGCGTCGTATGCAGCAGATCCTGCGCCCGGACAGCGATGACCCGGAGATGGTGCAGAAGTTTTTGAAGGCTCAAGCCAGCTACGAGCAGCCGACCCACGAGCGCGGCGCTTATTCCAATCGCGTCCTGCCAATGCCTGCGCACGACGTGCAGACGACCATTGGACCGCTTGGCAATGCTGTTCCGAAGGAGGCGTCACCGCTCACTTGGAACGCCTTTCACAAGATCGGAAAGGGCGGAACGATTTTCACCCTTGGCGGCGACAGATCTAACCTTGGTCGGCTGACCCATATCAACGGAAAGCCCCTCTCGTGGCCCGTGGACTTGCATGCTGGCACCAAATACATGGCCGAGCCCAATCCGGGCGCGGTTTGGGCCAATGCGCTTGGGGCAGCTTCTGCGCTTCGCAAGAATATTCGCGAGGCGGCTAAGAAGGGCCCGGTTTACGGGGCTTTTGCCCCTATGGGACCGCGCGCCGTTGATTCATCGAACAACATGTTCGACGCTCTGATGGCTCAGGTCCCGACGTCAGATATCTCTCCTGACGACGCCGTCAAGTTTGACAAAAGCCTTCAGGCGGGCGAGCACATCAAGGGCGACGAAGAAAAGCGCGCTGCGGCTCAAGAGGTCATGAAAAGCTGGCCGGGCATTCAAAACGCCGAAAAAGCCAGAGACTTCGCATCAAAGCTTTCAGGCGCGCACCGCAGCGCGATTGTGAAGCATATGGAAGCGGCTCCGTGGCAAAAGGCCGGGTTCCCGTCTGTGGGAATGACGCGCGCCGCCATTACGGATCCCGATCTCCTCGGGGTTGCTGGCAACTTGATGGGGCACCACGTCGTCGAGCTTGACCCTGAAAGCTACGACCGCAAGAACCTTGCCTTTGAGCATTCGACCTACGGGTTCCCCACCGGCGGAAAGCTTGTCGGGAAACTGCCGCTTATTGAGCGCCAAGTGGCCATGCCTGACTATACTGATCAGCAGGTCATGGATAAGTCCACGCTGAAGTCTGGCGAGCCCACGATAATCCATCCCTATTCTCCGAACGCTCAGGGTCGGTCAGCCTATCGCGGAAACACGGAAATGCGTCAGGCCATTCAGCCCATCAATGAGCGCATGCTTGAAAGCATTCAGCAGGCCCACGGGACGGGTTTTGCCGACGGTGGTGATGTCCGCGAAACGGACCACGCCCTACACCTGACATCCAAATTCGGCAATTCGCTGCCAAGCGCCGTGAACCAAGCTAAAGCAGCCACGCGGAGACGTCCGTGAACCTCCTAGGAGCCTACCATGTCTGAAGCATCCAAAGCCGCCAGAACGGCGATGAAGAGCAAGATTGCTCGCCTCATCAGCCCCGGAAAAAAGTCCAAAATCGACGCATCCGACTTCACGCCCGCTGATCCTCTTGACACTGAATCCAAGACGGGGCTTCGCCCCCTCTCGCGTCGTCAGTTCAAGAAGGGCGGCAAGGTTGTCGCCAAGGCGCACGGTGAAGAGGCCCACAAGCATGCGGGCCGCAAACCCCGCAAGAACGGTGGCAAGGCTCTGACCGCCAACACCCTCGTCAACCGTGACGTGCGCGAGGCCAACGAAGAGCGCGATGGCACCAAGCACATCGGCGGCTTCAAGCGTGGTGGTGCGACAAAGGGTCGCAAGCATCGTGAAGACGGTGGCAGCACCGCCATGACGCGCATCCGTGACGCGGCTGGCTACGACAGCCCGGACTACGAGCCCAGCAACTACCAGCCCAAGGGCAACTACAGCAACCTGTCCAACGAAGACATGGCCAAGATGCAGGCTCTGGCAGGCAGCAAGGACGTGCAGGGCCGAAAGCATGGCGGAAAGACTGGTCGCAAGCACCGTGCTGATGGTGGCTTCCAAGACCCGCGCATGGCCGCTCAGCAGATGCTGGCTGGCTCGAACCGCGCCAATGTTCCGACTGGATTGCTTCCGTCTCAGCCTGCCTCAAGCCAGATGTCCAAGGCTGCGGGCATCAAGCGTGGCGGCGGTGTCGATGGCAAGTGGATCCAAGGGGCCATCAAGCACAAGGGCGCTCTTCACAAGGAGCTGCACGTCGCTGAAGGCAAGAAGATCCCCGAGAAGAAGCTTCAGAAGGCTGAGCACAGCTCGAACCCCAAGCTGGCCAAGCGCGCTCATCTCGCTGAGACGCTGAAGCATCTTGGCCGCAAGGACGGTGGCCGCATGTCTCATCCCGACGAGCGCGAGGACAAGGCGCTCATCAAAAAGATGGTGAAGGGCGAGGCCCTGAAACATCGCAAGGCTGGCGGCACCGCCGTCTCCAACGGAACCCTTGAGGGCACACGCCCGACAGGTGGCCGTATGGCTCGCGCTGCCGGTGGGAAGACAGGCAAGGGCAAGACCAACATCAATATCGTGGTCTCTCCTCATGGGGCTGGACAGCAGCCTCCGCAGGGTGGCATGATGCCTCCCGGCGGTATGCCTCCCCACCCCGGTGGGATGCCTGTCGCTGTACCGCCCCCCATGGCTCCGCCGCAGCAAGGTATGCCCATGGGTATGCCCCAGATGGCGGGCCCGGTTGGCGCTCCTCCTATGCCCCCGCAGATGCCGCCCATGGGTCGGAAATCAGGTGGCCGCACCACGTTCCCGAAAATGGAATTTGGCGCAGGTAGCGGCGAAGGACGCATGGAAAAGATCAACAAGTATGGTCTGACCCCGCCCAAGAACGCCACTAAGCAGATCTGAGTTTAGGGGAGCGCGTTGCAACGCACACCCTAATACGGTGGTCGGCGGTCCCCTCTGCCGCCGACCACTAGAAAAGACAGAGGGAAACCACCATTTAGAGGGGAAGGTGGTAAGTAATGCTGACATATAGTGACCTGTTTGAGCAGCAGCTCAGAATGCTAATCGCAGAAGAGATCGAGATTCATCTCGATGCACTTTCGCGTGGAGGCGGTGTCAACGATTACGCCGAATATAAATCGTTGGTCGGAAAGATCGCAGCCCTTCGTGAAGTCTTGGAACTTGCCGATGAAGCTCGATCAAATGCAAACAAAGCCAGATAAAGGGGTATCAAATGGCCTATGTAATGGATCACTCTCTTGATCCCAAATCAGCTCTTCTCAAAGAAGTTGGAGAAATCTCCAATGTAGAGATCTTCAACAATCAAGTTCTTGTTGCGATCTATATTCGCCCTGAACTTACCGCTGGCGGTATCATCATCACGAATAACATCCGTGATGAAGACAAGTGGCAGGGCAAGGTTGGTCTTGTCTTGAAGAAAGGGCCGACTGCATTCACGCACGATTGGTTCAAGGGTCAGGAAATCAACGAGAACGACTGGGCTGTCTTCCGCCCTTCCGATGGTTGGGGCCTGACGATCAATGGCCAGATGTGCCGTATCCTTGAGGATACTGTCATCCGTGGCCGCACCCAGCATCCTGACGCCATTTACTGAGGAAATAACCCATGGATGAGCAAAATCACGTAGAAATCAACCTTGATCCGGTCGAGACCAAGGCAGAAGAGCCGGAAATTCAGGTCGTAAAGGCCGAAGAAACCCCGGAACCGCCAAAGAAGAAACTTCGCAACGAAGTTTCTCCCGAAGACGGCATCCAAGAGCTGCGCGCCAAGCTTGATCAAGAGCGTCAGGCTCGCGTCGATGCTGAGCGACGCGCTCAGGAGGCCGCAAACAGGGAATTTCAGGCCAAAAATGAGGTTCAGGACACCAACCTGCACCTCGTCACGAACGCCATCGACACAGTTCGCCGTGAAAACGACATGCTGACGTCGAGCTACGCTGAAGCGATGGGCTCTGGCGACTATGACCGCGCCTCGAAGATCCAGCGCGCCATGGCGACGAACGAAGCCCGCCTGTTGCAGCTTGAAAACGGCAAGGCTGCGATGGAATCACAGCCAAAGCAGGCTCCTCCGAAGCCCCAATACGCCGACCATGTCGAAGCTCTGGCCTCTCAGGTCACTCCGGCGTCGGCCAACTGGCTCAGGCAGCATCGCGACCACCTTGGAACGCAAAAGTCCATCGACCGCATGTTCCGGGCGCATGCCGACGCCATTGATGACGGAATCATCCCCGATACGCGGGATTATTTCGAATTCATCGAGACGCGCATGGGCATCAACAGGTCTGAGCCGCGCGAAGAAAGCTATGACGCCATGAACGAAGCCGCCAAGCCCACCCAGCGGCGTCAGGCACCCCCGTCCGCGCCCGTCACTCGCTCCGGCACTGCGCCCGGCACACGCCCCAACGTCGTCCGCCTGAGCGCTCAAGAGCGCGAAATGGCGGAAATGATGCAGATGACCGAGACCGAATACGCCCGCAACAAACTGGCCCTTCAGAAAGAAGGCAAGCTCAACTAAGGAGACCGATTATGGAAGAGATGCAGAACAGCGCCCCCAAGCGCACCCTGAGCCGCTTCAGGAAGCCCAGCGAGCCTGTGAACGAAGTCGCCTTCGACGCCCCTCCTCGCGCCCCGGAGCGCCCGGAAATGGTGACTGACGACCCGAGGGCCAGAGCCGCCAAGCGCGCCGCCGAACTCCGTGGCCACCTTGGCTCGCTGGACGAGGGCACGGATGACTTTTACATCCCGCCTCATTACATCCCGGATGGCTGGTCGTATGAGTGGAAGCGCAAGCTGACCATGGGGCAGGAAGACCCGGCCTATCAGGTCTCCATTGCCCGCAAGGGTTGGGAGCCAGTCCCGGCTTCGCGTCATCCGTCGATGATGCCTGACGGCAACAAGTACCAGATCATCGAGCGCAAGGGCATGATCCTCATGGAGCGCCCGCTTGAGATCACTGAAGAGGCCCAGCGCGCCGAACGCCGCCGTGCGCAGCTTCAGGTTCGCCAGAAGCAAGAGCAGCTCAACGCGGCTCCGCAAGGTCAGTTCGAGCGAAACAACAAAGACGCGCCGCTCGTTAGGGTAAAGAAGGGGTATTCCCCTATCGCGATCCCCGATGCTTGATGTTTTGAGGGCATAGCTCTCAAAATTTAGAAAATTCCCCATGCAGCTTTATTGAGGCTTCTCTGTAGGCTGCATGGGCATCTTCAGCATTTGAGAAATATCCTAAAAATTTTTGAGATTTTTCATATCCTATCCTTGCCCTCCATTTTCCTCTTTTTTCATCAAAACTTACGCCCTTAAAGCCGCTATTATTGTCCTTTCTTCTAAATGCGTTTTGACAATTTTGAGCGTTGGTCGCCAATCTTAAATTTTTCAGACGATTGTCCGTTCTGTCTCCATTTATATGATCGACCTGCTGTTCGGCGGACAGGTCGATCCCAGACATAATCAAAGCAATTCTGTGGGCAAGGTATGTTTTCCCCTTAACCCCAATTTGAATGTATCCCTTTTGGTGGATGCTGCCAGCGATGTCGCCCGCTCTAATTGACCCCTTCCTGTTCTTAATCCACTTCATAAGTCCTGTTTCCGGGTCGTATGACAGATGCTCTAAAAAAATATGCTGACGCATTTTTCCCTCCTACTGTATGAACAGACTGGCTCAATATATTGCTATTGTCAATTCTTTTTTAGTATGTAATATTCCCGAACAGACCTTAGATGGTTAGTCTCCCTCGGTGTGGAGACTTCACTCTACCTTGATTTGTGGCTCCCTAGGCGCGGAGTTTGCAAATTGCTCCGAACAGGAGCCTCCAATGGCAAACACAAACGCACCGTTTGGCTTCCGCCAGTACAGCGGCAACGGTTCTGCTCCCACCTACGAGCAGGTTGCTGCGGTTATCGACTACAACGCCACCAACATCTTCTTCGGCGATCCCGTAACTTGGCAGTCTGACGGCACCGTTGCTCAGTCTGCGGCCACTGGCGCTACGCCTGCGGCTCTCGGCATCGCTGGCATCTTCGTCGGCTGCAAGTACCTCTCCGTGTCGCAGAAGCGCACCGTCTGGGGCAACTACTGGCCCGGCTCCGATGTCGCCTCCGGCAACTACGTTGAGGGCTATATCGTCAACGACCCGAATGCCCGCTTCGTCGCCCAGAGCGATGGCACCGGCATCGCGTTCCCCGCCGACCTGAACGCCACCATCGGCTTCGCGTATGGCACCGGCAACGGCACCAACAGCACTGGCAACACCGCCAACGGTATTTCCACTGCCTATCTCGACACGACCACTCTCAACACTGCGACATACAACGTCAACGCCCCCTTCAAGGTGTTCGGCGTCGTTACGTTCCCGCCGGGAGCGAACGGAACCTACGGCAATGGTCAGGCTTATGACTGGGCCATCGTGGGCTTCAACAATGTCGTCACTCGCAACTTCCTCGGCGCCTAAGGAGTAGGGTATCATGGCTGTCAATCTTTCTGCCATCAAAGACCTTCTGCTCCCCGGTCTCCGTGGGATTGAAGGCAAGTACGAGATGATCCCATCTCAGTACGACAAGATCTTCACCAAGCATGATTCCAAGCTCGCCTTGGAACGCACCGCTGAAATGCGCTTCTTGGGCCTCGCCCAGTTGAAGACTGAAGGCGCGCAGACGTCGTTCGACAACGGCGCTGGTGAGCGTTTTGTGTACAATCAGGAGCACACGGAAATCGGTCTCGGTTACGCGATCACCCGCAAGGCGATTGACGACAACCTCTACAAGACCCAGTTCCACCCCTCCAACCTCGGTCTGATCGAGAGCTTCCAGCAGACCAAGGAAATCTACGGCGCGAACGTGCTGAACACGGCGACCACCTACAATAGCTCTATTGGCGGTGACGGCGTTGCTCTCTGCTCGACCTCGCACCCCATCGACGGTGGCACTGTTGCCAACACCCCCTCCACTCAGGTTGACCTGAACGAGGCCACGCTGCTGAACGCTATGATCAGCATCCGGTCGAACTTCAAGGATCAGGCTGGTCTGAAGGTGTTCGCCCGTGGCCGCAAGCTGATCGTTCCCCCGCAGCTTGAGCCTGTCGCAATTCGTCTGACGAAGACTGAACTGCGCCCCGGCACTGCGGACAACGACGTCAACGCCATCCTCTCGACGGCTGGCGGTCTGCCCGAAGGCTACATGGTCAACGACTTCTTGACCTCT
>Ga0007809_10000768_pt1 | contig 13406 bp, 5 predicted proteins | sample CryBogCBE02Aug07_FD_60383 | JGI IMG/M metagenome (GOLD analysis project Ga0007809, IMG submission 60383) | Freshwater microbial communities from Crystal Bog, Wisconsin, USA - CBE02Aug07 | ecosystem: Environmental > Aquatic > Freshwater > Lake | place: Crystal Bog, Wisconsin, USA | collected...
CGCTGCGAATGAGCCTAGACCAAAGCCCCAAGGTATTTGGATAATAATGTCTGTACCTGGAATCGGGAATCTTGCATAACGAGTCCATCTAGACATATCGTCAGACAAAACTTTATTACGACCCTGATCATCATCTCCAGACATCATAGAAGCCATTAAGAACATGCTTACACCAACGCCTGTCAAAGCGGCAGCCATAACACGGGCATGATGCTGACGTTCTTTCATTGAAGCTAACGCATCGTCTATCTGCTTATCAGACATGCCGCGTTCTTTCTCGTTAGCTCTAAACTCTGCCTCTTTAATAGGAGCAAACGCAGGAGCTAATGCTTCAATAGCACGTACAGCGCCTGTAGCTGCGGGCCTAAAGAACATAAATAATGCACCAGCATTCTTTCCCCAACGACCAACTTGTTCAAAGTTAGCTAAATTCTTAGCGTATTCAATTGCTTGAATTTCTGCATCAGCTTCGGCTTTTGCAGGGTCCATACCTTTAGCTATATTTTCTTTAGCGAATTCTTCTTTTAAGAATCGATAAGATGCCACGCGGCTAGACAATTCAAACATGTCGTTATAGATGTCTATGAAACCATCTATCTGGTCTTTCTTTTGTAGAATGCCAGAACGCCCAACCTCTTTAATTAGTTGGTCTAGCGCGCCTTTAGCCGCCACGCCTTGTAGATACGAAACCTTACCACCTTGTTTCACATAGTTATCTAGATCACGATAATAACGTTCTTTATCAGTCAAACTATTGTAGGGTTTGTCACCACCAGCAAGTTTTTCAATTTCGTCAAACTTACCATTAGCGTAAAGTCTAGAATAGTTTAATGATTTGCCTAGACCACCACTAGCTACTTCAGATGAAATAAATGTAAGCAATCTACCTGCTTTGGCTGGGCCTAGTTCAGCGCCAATCGTAAAAGCATTGGTGAGCGCATCGCGCACAAAGTTCATGGGCGCAAACGCAGGATTGTATCGAGTATGCGTCTGCCCTATACCACTTGTTAGATTGTTGATAGCATCCATGATAGGTTGGCTTTCCCTATACGAACGGCGTAAGGCTTCGAGCTGACGCTTATCTGTGATCTTGATGATGTCGATAGTTCCATCTTCGTTGTAATGGAATATCTTATCTTGCCCAACAATAGATTGTTTGTTGACAACACCACGGAAACGATCATCGAATTTAATGTTATCTATAACGCCGCCTTGCAGTAGATTAACGCCTTTAGCAACAGCATTCTTAATAGACAAAGTTAAATCTTTGCGACCTGCGCGCATGGCAGCGGTTGCGCCATCAGCAAGAGATTGAAGAATTGCATTCTCAGATTCAGACAAACGACCTTCCATTCGATCTTGGGCTTCTTGCATCTCGCCGCCCAACTTTTGAGAGTCAAAGTCTAAGTCTTGAGCAGCTTTTGTAATATCTTTTGGGCGTCCTTTGAACGGAACGTAGTTGTTGAAGTCATAAAACTCAATAATGTTCGATACTGGCTTAGACTGGTAGTTAGCCATTTTATTGAGGAATTTAGTTTGTTCATGGACTTTTTGTAATTTAGCTTCGACTTCATCAATTTCTGCTTTAAATTCAGGTATGTCTAATTTTTGTTTAATTACATTAATTTCATGCGGTGTTCTATTAGCGATTACGTTGTATGCAGGATTGTTAATGTCGAATGCTTTTGGATCGACTTCCTTAAACTCAGGCTCACCACGCTTCTTGATTACTTCTTGCCGCTTGGCACGGAAAGGAGAGTTTACATCGTTCTGTACACTGTGGATGATCTTGTCCATCATTGTCCGCAGTTGCAAAGGGGTATTCCCTAATGCTTCTAGCTCTTTTGGGTTACCCAGTAGGCGCAGAACTTCATCTCTAAAAGCATAAGCAGAATACTTTTTGCCGTGAAAATCTAATATCTGATTGGTTTCATCAAGCGGTACATTGAGCATGAACAGCACTGCACGGCGCTCTGGCTCATGCCTTGTCTCCAGTATCAAGTGCAGTTCAGCCAAGGCTTCTTTAATATCGATACCGCGTCTGTCAGCATATTTCTTAACAGCCTCATTGGATTCATTTACATAAGTTTTCATATGTCTATTGAATAAATCAACAGCCATACCTGATGAACGGGTAATCTGCCCATAGACGTTATTAATTTTATCGCCTAGGCGTTCTACCATGTTAAACAAAACTCCTCTATCTTCAGCAAGTTTTAAAGGATAGCGATCATTCTGGAACCGCTCGACCATCCACTGTGCGCCTTGTTTAGTTAATAATCCTCTCATACTTGCTCTGATATTGCGCGTCTGAACCATTGGCCTGGCTTGGTTGAGTGCCTCTTGCACTATTTCTTCAGCCGTTTGTGGCGCAGTAGGTGCTTCCTTGGTAGTAAATCCAAGTGTCTTGCCTACTGGCACACCACTCTTTGGAGGAGCGCTAACAATATCTTCAAAGGCTTTGAATGCCTCTGCTTTGAAATTAGACTGGTCATCGATCAATCCCAAGAACTGGAAGATAGACCTGATGAAGTCAGTGAATGCATTTGTGTTTTTACTAAATATAGAATTTTCTTTGGTGATTGGCGTTGCCTCTAACGCCTTTTGAAACTCAGCGTCTGTAATGGCATGGGCTATGAACTCGTACAAATCCTCATAAGCCTCTGGGAACTTAGCACTCAAGTCTCCTCTAGACTGTTCCATCAAGAACTCAAGATGCACCATCGCATCGCCTCTTGTATTGTCTTGAATCTTGTCGTTTATATAGTCATAAATAGACTTAACTGTAGCCGCATGGGTTAGTTCATGCAGCATGACTGTTTCATCCATGCCTTCCTTGGTGGCATAGATAGTGTCATTGTTAGGATTGTATTCAGCCACTCTGCCATCAGGCAAAGAGTTAACAAACTTTAGCTTGGTGTTAAGCTTTAGATTATTGAACAGCGTAGCAAGCGACCTATACAAAGGATTATCAGACGCAGTACGGATATTTTGAATAACCGCTTGCATATCGCTAACATCAGGAGGTAACGGTGCTTCTTTAGCTTTGCGTTTGCCGTGTATTTCTTTAGCTAATCTATTAGCAGATTCATCATGCTCTTCACCATTTGTAGGATTGGTAGAAAAGTAAGAAGTCTTTTGCTCTGGAGTTAGCTTATCGTAGGTAGGCAGTTGACGATCTTCATTACCCTTCTGCTCATTGTGATACTCTGCCGCCGCATTGTAGTCATCAATCTGATCTTCAGTATGCGTTACAGGTTCTGGGGTTGGGGCTGTTTGTTTTTCTTCTTCTGCTTGCTTGGTTTCAGTGGTCTCAGTGACACTAGATTCTCCTTTAGTAAATTCTTCTTTAACCTGTTCGGATGTCATCTCTGACAGTTTTTTTGGTTTAGCTTCAGTTACTTGTTCATCTTTAGGCACAACACCTAATTTTTTACCTGCTTCAAATATCTTAATCTTATCTTCTGGGCTAATAGATGGGTCTTCTGCAATAAGGCGCCTAAAATCAGCATTACCTAAATCCGCAGGAATAAAAGGCCAGTCTTCATTCCAACCAGCTTTTTTCTGTTCTTCTCTGGCTAATTGATTAACAATTCCAGGTTTAGGCTTCTCTACTGAAGCTTGTTGTTCTGTTTCTCTGACAGGAGTGCTTGGTACATTTTCTCCAGTAGAAACCATTCCTGTGGGTTCAGTTCCTCCAACTCCTGTGGTAGGGGCCACGTTTGTATCGGGTCCGCTAGATACTGAAACGCCTGCTCCAGTTGGTTCTTGGATAGGTTGAGCATTAGGTGTCTCCGTTGGTTGTAAGGGTCCAAGTCTGATAGCTTCGTTGGCGAATCTAGTAGATGGCTTAACGCCTGTCTTTTGTGTGAACGCATCTGCAAGTTGTTTAGCATTTAAGTTGGGGTTAGCCGCCAAAATACCACGCATACCTTGCACAACTTTATTAACGGTTTCACTAGTATCCGTTGCATTTAATTCTGTTGCAGGCGCTGCTTGCGGAGGTAGCGTAGGTACTTTCTCAGGAGATGTGTTTTGCGCCATCTCTTGTTCTAAGATTTTAAATCCTGGTGTCTCACCTATGGGCGCTGCAGCTTGAGGTGCAGTTGGTGCTTGAGGTACAGTAGGTTCTGTAGGCGCTGTAGCACCAGGTTGTTGAGTTGCTAGTTGATTTAATACTTGTTGCGCTGGTGTAGCACCTTGTACTGGGGCCTTCTCTTCGCCTTTGCCAAACGCTACATTTGTAGCGGCAGTAATACCTGCACCACCTAGACCGCCCTTTAGTCCCGCATTCAGGAAGCGCTCAAAGTTCTCTGGGGTAAAGAAATCTTTATGCTGATCCACATAACGCTCTGCGGCTGCGCTAGACATTTCTTGCAACGCCTCGGTGCTACCCTCAGTGGCTAGTCCTTCCTATGCCCCCTTGCCTGCGCGTTTGTACCACGCACCAATAATACTTTCTTCAGGGATATTGGCAAGTTTGGCTTTGCGCATTAGATTCAAAGGTGTCAGGGCATCAAGCACAGAGTTGAACCCACCGAAGATTAGCGCCGCGCCAAGGTCTTCTTTGCCAGTAGATTGATAAACGCCCTGATATACATCAGGTATGTTTTGCGCCGCAGAGCCAGCCAATGCGCCTGTTGCTTCGTACTTGAGCGCCGTGCGCTTGGCAGCTTCTAGGCCAGCCGTAGTAGCTTCATCCATTAATGATTTGGTGGCTACGCCAGCGCTCTTCTCCAATACAACTTTTTCAGCAGCTTCTTTAGCTGCTTCTACCGCAGCGCGTCCTGCAATAGTTGCTGCCCCACCAGTAAACAAACTAGGGAGCATGGATGGTATAGCTTCGCCCACTGACTCGACAATATATTTGACGCCAGTTCCGATATCTTTGATGTCTTTATATGATGGTACTTCAGATGGATACCGCTTTTGAATCTCTTTCTCAGTCTCTGCGGCTTCCTGCATCTGCCTTTTGGCATACTCATCAGCGCCAAATGCCTTACCAATCATGGCAGGCGCAACATCACCTAGCAAAGACTCCAGTTGCATAGCCCCGCGCTTAACAGATGGAATAAATCCATAATCTGGTTTAGGTTCTGGAGCTTTAACTTCAGGTTCTGGAGCAGGGAAAAAGTTCCCTTTTAGTATTTCTAAATCTGAATCAGTCAAACCTTTAGGGCCTTGAAACCCATAGCGTTTACCATCAGGTCCTGTGATTTGATATGTTGCCATATTAATCTTCTAAAGGTGATAATCCGCTTGTCATAGATGCAAGCACGTTTCCATACTCCTCATTGTAGTACTTCTTATGCAACATGGCTGGTGTTATACCTTGATTTTTATAAGTCATAGCAGTATTAATATCTTTAAACTCATCAGCTACACGTTTCTGTGCCCTTGATGATGCGAGGCCAGATAGTTGTGCTTTCTTAAGTTCTGCATTAGAGCCCGCAGCTGCATAGTGCGCAGCTTGAATACCTTCAGTCCTTCTGTTATGGGTAATCATTTCTTGAAGCTGTTGTTGCTTCATCATGTTATCTTGCATGTTCTGATAGATCTGAACAGCATCACGCTTGTTGCCTTTGTCCAAAGATGTTTGATATCTAGCTTGATCAACTTGCAGTTGTATTGCAAGTTTCTTAGCATCAGCAGCCATCTTATCAGTATCACTAATAGACTTGGCATACTCGGGGCCAGCAGCCGCAGCGCTACGCAAAAGACCAGCAAAGCCTTGGTTACCAGCAACTCCTGGTTGTGCGGCTTGTGCAGCCATCTGAAAACCAAAATTCATTAGAGCTTGGTTTTTGCCTTCTTCTTTAATGCGTTCAGGTTCTTTTAGTTGTGAAGCAATTAAATCATTAATACCTTTAAGATGCTCTTCATCGCCCTTGCTTAACTTACTAAGAATCTTATCGAAGCTGGTATCAAAGTCACCTGCATCATGCCCAGCGTTTGTAGCTACGGCACGAGCTTCATGATACAAAGGATGATCAGAAATAGGCGCAGGTATTTTAACACCTGATGGAGTAGTTGGCTTTTTATTAAAATCTTCTAAAGCTTTACCATAGTAGCTTTCTGTAGGAGTTGTACCGCGACCCCCACCTATTGTGGCTTTATATTCATCTTTCTTTGATTTAGTAGCATCGGCTTCATTAAGAATAGCAGATGCAAAAGCAGCATCACTTCCAATATCTCCAAGCATAGCTTCTCTGGCTTCAGGGTGAGCTTTAAGATAACGTGTATTAAGATCAGATAGTGCTAATCCAGCACTGCCTACTGCACCAGCGGGCGCAGCAGTTTCACCCGCGAGTCCTAGCCAAGAAGTTAATCCGCTACCTAATGTTCTACCAGCAGCAGTAGGCACTCCACTAAATGCACTAAGAGGTAATTTAGATAAAATGCCTTTTCCCATCTCATAAAGAGCTGGGGCAGCTCCAGCTAGATACGCATATGGCCCGATACCACCGCTAGTTTCTTCGCCTTCATTACCGCCTTTAGCAAACGCCACGGGACCACCATCACGCATACGCGCAGTGCCACGGAACGACATTTGTTGTTGGGCAGCTTGTTGTTCTGCCATAGATGTTGGATGTTGGAGCATCTGCTGAATCTGAGCATCGCTCATGTTATCCATCATTCTATAGATTTCAGCCTCAGTCGGATCGGTTACATCGCCACCGATTGCGTAGCCCACAGTACCACCATCTTTATAGCTACTGACAGAGCCACCCTCTGCTTTCAATGCAGCCGCTGCGCCAATACCTAGGCCAGCAACTTGTCCTAACATACTACCAGGAGATTGGTAGATAGCAGAAGTTTGATTAGTCATGGGCAAGCCACGAATCATGTTCTGCATGAAGTTCAACTGCTGATATGGATAGTTCTGGAAGTTCAGGAAGTTTTGATAAGCCTGATTATCCATATTCTGAGCTTGCTGTTGCTCAACACCACCATACTGCGCTTGCTGTTGGTTGATGGCCATGTTCTGTTGATACTGCGTATTGCCAATATTTGCCAGATTAGTAGCCGCTTGATTAGCAGTATTCAACCCTTGGAGTCCAAGGTTAGCACCAAACTGCCCTTGTTGTGCATTAAGGTTAGCCGCAGCTTGAGAAGCATTTTGCTCAGTATTAAACTGTTGCGCACCTTGCGCATAGGCGTTGTATAACCCTTGACCGATTGTATTTTGTTGGGCTAACTGATTGTTTAGATTAGTAGCCGCGTTCTGTACACCAAACCTTGACCCACCAAATGCTCCTGCATTAGTAGCTTGTGCGTTAGCTGTTTGTTGCGCTGCTCCCTGCTGCTGATTAAGCAACGCCAACTGAGGATTTAATACATTCATCACATACGGATTCATGTATGACTGCGCCATACCAGGACTTGTGAAGCTTTGTGTCTGGTAAGGGTTGTATGTATAGTTTGTATTTAAAGCATTAAGCCCAGCCATACCAGCCAACGCAGAAGCATCTTGCAACTGTGGCGCGGCCTGCATATTACCGATATTGGTAAATGCTTGTTGTTGCAAAGGACTGAACTGCGCAGTGGTCTCGCCTTGATACTGCTGATAAGGATTCTGGTTAACATCAGTCAGCGCTTGAGCTTGCCCTAAGAGTTGTTGAGCATAAGGCGCGGTCTCTGGCGAAAAACCATAGTTAATCTGTGATACCTGTGTAGGCGTACCAGATGAAGACGCTGTTGGGTTTTGACTGGTTGACGCTAATGCTGTTGTTGTCATGATTTGTCCTTATGCTGGAAGGTATCTATCGGCTTGGGTATTTTTAGCTACCCTACCTTTACCTACAGTACCGCCACGGGCAGATTGAACTCTATCCATCATGGCATACAGTTTTCTAGCACCTGCATCTGTCGAACCATTTCCTAGCTCAGACACAATACGCGCAGGTACAACGAATTCTCCATCTGCTAAACGCGCTGGACGGCCTTGCCCAATAGTAGCAGGAATAGAATCAGAAACCCCATCGCCTGGGCCTTTTAGTAAACGGCCGCCATCAGAGTAATCCCCTAGATGACCTATGCCACCTTGGGCATACATAGCACCGCCGCCCGCAGCATTTATTGATCCACCAGTGGCAATACCTGATGTATCTCCGCTAGTCGTTGTTGTCCCTACTCCAGTATTAGATGAAGCCGTTGAAGCTGCTGTTCCTTGAGCGGTCTTAATGTGTTGCAACACTTCAGCCAACGGTACACCAGTAGCCGCAGCCAATTGCTCCGCGCTAATGTTATTCCCGTGCATCCAGTTAAGCCAATCAGAATCAGATAGATTTGGGTTAGAACTTAAATAGCTAGTGATTTGCTTATTAGACATACCATAGCTTTGCTTACCAGTATTTGGATCATAAGTTACTGGCATAAAGTCAGGATTAGTCACATACTTTTTAGTAGCTGGGTCAAATAGATATTGTTTAGTAGAAATATCTTGTTCAGGCAAGCCCATCACAGATGTACCATAATCTTTAGATATCTGCCCTGTCGGAGTGATTGGATTTAATATTGGGTTAACATCTGATTTACCCATCAAATAAGCATAGTCAGCCGCAGACTGACCTGTATTACTTGTTGCCACAGGCCCAGGAGAACCTCCCACATGCCCGCCGCCTTTTGTATAGGCATCAATAATCTGTGACATAGTAGGCGCATTAGGACTCATCGCTGGTTGCGAGATTGTCCCATTAGGGTTGACAAGCGCATTGCTACCACCAACGCCAGAAGCTAATGCTGATGCAGGCGCAGTAGCAATATTTGTTGGCGCAGTTACATTTGTAGTTGTACGATTAACAGGATTTAACACTGTTGGTACATTAGTGCCAGGTGCTGTATATGTATTTAATACAGTGCCATTTTGTGTTGTGACTGTATTTGTACCAGAAGGTGTGGGAGTCGGTGTTGGCGTAACCGTTTTAGCTGCTGGCGATGCATACGGCCCTTTTGGATCAACTGCATCATACAATTTTTGAATTGTAGCGGGGTCCATTTTAAGAGCCGCAGCCATCTGAGAAGGAGGCACATGCCATGCGTCCATCTCTTGGGCAAGCTGGGTGTTACCTGCAACATTACCAGCAAGATTACTAGTCGCTCCAGTATCTGCATATGCTGTGTGCACGGCGTTACCAATGTCAATATTAGCGGGGTTAGTACCTAAAGAAGCATCAAAAGCGTTTACTGACGCTGTTGTTGGGTTAGCTAAAGCAGCCGCTGAAAATGGATTTGCATTTGATGCCGCCCACGCGTTATATGCCGCAGGATCAATGTTTGATGTCTTTTCAGCTGCAGCAACAGCAGCAGGATCATTTAAATTAATACCACTTGTTTGAACATACTGCGCAATTTGATCTGGTGTGTAAGTATTGTATACAGGAGCGTTTTCAGCAGCAGCCGCAGCAGGACTTCCGTTGACATATAAACCTGGAGTAGCTGTGCTACCTTGAGTTATACCTTGTGCAGCATTTGCCGCATTGCTTCCGTTAACATATAAACCAGGAGTAGCTGTATCTCCTTGAGCTAAACCTTGCGCATAATTAACTTGTTGCGGGGTCACATGAAATTGTTGTTCAGCAGCAGTAAGCGCATCACCAGATAAATTGTGTTGGGCAATATAGCTATTGATTGTATTAGGGTCATATACGGCATTAATGTTAGGATCAGTTGCTCCTCCACCATCGTAACGTTCAACAGAACCGCCACTAGCATAGCTAGTAAGGCCACCATTAGCACCAGTAACATAAGTTGGCTGGTTAAAACCTTGGAAGTTACTAGCAGGTATTGAGCCTTCAGATGTATATCTGCCCATACTGTAATGGTACGGCATAATCCTAGCTGTAGGAGAACTTGTGCTAGGCATAGGCGTAGTTGGTACAGCAGCCGCAGCCATAGGAGCTAGAGCCATCAAACCAGATTTAGCGAGTGAGCCGTAGCCGCCCATTTGGTTAGCTAATGCAGATGGACTATTAGCCGCCGCAGATAAACCAGAACCAAGATTACTTAAGGCCCCAGTTGAGCTACCAATACCTTTAGCTTTAGCAATAGCATCTTGAACTCTTTGTTGATAAGCCTCTGCTGTCTCACCCTCTGCTTGTGAAAGACTGCCAGATGCAACTTGGTCTCCTATAGTACTTTGCAATCCTAGATCAGATACTCCACCCATTAGGCCAGAAGCGCCATAAGCACCAATACCAGCCATCAATCCTTTTTGAATGCTACCAGAAGCTACTGCATTAGCCCCGCCCACAGCCAAAGCTGTTTCCATTGGCGATAATGCCTCCATGCCTAATCCAGGCAATACGGCATTTAGTGCAACTGCTTCTAGTAATGGGGCGAGGCCAGACTGCCCAATGGAGCCTTTGCCAGCAAGAATTCTGACTGGATTTAAATCGCCTAAATCAAATCCCATAATATTCCCCAAATAAGGTTAAGTTTATCATATTAGCCTATTTTCCAGTTAGTTCCATTAGAGTAAACAGGCACAGTATTTGTACCGCCACCAACCACCGTTGAACCAAAAGTCGTAACCGTTGCATCAGACACAAAAGTTCTAGTCCCCGCGTTGGCCATAGACGCTGTGGGTAGTTTGGCCACTGTAGTTATAGATGTATTGGTGATGTATGAATTAATCAATGTAGTTAAAACATCGTTTAACTGATTAAAAAACAAACGCAATACATTTGTTAATTTTTCTTGGTAGTTGGTACTGTACTCATCTGGCGCATAAGGCAGATTCGGTGGCGCGGGGTTAATTGGTTTTGTAGCCATTATCTGCGTCCATCAGGTCTGATATTAAATCGAGGGGCACCCAACTGCCAAGTTGTTCCCGCTTGGTTGGACTCTATCTTAAAGATCATCTGGCGACCACGGATGCGGGTATATACCTGCCCAGTAAATTGTTCAATAGGTACGCTGGCAACATAGTTGACGTTGTTATTATAGTTCTGGTCATACCCTGATCCAGAGTTATCCAAAGAGTACAAAGTCATGGTGGTCTGCGGACTTGTCCCGCTGGTAGAACCTGTAAAGGTTAAGTCAGGAAGTATGCGATCAATAAATACAAAGTGATCACCATCGCCGATATCGAACTCAGAAGAAGATATATAAGCGTCAATCGCAGTAGGAGTTCCTGTCTCATAATTGTCTACCCCGCTCTCTTGATTACACAAATACCCGTTGTAAGTCGCACCAATAGGGTTGTTCTGGAGCGTGGTGTCTAGCCATGCCGTCCTACCGATTGTGCCGTAATACCAGTTTTTTTCAACATAGTTGTACACAACATATGCATTACATTGCACGCCTGTACCAGAAACGTAGAACCACCAGACTTCATTAAAGCCTTCAACGGTGCTGCAGTAGACTTGCTGGGTTTGATTGTAATTAATGTTTTGAAACACAAAGCGGCGTAGATCGCAGTTAAGCGTCTGCACCCGTCCATCATACATATAGAACTTGTCAATACCCATCCAGTACACAACGCCAGACGCAAGACTTGCCGCATTAGGCCCAATGATGGTTGTGTTTTCAGATAAAAGTTGCGTGCCCCACACATAGGGAGGGCCAAGGTATTGGAGTGAATAACAAGCCGCATCAGTCAATACAAATATCTCTTGACGGGTTTGAATGGCGGTGACGATCTGGGAGCCGTGAGATAAGCGCACATCCCCTGCTTGGTTGGTAATATCTGGATACCATACCAAAGGATTTTGCTGATCAGACCAGCGAATGAGCATGGGGTCTATAGTCTGCGTACCAATCGCATTAGTACCAAACACAATCACAAAGTTAGACGCATCTGAAATCTGTAGGTAGTTTTGGTAAAGCGGTACATCCACTAGATCAGAAATATAGAACGTGCCAGACCCAGCACTGCTTGTATTAATAGGCGCTCCACCTTGTGTAGCAGCAATATTAAACTGTGTGCCTGAGACGTTGACCACATAATAAGTAGTGTTGGTCGATAGGGGACTGGGCAATGAGCCACCAGTAACGCCAAGCTGTATAGCGCTATTGTTGGGCAGCGTAACGCCAGACACAACCACCGCAGGGGAAGCGTAAGAGATTGTGACAGATCCGCCTGTACTATTAAGCAGAACCCCAGGCGAATTAACGCTACTAGCCGCTGTCCAATAATAAAGACCTCCACCACGGGGGCCAAAGATTAAGTTCTCACCAAAGTTATAGGCGTTCCAAATACGCAAATTACTAGTAACGGTCTGACCATTACCCCAAGTACCGAGACCCCAATTGCCAGCGCCCCATCCATTGAACGGGGTTTCTACTGCTGGGCCTGTGTTGATTTGAAACACCGCCTGCACAGAACTACCACCACCTGTCGTGGTTGATGATGCGTTTGATCCTGCATTGATAGTGAACGTACTCGTAGTCGGCACAGATAGCACTTGAAACTGCCCGTTTAAAGTAAGTCCTGCCACTGTTGTAGCGCCGCTAAATGTTACAAAGTCATTGACAATAGCGCCATGTGTGGTGGCTGTAACTGTGACAATCGCTGAACCTGACTGAGTGGAAAATGGGTTTGTACCCAAAGTCACCGTGGTTCTTATTGGCGTGATGTCGTAATAGTTTGTGCCGTAGGTCAAATAGTATTTAAGATTCGTGCCAACCCCAATCAAGTTGAGGTTAGATAGCGTGATCCAATTCCAGAGGGAACGGCAAACGCCTAAGAATGTATTTGAAGAGTACTGCGTCCAGCCGCCAATTTTTTCTGGACTGCCTTGACGGAATCTAACCCACTGGCTCTCATACCACCCGCCTTCATTGAAGTAGCGAGTGTTTTCTTTGTTGACCCCAGGTTTAAAGGTTATCTTGGCGAATGGCATGTCTTATTCTCTCATTAGGAGGCTAAAACGGCAAGAGCTTTACGGGTTAATTCATTGCGTTCATTGAGGCCAAAAAGCCCCCCGTTGATACGTTTACATAAGCCTTCGGCGTTGCCACTTTCAGCCAATTCGTTACATCCGTGGGTTTTCCAGAACCACCCAGCAGACAAAGCAGCATACATAGGGGTCGCAACAAGTTGCGGGTCTTTGACCATATCCCTCTGGACTGCCTGCCCAAAGTGGTAATAGTTATCGTGTCCAGTCAACTGAATACAGCCCCGACCATGAAACCGCCAACCATCTCCTGATTTTTCATCACGGTTCCCCATTCGATTGGCGTAAATTCTGTTGGCAATCTTCTCGGGCTGGTGGGCGTAAAGGGCAAACTCATCGGGTTGAAACTTGTGTCCAAAGAGCTTTTGTAGGGTTTCGGCTCGATAATTGAGGTTTTCTTCCAGTGTTTTGAAATGGTTGCACTCGTGGCTGCACTGTCCGATAAAAGCTGCCTGCTTCTTGACATCATTTACCCCAAACGTAGCAAAGGTTGTAGTCAATGGCTCT
>Ga0007809_10000772_pt1 | contig 13383 bp, 10 predicted proteins | sample CryBogCBE02Aug07_FD_60383 | JGI IMG/M metagenome (GOLD analysis project Ga0007809, IMG submission 60383) | Freshwater microbial communities from Crystal Bog, Wisconsin, USA - CBE02Aug07 | ecosystem: Environmental > Aquatic > Freshwater > Lake | place: Crystal Bog, Wisconsin, USA | collected...
TTCCCGCCGCTCGTTCAGAATGAGCGGGTCTCGGCCGTGGCCGCTCGGGCGAGCAAATATCAAGCGGAGCTGGGTTCAGTGTTGGCCCTCGGCGGCAACGGCGGGGCGTCCGAATCGGCCATGGCCGACGCCGCAGGAACGCCTACTCTGGACGGTCTGGGCTCGACCGGCGCCGGCGCCCACACGCCGGATGAAACGATCGACCTGTCAAGCGTCACGCCTCGTTTATACGTGTTGAGTCGATTGATCGCCGCTTACGGAAAAGGTGTGTCCGAAAAGTAAAATAACACGCCATAGTTGACTGAATGCGGGCTTCGTGTTCCGCTCCGCCTGGGATAACCGGGCAAGGGGCCGCACCATGACTGTACGCGTTGTATTTCAGGTATCGCTTGCTTGCCTTGGGACGGGTGCGCTGGTCATCGGTGGACTGATCTTTCTGTTCGGGCCCACATTGACGGGAGATCTGTTCGCCGCCGGGTTGTCATCTTTCGCGCCCGTTCCTCCCAACGTGCGGTTGGAGGGCGTGGATGTCGACAGCGAGATGCGCTTCTACGCGGCGCTGTGGGCTGCCTTTGGGCTTGTGATGATCCGTGTTTCGAGGTTGCTGCCAGAGCGGATATTGCTCGCACAGGCGATGCTGGGTCTCATTTTTGTCGGTGGGATTGGCCGCGTCATCTCGAGCATTGCGCTCGGGCCTCCGCACCCCTTGTTTCAGGTGCTCATGTGGATCGAACTGGCCGCGCCGCTCATTCTGGCGCCTTTGTCCCTGGAAATTTCGGAATCCTAGACGGAGCCGGCGCCGACCGGTTCTATTGCGTTCGACCAGGACGTTTCCACGGACGCTTCAAGCGCTTTGAACAGCTCGGCGACCTGAATGGGCTTGGCCACGATATGGTCCATGCCAGCGTCAAAATAGTCCTGCAATTGATGCTGCATGACGTTCGCCGTCAGGGCGATGATTTGAGTCCGGCGTCTGCCTTCGCTGACTTCCCGACTTCGGATCCGTCGACACGCGGTCGGCCCATCCATCACGGGCATGCAAACGTCCAGGAGAATGACGTCCCATTCCGACTGACTCCATGCGTTCAGCGCTTTTTCTCCATCGTCCACGACAGAAGGCGTTATCCCCAATTCGCTGAGGAGTGCGACCACGACCTGTTGGTTGACCATATTGTCTTCGGCCACCAGAACTTTCAGGCCGTCTGCGCCTTCAGCCGCCAGCGTTGCCGTTACGATGTCGGCTTCAGGAACGCGGGCCGGCGCCCTTTTAGTTTGCTGGATCGGAAGTTCGACCCTGAAGCAAGTTCCGACGCCCTGTTGGCTTTCAACACCGATGGTCCCGCCCATCGCAGAGGAGAGTTCACGGCAGATCGCCAATCCAAGGCCCGTGCCCCCGTACCGTCGTGTTGTCGAGGCGTCTTCCTGTACGAATTTCTCAAATAGCTGATCAATTCGCGCTGAAGAAATCCCGCATCCGGTATCCGAGACGGTGAGCGCTATCGCGGACTCCTGCGCTTCAATATTGAGATCGATTTTTCCGTGATCGGTGAATTTCACGGCGTTGGAAATGAGATTATGCAAGATCTGCCGGATCCTCTGGGCGTCTCCCAGGTAGATCGTGGAGCCGTTGCCTTTGAAGGCGACGTTGAGAGAAACACCCTTCTGAGTGGCGATGGCGGCAAACGCATTTCGCGCGCCCCAGGCGATCTCCTTCAGATCAAACGGCTCGGACTCCAGATCCAGTTTACCGGCTTCGATCTTCGACAGGTCGAGCGTGTCATTCAGAATGGAAACCAACGCCTGACTGGATGCGAGAATGGTGTCCAGCCGTTCTCTCTGTGACTCAATGAGTTCGTCCCGACGCATCATGTGGGCGAGGCCGATGATGCCGTTCATCGGTGTGCGAATCTCATGACTCATCGTTGCGAGGAACGCGCTTTTGGCTTGTGACGCCAGTCTGGCGGCCTCAGAGGCGGTCTTGAGTTCACGTTGCCGACGGCCACTGAAGGAAACGAGCACAGGCGCGCTCGCCAGCGCGAGGAAAACCGCAGCTAACGCCGGGCCTGCCGTGAGGATCAGTTTCGCTGTGGGGCTATTCCGCTTCCAGGCAAGTTGAAAGGCTGTCGGATCCGACGCCTTTCCAACGACAAAGCTCAGCTGTCCGGGCTTAGGCTTTTCGCCCACTGGAATATTGGAGAGGTCGTGGATGAGATATTGATCCTCAATCTTCTTCAGAAAATTCTTGTCAATCCTCTGTCCCGCTACAAGGACTGCGCCGCGACGTGAAGGGGCGGCTCCGATGCTGTTGTCGGGTTGGACCAAATCTGCCGTGGCGATGAATAACGCAGTTCCCATTCGCACAATGGCGTGACCGCGAATCGGGGTGGGCACTCGAGGGTCGCCCTTAAGAAGCGGTCCGCGCTTGATTTCCTGGGCGCGAACGGACTGGATAACTGAGCTGAGTTGTCCTCGAAGACCCTCAAACTGCTCCGTCCCGATGTACTGTCGATCGTAGGTCGCAAATATTGGGCGATCCTCACCGTCGAGGACAAACACAAGATTATATCCGCCGTTAGCCCATAAGTATTCTGTGAGATATTGCTTCGCCCAATGTTTATCTAATTTATTGTCAAGGTGCAAAACGGCGTCGTCCCACAAGGTTTGACTCTCAACACCGCCATTAACTCGCGATATTTCGATATTAATGCCATTTTGTATCAGCTGTATTTCTCTTGCGCTCGATTCTGTCTCGATTCGAGCGGCTGTGAAGTATATGCTCAGGCCCATGAGAAAGATTAATACTACAGATACGGCCATCACGACTGGTGTGGTTGCAAGCAATTGCAACTTTGAGAATTTTCCAGTTGGCGGAGTGGCCGTCTGCATTTGAAATAAAGCTCACAAACACGTTTCTAGGTAAGTCGAAATTCGACTGAAATCGGCGCTAACGTTTGCAAATTGCCCACGTTTGGTCGAATTCTCGAAAAATATGCCGCAAGCGCACGGCTCGTATTTGATTTTATGGCCACGCAGTTGCATTATAATCCGCATCAAATCCGCTACAAGTTTGATTATATTGATAAGCGGCCGTGAATTTCGATCTTTGTCAATAATAAATCGAGCGCGAGGTCTCGTCGGCAGTTTGACTCTGACGCGCAGCGCTTGCGGTTCAGACATGGTCCGGCGAACGCTCGGACACTGAATATCGCTCTTAAAAAAGTATCCACCACAACGTATGGCCGCCTCAAACGCGTTGAGGCGGCCATACGTTGTGGTGGGTCTTCCGTTCAAATCAGCGGCAGACCCGGACCGAACGAATTTCCCAGCGCCCCCAATAGTTGCGGAAGCTGCGATTTTCGTACCAGCAAGCTGGGCGGCGATAGTAAACCGGAACCGGTCGCCAGCCGCGGCCTTCGTGTTCGCGCCATTCGTGTTGGCGTCCGTCACGGTCCCCACGGTCATCACCGCGCCACGCTTCGTGGCGCTCACCCGGATGGTCATAGATCGGGTCGGCCATGGCGGAAACAGGCCCAAAAAGCGCGCCTACGGTCGCCGCTGCCAGGATCATCGAACGAATAGTCATGTCGGACACTCCTTGAATTTGTCGCCGGAGGCGCCGCCTTGCGTCTCCTCACCATCAGGAGGCTAAGCCTCCAGGCCTGAACGCGGTCAGTGAGCGCCGTTCATACGGCGTTCATCTTCATGCCGGTCAGGCGCGGTTCTTCGACGTGCGCTTGTCCCGAGCGGACGCCGCTGGTATCGCGGCATATGGCTACGAACGCCCTGACACCCGCTCAGATGAATGCGCTTGGACTCAGCGAGATAGCCGCGGGCGATCTTGATCAAGCCGCCCAGATCTTCGAGCTCCTTTGTGAGGCGGGCCTTGCGGAGTCGAGCGCCCTTTTGTCTCTCGGCGTCGCGCTGGCGTCTGTCGGGAAGTCGAAGGAGGCCCTGGAGTGGACCGGCAGATCGGTCGCATTGGATCCTGAGAACCCATTGGGGTTTCATGTCCTGGCGCACCTGTTCATCGAGATCGAAGCGTTTTCCGCCGGCGCCGACGCAGCGAGGCAGGCGCTCAGATTGCAGCCGAACCTGGCGGCGGCCCACGCTCAGCTCGGGCGGTGCCTGCAAAAGCTGAAACGCGCCGACGAGGCCGTCTTCGAACTTCGCCGTGCATTGGAGCTCAATCCGCTCGACGCATCGGCCCACCTCGATCTGGGAAACGCACACCAGGATCTTGGGGAATGGGAGCAGGCCGAAGCGGCGTTTGATCGCGCCGCCACATTGGATCCGAACTCCGCTAAGCCTCATTACAATCTGGGCAATCTTCTCCAAAAAATGGGACGACGGTCGGACGCCCTGGCGGCGTATGACCGAGCGCTCTGCATCGCACCTGAAGATGCAGCGCTTCGGCTCAACGCGGGCCTCCTGCAACTGACCATGGAGGATTTCGAGAACGGATGGCGCAATTTTGAATGGCGCTGGAAGGCGCCCGCAGAACGACCTTTCGTTCGAAACTGCACTGCCGCGCCATGGAACGGTGAGGCGGATGTCCGAGGCAAGCGTTTGCTCATCCAATCCGAACAGGGGCTTGGCGATACGCTGCAGTTCATTCGGTATGCGCCATTGCTGGCGGCCTTGGGCGCCGAGGTTGTGGTCGACGCGCCGGCTTCGCTTCAAAAGCTGCTCGGCGCAGTGGAGGGTGTTGATGCGGTTGTCGCGCCCGCACAAGATTTGCCTCAGGCTGATTTCCGGTGCCCGATGATGAGCCTACCGCTTGCACTTGGCTTGCCGACGCCTCTCCCGGCGGGAGAAGGGGGTTATCTTGCGGTCGATCCGCACTGGAGGCGAAAGTGGAGCCTTCGGTTGGGGTCCTGTGAGCGACCTCTTGTCGGACTCGCCTATGCCGGAAACGCCAGTCACACCAATGACCGAAATCGCAGTATCAAATTGAGCGAGCTTCTGTCGAGCCTGCCCCTGGGGCCTCGCTACTTCGTTCTTCAGACGGATGTTCGTGATGGCGACATGGCTTGTTTCGCCGCGCGGGATGATGTCGAGTGGTTAGGTCCCGAACTCGAAGATTTCATGGACACCGCAGCAGCGGCAATGTGTCTGGATCTAATTGTCACCGTGGATACGGCGATTGCGCACCTCGCCGGCGCTCTGGATCGACCGACGCATCTGTTGTTGCCCTTCGAACCTGATTGGAGGTGGGGTTTCGACCGGTCTACCTGCCTCTGGTATTCGTCGCTGACTCTCCACAGACAATTGCGACGCGGCGATTGGACAGATCCGCTCCTGGCCGTGTCCAAAATCATCGCCGCATCCGTCGACGAAAGGCGCGGCGTCATTCGCGGCTAGACATCGCAATACCGCCTTGCAAAGCGCACTTTCGCGTATAACTTGAACTACAGTTTCAGATTTGAGCGCGTTTGTGCGTGCGAGGAAGATAATGTCTCTGGTCCGCAATGGCTTGCATTTCGCGGTTGTCTTTTCTCTCAGCCTGATATCAGCTTCAGCCGCTCAGTCTAATGACCGCCCAGCGGCTCCGCCCATCGAGGCCTATGGTCGTCTACCGGTTCTCACCGATGTCAGTCTTTCACCGTCCGGGGACCGGCTCGCGCTGGTGCGTCATGAAGGAGATCAAAGCCGCGTCGTGATTCAGGATCTCGCCGGCAGTCTGCTGCTTTTCGTCGATGCGCATGCAGAGAAGATTCGAGGTGTGGACTGGGTCAGTGATCGGTTTATCTTGCTCCACTCTACCGTCACTGAGGATAATCAATTTGATTTGAATAAGCAGGAGTTCAACGTCCTGCGATCGATAGACGTGGTTAAAAAGAAGTCCTTCGAATTATTGGCAAATGATGCTCGATTTCTTCCATCGATCTCTGGCGTCGTGGGTTGGCGAGACCTTGGAGGTCGGGCTTATGTTTTTGTGTCCAACGTTCCTCGAAAGTATGTTTCCTTGGGGAGTCGAATTGGCACTGAAAACAATCTGAAGTTTTTGCGCTCCTATCCCGATCTTTGGCGCGTCGACATGGAGACCCAGAAGATTGAGAAGACGGCGCCGGGCAGCAACTCGATTTCAGGCTGGGTTCTGGGCGTCGATGGCCAGGTTGTGGCCACCTCTTGGTATCAGGAAGCGTTGGACACCTGGACGGCGATGTCCGGGGCGGCGACGCTTCACAAGGTCAGCGCGCCAGATGGCATGGTCCGTCTCGAAGGCCTTGGCCGGTCCGCGGACTCCATACTCGTGAGAGACGCGTCTGGTGTTGATGATCGTCTGATCGAATACAAGACTTCCGGCGGCTCGGAACTGATCGGCCAGCCGAACGAGGTCGAGTACCCCATCCACGATGCTGAAACAGGACTGTTGACGGGTTACTCAACGGTCGCTGGAAGACTTGTGCTGTTTGACCAGTCCCGACAAAAAGGCGCTGACGCTGCGGCTGCGCCCTTCAAAGGGCTGGTCCGTATCTGGTCTCGTTCAAATGACTCGTCCAAAGTCATCGTGCGCGTCTCAGGTGGAGACCAATCCGACGCATTTTTTCTTGTGGATCTGAAGGATCGCCGCGCCGATCTCATCGAGGACAACTACCCGGATGTCCCCGCCCGGTTTCGGGGTGAAGTTCGCGAGGTCCAATTCAAGGCTGCGGACGGGTTGGAGCTGGACGGCGTGTTGACCTTGCCAACGGGTAGGCAAGCCAAGGACCTTCCCTTGATCATGCTCCCGCATGGAGGCCCGATCGGTGTCCATGACCGCGTGGAGTTTGACTGGATGGCGCAGGCCTTTGCGTCGCGCGGCTATGCCGTGTTTCAACCCAATTTCCGAGGATCCGGCGGGCACGGCGCGGATCTGCTGCGCAAGGGGCTGGGCGAATTTGGTCGAAAGATGCTTTCCGACATGGCCGATGGACTTGAAGCGCTGGCAAGGGATGGTGTGATCGACCGTCATCGTGTCTGTATCGTGGGCGCATCCTACGGCGGATATGCCGCGCTCGCCGGCGTCACTGTGCAGCAAGGCCTCTATCGTTGCGCGGTGTCATCTTCGGGCCCTTCAGATCTTTCGCGAATGCTCCATTGGGAAGACGAACGCACCGGAAGTCAGTCGCAGGCAATCAGGTTCTGGAGGCGAGCGATGGGAGTGACCACGCCAGGCGCGCCGCCGATTGACTCCATTTCGCCTGCGCGGCTGGCCGCGCGCGCAGACGCGCCTGTCTTGCTCATTCACGGAAAGGACGATTCCGTGGTCCCCCTCGTCCAAAGCGAGATCATGGAACACGCGCTGAAGGCTGCGGGAAAGCCCGTGGAACACCTCTATCTTGAAAAATCTGATCACTGGTTATCGACTGAGACAGGTCGGGTCGCGACGCTGAGGGCGGCCGTTGAATTCGTCCTGAAATACAATCCGCCGGATTGAGGTGCGAGCCTTTCGATTTTCAGGCGAGTTGCGTCAGGACTTCGGTGGTCACCTGGGTCATGAGCTTATGAACCGGGCACTTTTCCGCCATCGCCAACAGTTCCGCCCTCTGGGCATCATTGATCTCGCCGCTGATGCGCAGAGTCGCCGTCAATAGATAATGGCCTTCACGTTCCTTGCTTCGGTCCCGTTCGATCTCAACGTCGACGTCGCCGACGGCCATGCCCTTGCGCTTCGCGTACCAGAGCACGGTAAGGGCTTTGCAGGCGCCAAGCGCCGAATCGTAAAGGTCGTGAGGGTCGGGGCCAGCATCGTCGCCGCCGTCGGGGCGGCCCATATCGGCCACCAAATTGTGTTCGCGAACCTGCACAGTGACGCGGGTTAATTCATGATTGTCCCGAGTAATATGGATCACATATGTCTCCTAATTGAGCATTCGTCTTGTCGAATTCTGTCTATAGCGGAATTTATGGCAGTATTATTGAGTGCGACAAATCGAATAAATTCGGACGTATACATAATAAAAAGAATCTCTAAGCGCGCCGTTATCGAGGTGTTTTGTGATATTTGAGGTGAAGTTATCCCTCACATCGTGAAGTCAACCGCAGTAATGAATTCTTTGGGTCAAAAATTCAAGCAATTTAGCTGCATTTTTGGCGATCAGTGCTTCGAATTCCATTTTTTATTGTTCGTTAACTAGTTCATGCCCACATTGAGCGCCGACTGCTGCAAAATTGCGCAACAAGGTCGCTCGCAATGAGATATCGCTTTAGCCGATGGTCGCCGCTCCAGAGCATACACACGGCGATTGACCTGTCCGTCATGGCTCTGGTCGCCCTCTTAACCGCCTGCGCCACCCCCGCCGCGGCCGTTCCATCCTTTGCGCAGCAGACCGGTCAACCCTGTCAGGCCTGCCATGTGGGCGCCTTCGGGCCCCAACTCAAACCCTACGGGCGGGATTTCAAGCTGTACGGATACCAGAGCAGCGATGGGAAAAGCCATGAGCTTCCGATCGCGGTCATGGCGATGATTTCCGACACCCATACAGGCGCCAGCCAGACGCCGCCGCCGGCCCCCCACTTCGGGCCGAATGACAATTTCGCTGTCGATCAGGTGTCGGTTTTCTTCGCGGGAAAATTCGCCAAGGATTGGGGCGCATTCGCGCAAGCGACCTATGACGGCGTCGCGCGACAGTTTCAGCTCGACAATGTCGATATCCGGCGCGCCAAAGAAGTGACGTTGCTCGGCAAAGACTCAGTCGTCGGGGTTGACTTCAACAATAATCCATCCGTTCAGGACATCTGGAACTCCACGCCCGCCTGGTCCTTTCCATACAACAGCTCCGCCTTGTCAACCGGAGGCCCGCCGCAGACGGTTATCGACGGCGGCTTGGCTCACCAGGTCGTCGGCGCCGGCCTATACGGCATGTGGGATGACACGATCTATGCTGAAGCCACGCTCTATCAGCCACTTGAGCGGCAATTTGCTGGACGCCTGGGCGCCGGCACAAACATCCAGTCCGACCGATTTGTCGGCCTGATACCGTATGCGCGTTTGGCGTATGTCCACGATGTCGGCGCGAAGCTGAGTTACCAGGCGGGACTCTTCGCATTGAAGGCGGAGTCGTATCCGGGCGGGATCGTCCAATACGGCACGAACATCTATAGCGACCTCGGTGTCGACGCCAACTACCAGTATATCGGGTCAGAAACCCACGTCGTGTCAGCGCATGCGACATACCTGCATGAACGTCAGGATCTGACCGCCAGTGAAAAGCTGAACCCAGGAACTCGCGGTGCATCAGACCTGTCGACCACACGAGCTGATGTCACCTACAGCTACAAGAACACGTGGACGCCTTCTATCCAGGCGTTTCGAACAGATCAGACGACCGATCCTCTTACGATGGTTAATCGTGGGCGAACCACGGGTTATGTAGCAGAGCTTGCATATATTCCGTGGGGGAAGCCGAATTCACCTCTGTACTGGCTGAATTCGCGACTGGCTGTTCAATATATCGGATATCAGGAATTTAACGGAATCCGCTCAAAAGCTTCTGACAACAATACCCTGTACATCAGTTTGTGGGTGGCTCTCGCACCTTTTGGATCATTGGTCCATCGATAGACTTGTGAGGAATTGGAAGATGAAAACAGGAAAGCTTTGCCTCGCCGTCGTTCTCGCGCTCGCCGGCCCGGCTCTCGCTGCGGAAACGCCCATTGTCCAGAAGGACCAGACCTTTTCGTCGTCTTCGATCACCGTTCATGTGGGCGACACGGTGAAATTCAACAACGTCGACACTGTGACCCACAACATCACAATCAAGGGCGGCGCGGATGACGACGCTGATGATCTGGGGCTGCAGAAGCCTGGTCAGGCCGTGTCGCACAAGTTCGACGCCAAAGGTGTTTATCGCGTGGTTTGTAGCATCCACCCTAGAATGAAAATGCAAATCACGGCGCAGTAAAATATCCCGATGCGCTTATTTGGAATTCTGAGCGCAAATCACAAGTAAAAATCGAGATATATTTGTCGGAATGGTAAATTATCTGAAATTGCGCAAATATGCATTCGTTTATGTCTATGGGGCGACCGTATGATGGGCAAGTTCGCGTTTCGTAGTCTTGGTGCAAAGGTGCTCCTGCTGTGCGGTTGCCTCGTGATCGGGTCAATCGTCTACGGCGGATCAGTCGTGTTCCTGGAGGAGCGCCTCGCAAACCTTTCCCTCAATCTTTATGATCGCGGTTTCGTGCCTGTGCATTACGCTCACAAGGTGCAGACGGCCTTCGAAAAGCTGGCCGGCCATCACACAGACGCCGATCTTCCACTGACCGGGGAAGAGGACGTGGCCGCGGTGAACGCGATGCTGAACGACCTCGATGTCACCGGTGACCATGTTCGGACGGACAAGGAACATACCGCACAGACGACCGCTAGGAGCGATATCGCAAAACTGATCGACGCCAACGCGGCTGAGCGTCCCGGACTATCGACCGTCGCCAAACACTTGAAGCGCCTCACCCAGCGTTTCGCAGATGATGCTTTGGAGATGCGCAATTCGGCTGATCAGACGATTGCGCAGGCCAAACTGGTTCTGGCCGTACTGAGCGGGTTGGCGCTCGTCGGCGCCATCGCGATGGCGGGCTTCCTGATGCAGGGCGTCATCAAGCCGCTGCGCGCCGTCATCGGTCTGATCGAGGGTGCAGGCGATCAGCAGTCGCCCGACCTCGTGAAATTGCAGGCTCGGAAAGATGAAATTGGACGCATGGCGGTCAGCCTGATCGCTCAGCGCGAGACGGCCGAAGAGCTGGAACGCACCCGTCGCGAAGCCAACGAGACAGAAACCGCCGCAGCAGCTGAAAGGCGACGGGAACTCGACGAACGCGCCCTGGCGGTGGAAGGGCAGCGACAAGTCGTTTCGGCTCTTGCCCACGCTCTGGAAAGTCTCGCCGCCGGCGATCTATCGACCCGGATCAACACGACGTTTTCGGGGGAATATGTTCGCCTCAAATCCGATTTCAACAGCGCCATGGAGCAGATGCAAAGAGCCGTGAGCGAGGTCGCTGTCGCTGCGCGACAGATCAATGCCGGCTCGCACGAACTGACGGGCGCTAACGACGATCTGTCCCGTCGCACCGAACAACAGGCGGCGTCGCTCGAGGAAACAGCTGCGGCGCTGGACCAGATCACCGCAACCGTTCATCGCGCCGCAGCAGGCGCGAAGCAGGCGGCGATCGTCGTGCAGGACGCCCGTCAGGCGGCGGAACGCTCCGGGGAAGTGGTGCGACAAGCCGTGGAGGCGATGAACGAGATCGAAGGGTCTGCGCGCCAGATCAGCAACATCATCGGTGTCATCGACGAAATTGCCTTCCAAACAAACCTTCTCGCTCTGAATGCCGGAGTTGAGGCGGCTCGCGCAGGGGAGGCGGGTCGGGGCTTCGCCGTGGTGGCGTCGGAAGTGCGGGGCCTTGCCCAGCGTTCCGCTGACGCCGCCAAGGAGATCAAGTCCCTGATTCTGGACTCCACCCGGCAGGTCGCTACGGGTGTTCGCTTGGTCGATACGACCGGCGAGGCCCTGGAGGAAATCGTGGCCAAAGTGGCCGAGATCTCAAGTGCTGTTGAGGAAATTGCCGCTTCCGCCGCCGAACAGTCGGTGGGGCTGCGCGAGGTCAATTCTGCTGTCAACCAGATGGATCAGGTCACTCAGCAAAATGCGGCGATGGTCGAACAGTCGACTGCCGCCAGTCATGCCCTGGCTCAAGAAGCTGGCGATCTCGCTGCGCTGGTCCAGCGCTTCCGCATTGACCACGAAGCCACTCGACATCCGACAGCGGCGTAGCATGACCATGCGACGGCTTGGCGGCTCGCGATTGCTGATCTTGAACGGGCGGTCCTTCCTTCGCAGATTCGCCCGGCGGCTGAATGCACCCTCGATTTTCGCGAGGCGCGTGGTGGTTTTGACCATCGTCTTGATGCTGGGCGCCGTTGGCGGATTTGGCGGCGCAAATGCGGTGATCACTCCATCGCAGATCGGTCACCTCACCGAGCACCGGTCTGTCAACGGCGTGCTCGATGTCACTCTGGACGCTCAGGCAAAGACAATTGAATTGGCGGGCGTCAAACTGGAGGCCCTTGTCTTCAATGGTGATTATGCCGGTCCGGTCCTGCGGGTCCGCCCCGGCGACCTACTCAAGATCCGACTGCAAAATCACATGACCCAGCTGGTCAATCTGCACTTCCACGGCAGCCACGCCTCGCCGCTTGGACAGGGAGACAACATCCACGCCGTGGTCAGACCCGGCGAACAATTCGCATATCAACTAAGAATTCCGCGTGACCAGCCGCCCGGGCTCTATTGGTATCACGCGCATATTCACGGAGAGGCTGAGCAACAAATCAATCGCGGCCTATCTGGCGCGATGGTCGTCGAAGGCATCGACGCCAAGGTTGCGGCCGCGAAGGGTCGGCCTGAACGCCTGTTTGTGCTCAAGACATTTGCCGATCCTGACAACACGTCTACGGCGATGAAGCCGCTCCACGGCGTTATTCAGTCCATCAATGGCGAGACCCACGGGCGGATTGAACTCCAGCAGGGTGACGAGGAGCTCTGGAGATTTTCAAACGAAAGCGCGAACGATTACTATCACCTGTCATTGAAGGGCGTTCGGTTTCGCGTCGTCGCCATCGATGGCTACGCCACGAATTTCGATGCTGATCGGGAGGTTCTTGACATTCCCCCCGCTGGACGGGTGGAGGCAATGGTCCGTTTCGACCATTCTGGAACATTCAGTCTGAAGTCCGGCGCAACACTCACGGGGCTTGGCAAATCTCTCTCTACATCGCGCGAACTTGCGCAGATCACAATTGCGCCTAGCCCGGATACAAGCGCGGCTCGTCCGCTCGCGCAAAGGGCGCCCCAGGCGCCCGATCTGGCCGGATGGAAAATCAAGCAACGCAGAGAGCTCGTCTTTTCGCAAAAGCCGGGGGAAGAAGTCTATCTCATCAACGGCCGCACATACGATCACGCCAGAACGGATCTGCGTATTCCTCTTGGATCAGTGGAAGAGTGGACCATCCGCAACGACACCGATGACATGCATGTCTTCCACATTCACCAGTCACATTTTCAGGTCATAGCGATCAATGGCGAAGCTGTGCCCTACAACGGCCGTCAGGACACGGTTCGCATTCCTGAACGCGGCGCGGTGACCATCCGGATCGCCTTCACCGACCCGAACATGGTCGGGCGGTTCCTCTTCCACTGTCACGTGCTCAAACATGAAGACAAGGGCATGATGGCGAACATCGAGATCTATAATCCGTATGCGTGGCGCAAACCGCCACGCCAGGATCTGTTCGGGTTTCCGATTTGCCAGCCCAAATCCGAGGAGACTTCACATGAAAAGGTCTGATCCTTCGGCCGCGGGGCCTCGTGCACGCGGACAGGCGTGGATCGCGGTGGG
>Ga0007809_10000774_pt1 | contig 13374 bp, 6 predicted proteins | sample CryBogCBE02Aug07_FD_60383 | JGI IMG/M metagenome (GOLD analysis project Ga0007809, IMG submission 60383) | Freshwater microbial communities from Crystal Bog, Wisconsin, USA - CBE02Aug07 | ecosystem: Environmental > Aquatic > Freshwater > Lake | place: Crystal Bog, Wisconsin, USA | collected...
AGGTGTTTTAACACCTATGGAGTTAGGGATGCAATACAGCCCGAAAACGCAGTTTTTGGGCGCTATCCGCATAACCAAGACCTAAGGATTTTTTAAATCCTGGTCGGTTAAAGGATATTGTTTTAATTACCTTATTATTTTTTTCATTTATATATTAAAAAAAAAAATGAATTTTATTTTCCCATAGATTTATTTAAGGATATGCCCATTATGTTAATGATATTTTAGAACCATTAAATGATAATGAAAAAAATGATATGATACATAAATGGGTAAATATTATTAAATCTTATTTCGAAACAGATGTTAAACCGAAAATAACACATATTGATTCATATGTTATGGATTTTGCGATATTATCAGATGATACTCCATATTTTATTGAATTAAATTCTTTTGGCAAAAAATATGCTAGCGGTTCTGCTTTATTTGATTGGATACGAGATTATAATATCTTGTATGGATTAAACGGTGATTGCATAGAATTTAGATATACTAATTAAGGAACCTAAGGTTCCTTAAAAACCTCCTCTTTTTAATAACAAAGGGAAAATATCTAAAATGAATGTACCGTCTTAAATTTAATTTATTACACCAATAAAGTTAACTAATATCCCTTAAACGGTTGTAGGTGTTTTAACACAGGCCGATTTTATCGACCGTTGTTAAAACAGCGGGGATTGCTTGCAATCCCCTATGTTTTAACACCTACATTTGCGGGATGCAATAAAGGCGAAAAACTTTAGTTTTTCGCCGCTATCCGCATAACCGAAAAAGATGATTTTAAGAATCTTTGAACGGTTAAAGGATACATTGAAAAATTATAAATTGTCACTCAAAATATTGTAAAATTGGTGTACTGTCTTAAATTTAAGCCGTTAAATATTTAAGAAAAAACAATATGTTGCTAAAAAAATTGATTTTCAAAATAATATATTAGTTTTTTATATTTTTCACAATGTATTCCAGCCGAACTGGCAAGTTTTACAATGTTTTGCAAATTGATAGTGATGATGCTATTACACCTGAACTAATAGAATTAATGAAAAACTATGATGGTGTGAAATTTACATGTCCCACATTCCATCAATCAGTTGATTGTATTCCTGGCAATGTAAAATTCATTGATATGAGCGCAATACAATCATACAAACACACTTTTACCAATTTACCTGCATCATTAATTGGTATTGCATTTCCTGCCAATTTCCCTGCAAATAATTCCCTAAATGACTTCTCTTTCATACCGTACGGGTTAAAGATTGTCTATTTCGCATCAAATTTTGTTAATTGGGATATGTCGATTTTAATGTCAGAACTGCCTCCAAGCGTCGAGTACATTGTCTTCAAAGATAAGATACACATTGTTGACATGACTTATCGCGAAGTTAAGAAGATATTGACAAATGATATTCATTCTGTAAAAAGCCATATCATCTTTGATATTCCTTTCGATTACAAGTACAAGTATCCTATTGGATACTAGGCATTTCTTTTTGATGTTTTTTTTATTACAACTCTTAAGCATTACTTATGTGTTGTGTGTTTTTAACACTTACATTTATTGGATACCTAATGAATACCATAGTAAATATTACTAATATCACGCGTCCTGCATAAAGGACAACTTCTATTGCTAGCAATCCATGTATTGAATGCATTAAAATCAATCAAATTATTACAGGTAATACACTTATAAATACCTTCTTCCGGATTAAGATTATCATGCGTAATGGGACAGATTGTTCCGGTAGGTATATCAAATGTAATTGGTTCACATATCCATTGTGTTCCATTGGTTAGTAAGGGTTGTTGTGATATTGATGTTTGTGGTTGTCTGGGTTGTAAATCACGCGGTTCACGTATTAAGGGAGTATCAGAGAAATCAATGTTAAATTGAAACCCTATCATACCACTCCGAATATTCACCTTATTATTAACTATAAAATGCATCGTAGTAGTAAAACCATCTGCTAGATTAGTTTCCATTTTAATTTGAAATGAATCAAATCTAGATAGATTTAATGTATTCGTATTAATCGGTGCCAATAGCCCATTACCATCCATATTAGGATTAATATACAACGCCTTATCCGATAATCTAACTGCCATTAAATCTAGCATATCAGCATCCCATTCTAATCTGGGATGGCCATTCAATAAAAAAGCAACTTTTCTAATATTAGCAATAGTTGCATTGGGTGATGTAAATTGTAAGATAACACCATTTAGATATCCACCACCATTGATATTAAAAGTGCATTCTGGTGTTGTTGATGTGTAATTATTTTTATGTATTTGTTTAGTAATAGCCTCGTGCTGATTTTGTGCCATAGTTCTTCTTATAGGATAATCTAAATATTTACCAATGGTTATTATTTTTCCATTAATAATTTGCTGATTTGTTTGATTTTGCTGGTTTTGTTGTTGGTTATAATTATTTAATTTACATGTTATTACCGTAAATCCTAAATTTATTTGAGGTATACCATTAGGAAACGAAAATACTTTTTCAAATGGTATAGTAAGCCTCAACTTATTATTAGGTGTAATACTATAAGGTTCCAAATTATTCATTATTAGGAATGGTATTGATAAAATATTTTGTTGGTTAGCTTCCATAATCAATTCATAATTATTTATCAAATTTTCTATATATTCCACTCTAGTTTGATTATTAGCTTGATTTGCAGGTAAATCCAATAATAAATATTTTGGTGATACTAAATCAGTTTGTCTAGTAAGTGTTAATAAATTATTATTAAATTCAGTGTGGTATACATCAAAAGTATCGGGATTAGGTGCTCTAGTATCAGCAGTTTCCATTAACATAGGTACGGGATTAGTTTCTGGATTAATAGATACTAAATGCATTATTCCACCAAATGCCATGTTTTAATTTATTTGCTATTCTAGTAATATTTACTTTTTTAAGTTGATTATTTCTTATGTGTGTGTTAAGTGTTAAATAGATTATACGGAATAAGTATTTCCATCCCCATTAGTGAATGAAATATCGGCTAGTCCATTATCATTCAAAGGTGCATTAGATACATATATATTAGGTGCGAATATATTGGCTACACCTGCAAAATCTTTTTGCATAAAAATAGGGGATTTTCCAACTTGTTTATAACTGCCACCTGCACTTTGAGTATTAACGCCCGAGAGGGTTGCAGGATTCAATCCAGTCTTATAATTCTGTGTATTGTCATATGCCATAGGATTAGTATAATTAGGTTTAAATGTTCCTAGCTGTTCTGTCAAGAGCGTATATCCTAGATTAGAATGTATACCACCTAGTGTATCAGTCATCGTTTTTCCTAAGTCATCAATAGTAGCCCAATCACCAGGTTGTGTATAATTGGCTATGTTTGCTGCGATATTACTGCTAGGAAAATTAGGAGTGTAAAGAGTGCTATCTAGCTGGAGAATATCATTCTGGACTGAGGAATTGGAAGAATATGGGAGGGTTTCTTCATTACCATCTAGCTGTCCCCAAGCCCGACGCCAATTTTGCTTTTCTTCATCAGTTATGAAAAGATTATTTGCTGGATTTGTAGCTGTTGGCGCTTGGTAGAAAGTAGTTATAGGTTGTGTAGAAGATGTGTTGATTGGCATAGTAGTTAATGACGATAGTTGAGTAGTTGCAGGTATAGTGGCGCCAGATATAGTTGTGCTAGGCATTATATGAGATAATGTGGTATTTATTTGGTTTGTGGTGCTAGGAATAGTATTGCTAGCTGTACCAGGTATATCTGCAAATGCTGATTTCTGTTTTATCAATTTGAAATCAATTATAATAAAGAATAAGATTACTATGATTAGGAAGAGGATATATTCATTATCATTCCAAGACGTATATAACCAATTGAAAACCATTCTAGAAGAAGTGCAATAAGAAATGATTGGTGATACTATTATATTCATATAAAATGTTCTAATGGTAAAAAGCCTTTGAAATATTACCGATATCTATATTAGAATACCATTCTAGATTCTTAGAGAGGAAAAACAAATGGAACCACCTTTATTCAATCCAGGTAGCATTCTAGTTAATACTGCAACTAATAAATTATATGGTGTTCTAGTTGCAACTTTACCTAATAGTAAAATAATAGTATTCCGGCTAGATAAAAATACTCATCCTATTTTCAGTAAATTCGAACTACACGATAATATTGCCAAAGTCGGTATTATTAATGAAGGACAATATGCGAACTTGAAGAGTGCATTGCTGAGACATTACCGATTAACCAATCTAACCCCAACAGAAAAGAAAATGCTACAGCCTTTGATGAATTTTGCTTTTCCACTAGGAATACCAGAATATGACCCTGGTGCAGAATTGCCAGAACGTGATATTGCCGCAATGGATTTAAATAGTAAACTTGGAGCAGGTGCTAGGCTATATATCAATACACCCCCTAAATCTTGTTATAATCATCTAGACGGTAAAATTTGCACCCTGGTTGAGCGCAACCAACAGGGAATTTGGGTTCGTATTCCCAGTAATGACCCAGATATGACCAAGTTAGGCAATTCACTAGCATTTTTGTTTTATAAGAATCCGGATGTACCTAGCTTCAGTGGTATATCACGTATTACTCCGGTTCTTGATAATACCGCTACAAAAGAGGATTATGGTTCTGGAGTAGGGACTGGTGCGGATAGTGGTAATGGGAGTGGGGAAGATAACACGGATTTAGTTCGTGAAACCTTTAAGAAAATGCAAGATGCTGATGAACTCACTACTACTATGGAATTCAACGGTGATAAAGTACGTGTTATTCCTAAAACTATGCGTGTTATCATGCCAGAAATATATAGCGGTATGGTTTATAACCCGGTTAATGATACATTTATTGCACCACCTGATGTAATTACTCCCGCTCTAGCAGCTAAACTAGGTAATAGCTTGATTCTAGGAACACGTGGAGAAGCAGGTTTAGTAATGGAAATGAATGGTGCAGATAATGATTTGGTTTATAATCCATCTAGTGGTAATGGGATTAATGGATGGGAAATACAACCGGAAATGAAACTTGGAATGGATGGGGAAATAGTCTATGAAGGCGGTGCCCGTTCTGGACGTAAAACTGATGAATTTGCAGCGGAACTAGAAGATATCGAGCGGGCTGAACGAACATCACATGGAAAGGATGATTTACCCGAAAGTAGCGAGACTCTAGAAAGGGGGGCAGGTAATATTGACGATATTCTTATTTTAGATGAAGGTCGGGAATCTTTGCGTGATATGGTAGAAAATGAAGAAGAATATCGCGAATTATTACACGGCGCGTCAGTATTGCTAGATACGCCGGAAGGACAAAACAGGGATGGACAACACCGGGATAGAAAAGGCAGTGAGCCTGGCGAAAGTGATATTCTAAGTACTACTAGCCGTGGAGAAGGTGAATCTACCGATGGAGAGGAAACTGATTATGATGAAGCTACTTTTGCAGAAGTCCTAGATGATGATGAAGTAGGCGAAGGTGATACTTTCGAAAAAGTGCGAATCATCGAAGTAGGAGAACTAGAAAGGAAATATCCTATCCAAAAAGGAGATATTATCAATTATAAAATGGAAAAGATACCACCTCTATTACGAGAAAATGCACGTGCCCGCATAATAAAACAAGTAAATATTATAAGTCTTCTCAAAGATAGGATAACGGGGTCTGATGATAATATATTATTCCAACCTGCAGATTATAAACCCTTGGTAGAGAAATATATGCAATGCGATTTCGGGAATAAGTTTCTAATTCCTCTAGTTATTAATAGGAAGAAGATTTATCTAGAGGGTGGTGGTGCAGGAAAACATACCAAGATAACTAAGGATGATTTTGATTCACATGTAAATGAAGTTATTGAAGGGTATTATGATAATATTGCAATGATAAACAACTTACAAGATAAGAAGAATATAGCAATCAATAACGATGCATATACTAATCAAATACTTACTGCATTGAATCCTACTACAGTTGTAGAGACTGACCAGCTAGGACTGCTTTTCAGATTGGGATCTGAAATTTCTAGCACTGATTATAAAAAACTGCAAGCCGATACTCTTACAGTAATATATTGCGATAAACCAATGAAATGTCAATCCTATGCCTTAACTGCAATGAATTTTGATTACCAGATTAATTTAGGTCCCATGGGACGCTTTATAAATTATGAAGAAAGTGCCAGTGGTAGAAATGAGGATGATGAAGAACAGCTAAGTACTGAAAAAGATATTCTGCAAGATACACCACAGTTTGAAATATATTATCAAGGCGACTTAATTCGAATAATAGGATATTTGCGACCACCACTAGAATATTTTAATAGTTCAAAAGGAATTGGAAAAAATATGATGTTGCTAGATAGTTTTCAAAAAGCAAAGAATACAGGAAATGTAATAACTGTTAATCTAGAAGATTTGAATGATGAAGTAATTGATGAGGAAATAGACCAGATAGATATTACACAACATCCCGAGAAATTTGTCTTATTCATGATGCCTAGTGATATTGCAGGTAATTGGGAATGGATGCAGGAAAAGCTGGAAAAAATAATTCCCGATGTTGATTCAATTCTAAAACTATATTTCAATAAGACAGGAGATTGTCAGCTAGAGCAAATATATGATATCCTAGATAAATTTGAATATGATTCGCGAAACCTGAATTATGCTACACAGGATGTGATATTCAATAAGAATGCAGATTTAGTAGAACACTATGTAAAATTTAATCAAAAAATGCAGGAAAATTTAACACATCATCGACAAGATATGAAAGCAAAGGAAAAATCTGGTAGGGATAGTACAAAAATTTCAGATGAGGAGGATGATAAGAAATTTCGCTATATTACGAATTCCATTATGGATGATATTGGTAAATTCTATTATGAGAAATATGAAAACGGTGGTATTACAGCAGATTCTGATGATATACGTTTGCGGTGGTTTATGAATAGTGTTGATAATGGTCGATACTTTTTTAAGACATTATTTATGAACTACTTGAAATCTTATCAAGAAAGTACTAAATTAGAAAGTCTAGAAACCGAACTTGCTTTATTAAGAGATAAACACGCAATATTTTCTCAAACACGTCCAATTCCTGGTAATTCAGGTACAATGGGAGTTGGTGCTTCTGCAACAGCATCAGATTGTGCAAATAAAACTAGTATTGGACCTAATATAATTAAGTATCCTAGTCTTGCTAGGTTAGAACAAGATAATGGCAAGGTTGCGGTTGATAGCGATGGTAATGTTATAATGGTGGGTGATTATGCTCTAGTGGAGCACGAAGGTGCGAAACTATTATACAAGCGCGAGCTTATTAGCAATGTGGATATGTGGATTAAAGAAGACCTATCAGTTCTGTATAAATTGATTCAAGATAAGAAGAGCAAATGTACAGCTAATCCAGAAATGAAACTAGAAGCTGCCAATGCATGCGTGTTTGATATGGAAGCTATTAAGTGTGAACCCAATATTGAATTAGATGCCATGAAGCAATCTCTAGATATGGAAAGAGTTATGTCAGATTTACAGAAACAAATTGAATATATCCGACACATACCCGTCTTAATTGCTGCACTAGATAAAGAAATACATCAAGAGCGCGGGATTTTATTAAATCGGCTCAATAATATGAAACGTTATTGGCGAGAAAAAGAAGAACATGCAAAAAAAATAGATGAAGAAATACAAAAAACTATTCGACGTACAAAACCATGTATCCATTTTAAGGTGACAGATTACTTCTTTAAAATTGCAGGTTCAGGAGACGACCGATATCAATTTGCACGACCTATTCTTCGCAATTTTCTTAATGTTGAACCTGGGTTTTATAAAGATTTTCACGTGTTCCATTCGGAAAACATTGAAGATAACTTCGCCCATTGTAATATATGCAATCAGACATTGATATGCAACCATTGGCGATTAGGTGTAAGTTATCTAGATGACAATAAACCGATTGATTACGAGAAAATAATTGATGTATTTGCAAAGGAGATAGATGGTGGATATCATTGTATGGCTTGTGAGGAATTTATTGGCAACACTGCTGTTCTAGATGTTGATGATTTTGAAAAAGGTGAAGGTGGTAAGATGGTACGCACTCGTGAAGTTATGGAAGATATTCCACTAGTGGAAAAACAAAAACAATATATTGATAATTTGATTACCGACTTGGTGGAAGAAGAACCTAGCATGAAGAATGAAGACCTACAAAGCAAGATAAATATGTTTAACCTTCTGAAACGGGTATCCGGGCTAGAAATGCTCTCCGTAGTCGACGAAGTAGAAATGATTAACTTTCTAAAAGGATATCAATTCATTACCAAGAATAATATTCTTAACAAACTAGCTCAACAAATAGGCCGCGGGAATTTACCTTTCCTAGTAAAGAAAACAGAACAATTATATATAATTTATTTATGGTGTGATATTGCTGCGCGATTCCTTATCATCCTACAAACTACCCGTACACCATATGAATTACGAAATAAATCTTGCAATACTAATATTATAGGATACCCCCTTATAGATGATGTAATCGCAAGCGCTGGAATTGATTTTATTATATGTGTTCTAGGACAAATCGCAGTAATACCAGATTATATTGCACTAGCGGATTTGAAACCTGATAATTTCATCAAACAATTACGAAAGCAAGTTGATGAAGATAATTATGTAAAATCCAAAATTTCTGCCGCCCAAAATACAAAAGTCGATGAAATTGATATGATTTACGAATTTGATAAACATACTACCAATCGATGGAAAACCTTTTTACCAAGATTAAACCATATTCATATCAGCTGGACACCTGAGAAAATATTAAATGAAGCCAATCTTAAGGAAGTATGTTCTAAAAATTGGGGAAGAATGGTTGAAGTTGGAAGAGAAAATGGTGTCTTTTATTCATTAGGTGTTATGCGAGGTATTAATTATGTTATTGAGGGTTCTGAAAAACCGGGAATAGTTCCTAGCATATCTAGTTATTGCTGCCCGTACGTTCATACCTCTACAACTGTAGTGAATCAAGATAAATTTGTCTATCTGAAATATTTTACTACACGAGATAGCACGATTCGAGATAATCTAGAATATTTAAGGAAAACTGGGGATGTACTTATGAAACTATATGATATTCGACGTATCGGTGTAAACAATATATTCTATGAACCATTATACAAACCATCACAAACTGTATTCCGATTTAATTTAGATGCAACTCCAGATGAAATTCGCGATATACACTTGAAATTTATTGATGTGGGAATAAATAAGGGTCATTTGCATGTGTTTGATAAATATGGACGATGTCTAATATCTAACCAATACAAAAAGGATATCATAAGTAAGACATATACTACACGTGATTACAAACATATTGAGGATGCAATCACTAATTACAATACAATTGATATGCATAAGTATCAATCTCTTCTAGAAGAAATTACATCTACTAATACCGACCAAATGGAAATGAAACTAATTGATAAACTAATAAATGAACTGCCGAAACTAGATATAATGAATTATTTTCGTGATTTCTTAACCAAAATACAAGAGAATTACAGCATCATTTACCCTGCTAGTACTGCTTCTAGTTCTAGTGCTAGTGTAAAGAAACCCGGAATCGGAATGGTGGGTGGTGCAAAGAGTGATACATTCAGTATTAATAAACATCTGTCCCAATTAAATGCACAAATAGCAAATGAAATTGAAGAATTAGTGACAAAATTAGCATCCACAGATAAATTAATTGAAAAATATAATAAGATTTTATCAAATATGGGTAATTATACGGCGTTATATGAAGAATACAAAGAAGCATATGGTATGGATGCAGGTATAAGATTTCGCTATACTAAAATGGAAGAATCTTTACATGCCTATCTAAAATTTTTAAGCGATATTATTAACCAAATAAAGAATAGGAAATTAAGTACTCAAATTGTAAAAGAAAAAATCCGACCTCAATTCCGTGATTTCATACCATATAGTGAAAACGTTAAATTATTCAAACTTATTGACAATTTTAATAGTCTACTTTATAATTACAGCAATAAATTACATAGTAAATATATATATAAGATACTTTCTCCAGAAATGATCGCAAGCATGTTACATTATATGCTAGTTATTTCCTTAGCAAATTTATTTAATTGTCTAGATACACCACGACTACGTAATCAACCTACACGGGAGCTTGAATATACTTTTGTTAAACGACCAGATAAAGATCCCGCTATTATTGATTATAGTAATGATATGAACATTGATCTAGTAAATGATGATGTACATTTAGATGATGACGGACAACCAATTGATTTAATTGATAATATACGCATGAAAAATAGTAATAATCTCAAGACTATTGGTAATTTTATAATAGCGTATTTAGAACGTATATCTGAAAATCAGATATTATATGACAGCCTTACTGATTATGAAATTAACAGACAAGTTACTCAAGATAAACAAAATGAAATTGAAAATACTTTGCGTAGTTTTGAATGGCTTAATAAAGAAAATAATGAAGTTAATCGCTTGTTAATACAAATGAAAATGGGCTTGAAACAAATTGGATATGGAGACGTCCATAAGTACTTAATGACAGAATTTGGTCGTGATTTTCTAGATGAAGAAAATGATGAATATGATACCGGCATTAGAGGAGGTTATGGTGGCGCAGAGGGCGATGATGGTGAACGTGCTGATAATGATTTTGGAATGGATAGATATGAATTAGAAAATGAATTACCACAGCTAGTAGCATATGATGATTTAGAGGATGGTGATGTAGATTATGATTTCCTAGCAGTTGGTGAAGAAGATTAAATGTACCCTTAAACCACAGCTTAAGCGGTGGCTTTTGATAGGGTATTTGCATTTTCATCTGCATTTTGTATTTATTTTTTTCTGGTTTTGATTGGATACTAAATTCTACACTAAATATAGATTGAATCCAATAAGTCATTTAGTAAAATGCTAGGTATTTTGCTAGTAGGAATAATATTTGTTCTAGCAGTAATTATAATATGGTATTGTATTCCAAAATGGTTTCCTTCTAGATACGAGAATTTTCAAAATAATTTTCAAGACAAGTTCCTAAATATACCGGATTCCCAACTTTATCAACCTGTCAATAACACAATTAAACCTAGTGATATTCAATATCAAATACCAATCGCCCAGAATCAATTAACTGATTTGCAATTGCAATCACTAGATACTGATGTTCTACGTAATGCACGTGTATTAGTGAATTTCTCTCTTACGGATGAACTTGATTTCTATCAAATGTATAATTTATTGAAACAATTCAAAGATAAGAAATATGATTTCAAATATAATTCTAGCAGTAGTGAAAAATATAATATTATGGAAAGCGAAAGAATAGTTGAACTTAATTCTGGTGCTATAAATAATACGGATTTAGAATTATTTTATCGATTAAAATTGGAACTCATTTCTGCATTTAACAATATAGTAATTCGTAATGGTTATTATCTTCCGTATCATCAATACCAGTTTTTTAAGATTATAAACAGCAACCTCATATCAAATGGTAAAGTAAGTCCCGGCGGAGCGAATTATGTATTCACTATGACTATTGCACGTGAGTTTAAATATCAACAATTCGTATTATACTGGGATATTGATTTGCTAGATAATGGGAACGGCACTCGCACAGCCAAGATAAATAAGATTGAATTGATTGGTATGCCTATTCCAAAGACTATTGGATTCCATGAAAATAAGAAGACTGAAATCAACAAGGGAACAAGTGATGATGCGAACTCAAATATTTATCAATTAATAAAGGATACAGAAAAAAAGGAAAAAGAACGTGCAGAGATACTAGATATATATCACGACCAAGTTAGTGATTCTGCAGCATATGACGTGCAACCGATTGGGGATGGTGATAAAATTTTTCAATCACCAGCTACTAAATTTATTGATGTAAATGAAACCAGCGATTTGAGTCCTACCTTATTTGATGCTAATAGCCAAAACGCATATATTGAAAATAAAATAATGAATCAGGCACGAGACCAACAGTTTCACAATCATCGATGCTATGGATTGGTAAATGGTGTGAGTCAGGAATTAGTTGAATATAATGATAATCCTATTTTCTGCAAATCATATCATCCTGATATCGCGCAAGTAGGTGTATGGGATGCACCATGCCAAGTTAATTCAGATTGCCCATTTTATCAAGCAAATAAGAATTATCCAAATGAATTTGGTAAATGTAATAAACAAACAGGAAAATGCGAAATGCCTCTAGGTGTAATACCTATTGGATTTACCAAATATGGTAAATTGGAACCACAATGCTACAATTGCCCTGCTGATTCAAAAGATAATCGTTGTTGTGGTTCACAAGCTGATGACCCTATGATGAAAAGCCCTGATTATATATTCTTAGGTGATGAGTCGATTAGGAGGGAATTTTATGATGTTTTAGAAAAAAATGGATTAAAAGTCAATCCTAGTATATAAAATTGATTCTCATTTTTTGCTTATTTGAATCATTATTACATCAATCACATCAATCACATCAATCACATCAATCACATCAATCACATCAATCACATCAATCACATCAATCACATCAATCTCTGTTTCTGCAAATCAAACAGAATTTAAAAGATGGAACCTCTCAATATTTCAGAAATTTTTAAACAGCATATGTGTTCTAATCAGATAAAGAAAACAACTAAACATCAACTTGATGAATATGCAGATACATTTGCCCATGAATATCCTATGCATAAACTGCAAAAACTAGAGGAATCTGAATTAAAAGAAACACCCACTCATTCACAAGGTTTATTAGAAGATTCCTATCAGTTCAAAGAAATTGATTTCGATTTAGAATCATTTCTTAAAGACATATCTACAATACCAACTGATGCACCTGCTGCACATGCCGCATTAGCTACATCTGCACCGTTTTCACCAAATTCTATAACTATTAAAAATGACAAAACACTAACTGAATTGATGCAAATATGTAATACGCCTATTAAATCAGAATCCATGGAAGAAGACGAAATTGTTAAAAAAGATATACAAAAAATAGTAGATTTACTGCAAGATGCATATAAATCATACTCACATACATATACGTTAGATACTTTTGATAAATCAGATACTAATTTTAACGATAAACTTAAGATATTATTTAATACGTTGATTTTTAAGAACTATGATTTTTCAAAAGGTGCATTTAATCCCGAATCAGAAACTATTTTATATAAACAACTGTATAAAGTAAATGTATACATAAATAAAACTCAAACGCGGGAATTTACAATTTACTTTGGATTTCCTTTCTACTT
>Ga0007809_10000776_pt1 | contig 13355 bp, 13 predicted proteins | sample CryBogCBE02Aug07_FD_60383 | JGI IMG/M metagenome (GOLD analysis project Ga0007809, IMG submission 60383) | Freshwater microbial communities from Crystal Bog, Wisconsin, USA - CBE02Aug07 | ecosystem: Environmental > Aquatic > Freshwater > Lake | place: Crystal Bog, Wisconsin, USA | collected...
AAACGTATGCGCTTTCGTCTGTAACTGTTATGCTTGTGCCTGGGGATACTAATGCCATAGTAACTTTCCTTTTAAATACTGTTATTGATATTTATATATAATAGTATTTTTCTGGTGTTTTGGGTGCCCTTTGCAAAGGTTTGTATTCTGAGTCTGCTATAAATACTCTATGACACGCAAAATATGTTCCACCTGTAATCAACGATTGGTTGCGATAAATTATATCAAAAACAATATAACTCATTATCGATCCAAATGCGATGTCTGCGCCCGGGCTGGCCGAAAAGACAAGGCCGTTCCTGCTTGGTACAAAAGTGGATATAGAAAAAAGCCGCAGTGTGAAAAGTGCGGCTTCAAGTTCAAGTTCCCAACGGAACAGAGTGCAGTCTATTATCTAGATGGCAACTTAAAAAATAACAATCACTTTAATCTCAAGACTGTGTGTTTAAACTGCGTCCAAGAGGTACATAAGTCCCGGCTACCTTGGAAGCCGGCTTCGCTTGTACCAGATTTTTAAGTTGCGTGTACAAGTCGTCAATGGTCTCGTTATTATCAATTTCGGCATCAAATTTGGTTCCGGCCCAAGCAGTTTCGCTGGGATGCACTCCTAGAGTTTTTAATTTTTCTATGAACATTGCGTCGCCGGCGTTTGCTCTAACTGCTACTGGATACCAATCGGGCAACGGGCCACGCTGAACCCAAATTATCCTGCCGCCCTGTGCTCGTATTGCCTTGATCTCGTTGGGAAATCTGCAGTCTGTGATAACGATATTGTCTCGACTATTTCGAATCTTATTTTCTAAACTGGCTATCCACATGTCGTCATGAAAGCCATCACGAATAACTTCTGTGCCCCAATATTGGAGAATATACCTTGGCGTAATATCTCGACCCAATCTTGCGCTCCACCATTCGTCCGGTTGCTCGCGCCATTCTCGACTTTGAGTAGTTCTGCCTTCCAGCAACATCCTATCCCAGCCAAATACATTTGCAACTGCATCTTTCAAACTACTTGCAAAACTTTCTCTACGATACCCGTGAAAGTTAACCAAATAATCGGCGGCAGTGTCTTTGCCCGAACCAATAAAACCACATATACCTATAATCATGAATAATGCTCCCGTAAGAGCATTATTACATTTTTATGTAGCCGTGTCAACGATCAGCAATGCCACTTTCTTAGAGCTTTATTAATTCTGCTGTTTGGATCTCGTTTGGTTTTGGCTCCGGCGCGATGTTTCTTCATGCCCTTCATTCTAGCACAAAAACTCTTTCTACGCTTTGAAGCTTTTGAGCCTTTCTTTAACTTGCTGGGCTTGGTAGTTACAGCAGTTTGTAGTTTTGAACCCGGATGGCTTCTACGATAACTGGCAACACCTTTTTTATTCAGGCCACCGTTTTTGTTTTTGCCCTTGCTGGTTTGCCAAGCTTCGGCTTCGGCAAGTAATTCTGCGTCATCAACCGACTCAATATCTTCCCAAATAAGATCACTGTCAACTCCGTGAGTTGCAGCCCAGCTTTCAACCATTTCCTCAATGAGGTCAAATTGTTGATTTAATTCCAAATCTTCTGTGATAATTTCATTAATTTTCATATTTTATCCTGTTACCCAAGTTAGCGGCATACCATTGTCAACGTAATTAACAATCTCGTATTCCAATCTTTCCATTTCGGTTTGTGCTTCTGCTACCATGGCCGCACCATTTAAACTGGTACCGCCCTGTGGTCCTGCAATAGTATTAAACTTACTGTATGCTTGTCCCAATATGCGTTTGGCAAAGCTGTAAGCATATTCTTGTACCCAGGGAAAAGCATAAGTATCGTTCAATATAACTTGGTCGGGTTTTTGATTGTAAACCCAAAGCAAAACTGATTCATAGGGATTTTGTTCGGTGCTGTTGCCAGTGGATCCGCCATAAGCATACGGCATTTTACGAACAATTGTCAAACGTTTGGTTGTTGGGTTAAACGTAAAATTAAGTTGTCCGCCAAACATTTTCATGGCCAATTTTTGATAGTCTACAAACAATTCGTAGTTGGTAAGTCCGCCAACACGTCCTGCCACCAACATGTATGTGTTCAAGTATCCCGATGCAAACGGTTCAAATTGACTGGCTGTTGTTCCTGTCACACTTCCAATACCGCGTCTAAAAGCCGCACGTACTGTCATAATTTCTTTGGGCAATATGTATTCTTGTGTTTCAGGCAATAGGTCTAAGAACGCATAACTTTCTTCTACACTGTTGGCGGCACGTTGACGATATTTGACAAGTGCTTGATTGATTGCCATTTCGTAATGTTGTTGTTCTAGTTCAACATCAATGATACCGTCACCCAAACGCATACGAATATAATCAGTGATAGCCGCACGTTGTAGATCCGGGGTAGGTAATGTAGTAGGATCAAATTGAATTGGGCCCGGGCCAGTTCCAGTATTTGGATCATACAGGCTGGCAGTTGGCATGCTGCCAAAGACAGTTAAGTTGCCATCAATCTGCGGGGTTGTATTGGGTATGCTATATTCAGCCATGAAAAAATCCTGTTATAGTATATTTATAACAGGATTTAAAGTTTGAGCTAGATTAAACTACTTTGAGTAACACAATCTCGGCATTCATACGCCCATTTAACTTAGATTCTGTGGACTTGATATCGTCCAAAAACTTGCGTAATTGCACTTTACCGGCTTTGGCAAACTCTCTAAGTTGTTCTTCGGGCTTACGCAAAGTCTTGCATACGCTCTTGCTTTCATCAAAGTTGATGATACTTGTACCTTTCACACTCAAGGTCTTGTATGCTTCAGCAACATACTTGCCTAACTTGCGATACTTGGTGTTGTAAATCCAAAGTTCTTGTGCGCCCACAATTTCTGCAGGATTGATACTCACAATCTTTAGCTCGGCGTGCGTTTTAGCGTACTTGAGTTTGGCAATTACCTTTTCTTTGCTGGGAGCCTTTTTAACTCTGGCTTTCTTTGTGGCTTTTTTAACCCCGCGATATTGTTCAATCGCAGCTATTAAATTATCAATCCAATTGATCATACGCTTGAAGTCTGCGGCCTTGTAGTGTGAATACCCCTCTTTTAAGTCTGCATCTTTTTTGGCCATTGCCGCTTCAAGTTCGGCTTTGCGAGCATTGTAAACTGCTTCGTACTTGCCCAATTGGCTTTGTACCACATTGTTGCTGACAAGATAATCATACGGCTTGAATGTGCTTTTGACATTTAGAGTTGCTTCATCGTAATGCCCTTCTAGCTCGCCGATAATCTCGCTTGTTTTCTCATTCAAACGATCTTGAATTGTAGGCGCTTTTACTACGACTTTTTCTTCAACAACTTCAACAACTTCGGGATCGGCGCCATCAATTGCTTTTAAAATGCACTCGTCCAAGAACTCAATGTGTCTGGGTTTCAATGGCATGTTGGCACGAATATGCGCCATTACAATACAACAAGCGGTCATTGGGATACTGCGATCGCCACTGCGTTCAAAGGCTCGAATTTGCTCTTTGGTATAGCGTTTGGTTTGTAATCGCAACCACTCTATCACATTTTTACGTGCGTCTTTTTGACTGTAGTAATAATTGTAGTAGTAAAAACTTTTACGAAGTTTGTGGTCAAAGTCGGCATCGCTTAGTTCAATATCACTAGCATCCCAATCAGGTTCGCCTCCGGTATACTTTTCATCGTGAAAAGCCGGATTACGAACTTTGGTTTGTTTTGTTTTAATCTTAATGCCTGCGACTGTTGCCATCTTTAACTCCCAAAATAGTATTATAACATCTAGTTCATTTTAACGCAATATTAGCGGTCACTAACCTGGCAAAAGGGTCTTGCCCGAACTGCCATCCGTCGGGCATTACAGTCTGTAATCCCAATTCAGTATCTAACTTGTCGGCTTCTTCAGTTGTAATTAGCACAATTGCCAAATTGCTTTTGATCATTTGTGCCACTGCCGCAATGGTTGCCCCGTTAACTGTCATTTCAACTGCATGATTGTGAATCAAGATACAGGGCACAATGTGTTCTCTGTAAGTATTGGTATCAGTTCTAGCAACACTTTCGCCAACAGTAAGCAAATGATCAATGTCATCGCCACTGAGCAATTGTCTTGCGGCATCTAGCATATATTGATCTTTGTTATCATAGGCGTTACGATAACGCTTGGCAATCTTTTCAAAGATGTTGCGCTCGGCAACTTCCTTGGTGAACACCTTAACTGCACTGGTTCTGCGATTTTGTGGTATTGTTTCAATGTTTTCAATTATGTCCACAATATCAAAAAACACTTCAAACCAATCATCGTCATCTTCGTGTTTGATGCAATAATACTTGCCGGTCTTTTTAGTAAATTCGTAACCTTCAGCTTCACAGGCAATGCGTATATCCTCTAGGTACTTGCTTTGTAGCCCTAAAGTATACATGTCGGGCTTGATCTCGCACTTGATACCGTTGTTGGTACGCATGGCGTAGATAAACTGCGGATCTGAATACTGAGTTTGATCTATAGCATTCGTGTATCCGCGGTCCGCACATTGTTGTTTGAACACCGCGAACGGCATTGGCATCTTTTGACCTCGGGCCATGTTATCTCCTGTAAAACTATATTATACTACATCTTGAGCAAAGTGCCAAATGTCAAGTGTTGTTCTAAGACAACAAGGGCCTCGTCCAAATTTTGGGCTATTTCTGTGTACTTTTGTGTTAATCTGTTTCGGCGTCTACACTCTACAAATTCGCCATCTAGTTTTGCCCAAAGTGCTACACAATTTTGAAACATTAGATTGAGGTTGGCATCGCCCAAATTTCTAACTATGGGGCGAGCATCTGCGATTCTATTGTAGAGCATGGGGCTATGTGACTGCATAATCTCTATTATACTAGATAAATCATTCCCAGTCAAATATGGTAAATATACAATAATCTGGGGAAAACAGTGGCAAGATTAAGTTTATGGCAAGACGGCCGACACACAAACGACTATAAATTTTTTGATAGACGTATCAGTGAAATGTTCACTCTCGGCGGAACTGGTATACTATTACACAAATACTTGGGTCCAACTACTCAAGGTACGCAACTTGCAACGACTGCTGCTCAAGGCAGTGCAGGGCCTGTTATCACTTTGCCAAGTACTACCAATATTAATATTGGCGATACTGTAACTGCCGTTGGAGTACCTTTAAATTCTACAGTAATTGCCAAAGATGCCAGCACTATTACAATCAGTGCAAACACAACTTCGGCACTGGGAATTGGTGTTGCGGTTGGTATCAGTAGCAATCCCAGTATTCCCAGTTACACAAATCAAAGCGAACAAAACATACAGGATATGTTATGGTTAGAAAATCGAGATAGAAAATACGACAACAATGTTTACAAGATGCGAGGCATTTATCAACGTGCCGATCAAGACTTTGACCTAAGTCAATTTGGATTGTTTTTGGCCACTGGAACATTGTTCATGGTGTTTCATTTGCGCGATATGGTGGACCTGATCGGGCGCAAATTAATGAGTGGCGATGTTTTAGAATTTCAACATTTGACCGATTATGATGCGCTGAATCAAGATGTGCCGGCTGCTCTAAAACGGTTTTATGTGGTCAGTGACGGCAGTTGGCCTGCCGAGGGATTTAGTCCCACATGGTGGCCACATTTATGGCGTGTTAAATTAAATCCTCTAGTAGACGCACAAGAATACAAAGATATTCTTAACAACGTTATGGCCGGAAATAGCAATACTCCGATTGGAAAGATTCTAAGTACACTGGATACCAATTTAAAGATCAACGATTCGGTCATTGCCGAGGGAACTGCAAATGTTCCCTTGAGCGGGTACGATACCAGTTCGTTGTATACATTGCCCAAAGGTATCGCAGTTCAAGCCGACAAAACTGCTGATGATGTTGGCGATACTGCCGATGATGTTGCTGATACTGCCGACGAAGCTCCTGCAACATTGGGAACTCCTGTCACTGGATATTTAACCGGATCAGCACTTCCTCCAAATGGAGCTCCGGTACAGTCGGGAATCATGTTCCCGGTTAGCCCAAGAACCAATACTTATTTTTTACGCACCGACTATTTGCCAAATCGTTTGTTCCAATATAATGGAAAAATGTGGGTGGCCATATACGATGCACAACGCACAAGTCTAACACAGGGCGCCAGCAATCAAACGTTGGTAGGAACATTCTTAAACGATACAAATACATTTGTAAACAATGATGGTGCTACTGTAAATGAACGACAAAGTTTAAGTACTGCCCTAACACCAAAGGCCGATAATTAATGAGCAATCCTAGCAATTATTTTTATGACGGACAGATACGTCGTTTTATAAGTCAATTTATACGCATGGTATCAAACTTTTATGTAGAGTTTGGCGCTGACAGCAACGGAGTTACTAGCCTACAACGTGTGCCTGTGATGTACGGTGATCCCAGTAGACAAGTCGCGCAGATTATACGCAATAACAGCGAGAATACAATTAATGCAGTCCCGGCAATGGCTGTTTATATCAATGCATTGACCTATGACCAAACTCGATTACAAGATCCCACCTTGGTGCAGACCATGCAGATACGTCAACGACAATTTGATCCAGTAACTGGAACTTACAGTGCCAATCAAGGCGAAGCATACACTGTGGAACGTCTAATGCCCAGTCCCTATAAGTTGACTCTCAAGATGGATATTTGGACCAGTAACACCGAACAAAAGTTGCAATTGATCGAGCAGCTGAGTGTGTTGTTTAATCCTGCCATGGAGATGCAAAGCACCGACAACTATATCGATTGGACCAGTCTGAGCTATGTGTTACTAACCGATATCACTTGGAGCAGTAGAACTGTGCCCACTGGTGGTGAAGAACCCATTGATGTTGCCACAATGACTTTTGATTTACCAATTTGGTTAAGCACCAGCATCAAGGTCAAGAAGATGGGTGTTATTCAAACGGTTATTACCAATATGCAAGACTTGGATACTTTACAAAGTCTAGGGCAAACAATTGTGAGTATATTGGGATATAGTGTGTTGTTAAGCACCAGCGACAGCGGCAATACGTTACAATTATTAAACAGTACCGATGTTACCACCAATGATGCCTTCAACAACGATACTGTAATTTCTGGCACTAGACAGTCCTGGGCGCCGTTGTTGGATCGCTACGGTAAATTTATTTCAGGAAGCAGTCAAATACGCCTAACACAATCCAACGGCAGCGAAATAATTGGTACAGTTGCAAATCATCCCACAGATCCCAGTTTGTTGATCTACAGTCCGTTTACCAATACAACTCCGGCCAATACATTAAATGCAATAAATGCCATCATTGACCCGCGCAATGTCAACGTGGGCAGTTACTTGACTAGCCCGGCAACTGGTACAAGATATTTAATTATCAACGACATTGGAGATTTTGATAACCCAGAAGGTGCGCTGGCCTGGCGCGGTCGTGACAATCAAGATCTAGTGGCACATGCCAATGACATAATACAATACAACGGACAACACTGGAGTGTGGTATTTGACAGCCAGACCACTAATACGTTACAATACTTAACTAATCTAACAACCGGAATTCAATATAAATGGCAAAACAATCAATGGACAAAGAGCTACGACGGGGTCTACCCCGAAGGAGCATGGAATCTGTCAATCTAATCAGCGCCGGTGCATTAATTTATTGTAGAACAACTCACAGATATCTTTTTTTACTACGCCATGGCGGAAGCTATGCTGGAACTTGGGGATTGGTTGGTGGTAAAATCGAATCCGGAGAAACGGTGATCGATGGATTGAATCGAGAAATACTTGAAGAGTTAGGTGGTGTGATTCGAGATGCAAAACTTATTCCGATTGAAAAGTTTACCAGTGACTCGAGTAAATTCGAATACCATACTTATGTTATCAATGTTGACGAAGAATTTGTGCCTATCTTAAACAACGAACATCGAGGTTATTGTTGGGTACATTTAGATGATTACCCCAAACCCTTACATCCTGGTGTTTGGAGAACATTCAAATTCAATAGTGTAATTGATAAAATTAAAACTCTAGAAACAGTTTTATAAATCAACTTCTTTAACAAACTCATTAAAAGTAATTTGTCTTAGATTTAGTTGATATTTCCAACGCTCGGGCATGTAATAATTTGGCGTAGGAGTTACTCGCACAAAGTCCACATTGGGGTAAGTTTTCATTACCAATTGCAGAGTCTGACTAAAGAACTCTTCAGTAGTGGGCTCGGCTACATCAGGATACCCGTCGGTGCCAGAATAAACATTCATGTGGTAATATGATTCCCCGGTATGGCAATCAAATCCCATTAAATAAACTGTTGTGTGACCGTCAAAACAAGCAAGGTATGCTGCAATGGCGCCCATGTCCCAGCTGGGATCTTGCGGGGTTAGATAAAACTTTCCGGGATAACTTAGAATCATATTGGCATTACCATACACAATGGTTTTATCACAGTAACCATCATTTACCATTTCATGTGCCAATACATCATTACAAACAACAAAGTCAGGAATAAAATCACGCACAATCGCATTACATCCATAAGTTTGTACTGCACCTGCTGCCAACAGTCCGCCCTTGTGATTTTTTAATAAACCAAACAAGTCTCCTTGAGGATACAGTTCGGTTCTGCTAATACCATTGCCCAACACCACGGCCTTGTTGGATATCTGTAGGTTAGTAACTGCATTTGGTGCGTACTCGTTTTCTTGAATCCAAGTGGCATTTTCGTAAGTCAATGATTTGACAACATTTTCGCCTGCGTAGTTTGATCTATAAAGTCGTTTAATTTGTTGCATGGGTTATCCTGTTAATGTATTTATACCCCAAACCTACTTCTAAGCGCAGTATAGTTTTGTAAATTTTCTGCGGCGGTAAGTTGTCTATTGTATCCCAATACTAGAGCAATTCTTCCTTGAAAATCTCTGACTGTACTGTATCCTTCTGTGCCTAGGTAGTAGGCAAATCCCGACCCTGAGTCGCCCCAAGCAGCTTTGGTTTGGTTGCTTCGATATGCCGACAGTATGTTCCATCCTGACGATACATTACCTGATCCGGTATAAACTTGATTGTTTACATAATATGAGATTGCAGTACTTGCGTACCCATCATTATTGTCTGGATTATTTATGGTCCACGGCCCTGTACCATTTGCACCACCAAATCTTAGACTGGTATCTAAATTTGTTGAATCTGAACTGGTACCCAATATACCAACTAAACTAGCATCGTTGCTTAATGTAAAGTCTGGATAAAATACTATAGTAAAATGCAGATACTTTTGTGTTACTGAACTGCTGATGTAATTGCCCGATCCCTTAGTGGCCCAGTTAAAATAACTTTGATTTCCGTTATTAACCCATGTCACTGCACCAGCAACTGTGCCATTTGCACGGCCGGTTAAATCAGTCCAGGTTGTGCCGGTTCCGGGATAACTTGCGGTATTGCTGGCATCTAAATTCAATATCAATCCGTTCTTTACAATGCCAGTAGGACGTGATACACTAGCAACCATTAACTAACTCCAGTTCCGCCAATGTACCAAGAAGTAGTACCAACCTTGACCAATGTGGCCATTGCATAAGTTGACAGTGTTCGAGTACCTGTAGTACCAATTCCACCTAAGTATAGTGTGTCAGAATTTATTAATACGTTGGCAGTGGCAGTGGGCCCTGTGATAATGTTGATTGTTGTACCAACGGGGAACGCCACGGTGGCGTTTGCTGGTATAGTTACGTTTGCAGTAGAACTTAAATAAATTTGTTCGCCTTGGTCAGTCAACGCCAACGTGTAGCTACTGGACTGTGCATTTTGAGGTAATCCAATGTAACCTACTGCATTTGAATAAGCGGATCCGGCCGCGGCATTACCGTTTATAGTGCCGCCGACCCACAAGTTTGCCCCAATACCTGCACCACCCGAAACTTGTAATGCTCCAGTTGTTGTGCTGGTTGCGGCTGTTAAATTTGTAGTCACAATCCAACTTGTGGTGTTTGCTACAGTTCCTGTTGGGCCTATATTACCTTGAGCCCCTTGTGGCCCTGTACTACTTAAATATCCTGCGGTAATTCCAGTGCCCAAACTTTCACGTTCAATTGCCACAGTTACGTTACCGCTTCCGCCCAACGCCCATAAACTGATCAATCCATTGTAAACGTTACTGGTAAATGTAGCAACGTTTGCACTATTGTTGTTTTGCAGTACACCGTATTCGGTATAATAAACGTTTGCACCATTGGTTACTGCATTGATAGTACTCATTTTAAAGTTTGAGTATATGTTATCACTGCTAGACACAGTCCAACGCACACTGGTGTTGCCCACATTTGATAAACTATCAACTAATGTGTAAGCGGTATTCGTAGCGGTAACTTTATTTAGATAGATACTGAGATTAACCGACCCAGCACTTACGTTTTGTCCGTTGGGATAATAAAATCCTGTGGCCACAACTGTTCCACTTGCAGTCACACTACTGGCGTTTAAAGATCCTGTAGTAATATTGGCATAGCTCGTAGCAGTTATATTGCTATAGCCCACCCCGGTATTTGAGGTCAGGGCTGCAACAAATGCCAGTGTAGATTCGCTCCAATAAAATGCTGCATTTGGTACAAGTCCACCGGCGCGATTCATTAACAAACCAATATCACTGTTGGCTATGCTGGCGTTAGCATGTAAAACCGTTATTGTGTCATTGAATATTTCAATATTGGTATTTAAATTGTTAATCAGTGGGCGAGTTAAAGCCATTTATTACATCCGTGTTATTGTATATTTATTGCAAATGAAAAAGGGCCCTAGGCCCTTTTTCTTGGGGTTTTGGGTATTATAATCTACCCACAACCACTTCAATAACACCTTTTGCTGCGATCGGGAAGTCGGCAAGTGCTTTACCAATCACTTGCCCGGGTTGAGCATTGTTATTAACTTTAGCAAATCCAAATCCGGCCGATACCATCAAATCGCCTTTGGCAACTGGTCCAACTACATTACAAGGAACACGTCCCACCAGGGCCACTGCTGCTACTGATGCACCGTTCAATCCACCGTTCATCAAGTGGGCTGGATTGGTAGAAACTACCCCAGCAACTCGAGTAGTATCTGCGTCGGCCAATGTGACTTCGTTGGCTCCGCCAAACATCAATACTGTTCCGGGATTGTAGAACTTGTCGGCTCGATAATTCTCTGCCAAGTCAGCGTATTTTGCGCTAGTCGAAGTTCCTACAAATGTTACACCGTAAATATTGTTCCACCAAGCAGTGGTACTGCCCAAATTAATTGAGGTGTTGGCGCCCGGAACAATATTATTTTGTAATGTAATTGTGCCACTGTTGGTGGTTGCGTTACCAGCCAAATATGCCGTTTGAACCAAGTTTGCACTTTCTGTTACAAAGTTGGTAGTGGTGTAAGTAAAGTTGGTATTTCCGCTTACTGTTAGGTTTCCACTAATATAAACGTTGCCGTTACCAGCGATAAACATGCTGTCACCAGCAGTGGTCACAGCATTGGTAATAAAGTGAATCCCGTTGTTGTTCCAAGTACCAACAACCATATCACCACCGTATGAATAAGCATAACTTGCACTTGCGGTATTCAATGCATTGTTAACATATCCGCTTGATACAGCGTTAAAGTTACTACTATTAACACCAACGTCAATATAACTTGTACCTGTATTGTTGTATGCAGTAAAACTGGCACTAGCGTTACCGCCGGTGTTTAAGTTTTGTACTGCCACATAAGCATAGTTAGGCACGTTGGCTACAAACGATCCAATCAATCCAAAGTCTGGACCATAGCTGATATTACCACCAACATTTAATGTACCGACGTTTGCAACTAATGTAGTGGTAGTCAATTGTGTTGGAATATTTACGTTACCGGAAATAGTTACGGCAGATGGGTTTACCGTCCAAACTTGATTTCCATTTACGCCAATTGTGATATTACCAGAATTTACTATAACATTACTGGTGCCATTACTTATGCTACTTGCACTCAAGGTAACCCAAGACAATCCAGCACCGTTTGAGCTTAGAAACTGTCCGTTTGTGCCAGTTGATCCATTGACATAAATGTTACCAACTGTGATATTAGAAAAAGTTGTTAAGCCTGTTCCTGCTGATGCAATGTTTGCAGCTGTGGCAATATTGGCCACGTTGGCCACGCCGGCCACTGTTGTGACCGTAGTAATTGTGCCGTTGCTGGTAAACACCATTGCTGTTGGATTTGGTATTGCGGTTGTTGCTGCCGGAATAATATACATTGCTCCCGATACAGGATCAACGCTGATATTTGCCCCTGCTGCTCCCCCAACACTCAATCCGTTTTGTACTATAAAATTATTATTTGCCATTTTCTCTTCCTTTTCGTTTCACTATCCACGAAAAAATTAAACTAAGTTAGGGAAAGCCCATCCTCCCCTAACTATCACTATTAGTTTGCGTTATACTGTTTAGTCATTCTAATTACAGTACCATTATTTGTTGTTGTACCCTGTAGTTGAACAATATTGCCTGACATTGTTGCGCTCCAACTTGTTAAAGCATTTCCGGCAGTATTAATTGTACCATATGTTACAACGTTTGCTACTGAACCGTTAGTAACCACTAACACTTCTGTTGCTTCTTTTACTCCGGCAAATGTACTGGTTAAAATGTACTTTGCGGTACTATAAGTATTGGCAAAGAAACTATCAACTGTAGTTGGTGTACTTGCAGTTGAGATTGTAACGTTTGCCACTGTACTTGCAATTGCACCAGTTGTGTTAATTGTATACTGAGTAGTTAAAGTATTTGTACCAGTTGTAAATGTAATACCAGTTCCAGTAATTGTGTTAACTGTGTTATATCCACTTGTATCATACAACTGACTAACTGTTGCAGTTGTTGTTATCATGCGTACATCAATAACGTCAGTGTTCAAAGGAGCTTCTGTGAATGTTAAAGTTGTTCCGCTGACCGAGTAAGATGTGGTTGGTATTTGCATAACACCGTTAATACTTACAAGACAACTGTTGGTAGTTTGACTACTTGGTAATGTAAATACTGTTTGGCTTCCTGTACCAGTAAACTGAGCATCAGCAACAACTGTGAAACTGGTAGTTGCACTTGTCCAATTAGTACCGTTGTACCACTCAATTGCGCCTTGTGTTGTGCTATAACGCAACATACCAGTTACATCACTAAATCCAGCACTGCCCGGACGTTGTGCAGTAGTACCAACCGGCAACAATATTGAATCTGTGGTGTTGATGTTTAGTTTAGCACCACCAACATAGTTACTTGCAGTTGCACTGTTACCAATAATAACTGTATCGTAGCTGGTATTT
>Ga0007809_10000777_pt1 | contig 13346 bp, 6 predicted proteins | sample CryBogCBE02Aug07_FD_60383 | JGI IMG/M metagenome (GOLD analysis project Ga0007809, IMG submission 60383) | Freshwater microbial communities from Crystal Bog, Wisconsin, USA - CBE02Aug07 | ecosystem: Environmental > Aquatic > Freshwater > Lake | place: Crystal Bog, Wisconsin, USA | collected...
TGGGTCAAGACCCACTGGACACCTGACGCGGACCCAGACGACCTATGGGTCCGGGCCGAACAATCCTGGGACTCTTTGACACCTGACCAGCAAATGTACCTCTGGAACACGAGTCACCAGGAGGAACAAAATGCACAAGACTTGTGTAGCGCGCTCTTGGCCCGCCTCGCAGACTATAGAGGGCTCGAGAATGTGAAGAGGGCGTTTCGAGATGCCATTCGGTCTGTTCTGGACCAGTTTAGTTCTTCGTGATTCGGACGTAGCCGTTGCTTGTGCACTTTCCTACGACGCTAAACGAGTACAGAGCGTAGGACCCGCCGCCGCCACCACCGTCCGTTGCGGACGAAACGTTCCCTCCGGCCCCACCCGAGTACCCGCCTCCGCCGCCTGAACATGAGCGCGAGTCCGTCGACCCGCCAGAGCCTCCTCCGCCTCCGAACCCGCCGTCACCTCCTTGGTACGTGGATCCGTATCCGCCTGCCGCGCCACCAACGAGGCCGTTCGCGAACGAAAGACCTCCTTTTCCATGATAAGAGGCGACTCCACTGGTCAGATATCCTCCGTTGCCCAAGAGACCAGCTCCTGACCCGCCATGGCCGTATGTGGACACAGAGCCATCCGTTGCTGTCGTGCCTCCGTATCCACCCGTGCCGCCCGTCCCCTGATTCGCGCCGTCTGTCGTTCCTGACGTTCCAGAGACGGCATCGATACCAGGACCGTACGTCGGGTACCCTGTTGATGTCCCGCCACCTCCGCCCGCTATGATGATCGGCGTACTGTTCGCTGCCCAGACGACGAAAGAGCCTCCGCCGCCTCCGGCCCCGATAGCCGTTCTGTTTGTTCCTTTTTGTCCGACGCAAATATTGACCTGGTCCCCCTGGGTCAAAGAGACGGTCGTGCTTATAACGTTTCCGGCCCCTTTCGAGTACGTCCCATAGTTTCCACCGGCCGCTCCCGCCACCTGGATCGTGTATGAGCCCGTCGCAGGGACGGTCCAGAGTTGGTACCCTTGGGTCACGACGTTCAGGTACGAAGGGTTCTGCGTCCAGGACGTTGCCGAGTAAGCCGTCTTGACTTGGGCATACGTCGGGCCGACGTTTCCGGTCGCACTCGCGTTCGAAAACACAAAGGTCGTAAAGGCGTACAGACTCATCGGGACCGAAGATCCAAAAGTCGTCTGCTGGCCCGTTCCCGAAGCGCGAAAAACCGCCTGGCCCGTTCCTGTACTGCTTCGAAAAGTAATCATCTTCTCTAAGAGTGCCACATATTTGCTTGGCCGGCCCCCGTCTTACTCATGAAAGAAGTCCCGGACACGAGGGGCACCTGAAGGAGAAACACGGTGGTTCCTGACAAGGCCAGACCGAGCGGAGCTGAAGGGACTGTGAAACCGCCTACGGGGTACACGGTCGCTCCCGTGACGATCCGTACGTCTCCTGTTTGGAACGTAGGGCCGGGATACGTCGGTCCGGCGTACTGTCCGATCGAGAAGTAACTGCTCGTGATGGTCGCGAGTCCAGAAACGGCCTGGGGGCCTGTGACACTCGTCCCGTTTATGTACAGGTACAGATTCGTCCCATCGTGCTGTGCGCAGATGTGTGTCCAGGCCCCGGCCGTCATGCTTGCGCTCGACGTGAACGTGCGTGGCCCTGAAGAGTAGTAGTAGAACGTCAATTGGCCGGTCGTCGTGGGTCCCACGGACCATGCGTCTATACTCCCACCAGTCTGCATGTTTCCGAAACTGTTGACGGCCGGACTCAGGCCGACCGTATTTGTGAAATTTGTATAATTGACCCAGGCCTCGAACGTGAATCCACCAGTCCACCAGTTGAATTGAAATTTTGAGGCGGAGAATTGAGAGCCCGTGCCGCTGAGTGCCACCGAACCCTCTTGTGTGTTGGGACCCGTGGCGCTCGACGTGAGCCCCGTAAGAGTCACAGGGCTCGGGCTCAGGTCCTGGGCCTGGCCTGCGCTCGTGTGTGTTGCAAGGAAGCCACTCATCTGTTAAAGACGCCGAAACAAATCTCCGCTTTTACCAGATGGGCTACAGTAACGTAGCCGGTGACTTGAACGTCGCTGGAACAAGTACGCTCAGTGGACTCGTGGTCAACGGTCCGACGATTCACTATGGCCCCGTGACGAGCACGAGTAATGCATCCTTTTCAAATTTGGTCGTAAATAACTTTACAGTCACGGGGAACTTTACAGTCACAGCTACCAATACGCAAGTCTCGAACGCGCTCTCTATCGTGAATCAGGGGTCGGCAACAGCCCTGTATGTGAACCAGAACGAGACTCTGGCCCATACACACAATTCTCTCGAGATTTGGGACCATACGACGCTCGCCATGGTCGTTGACCCGAACGGAAACGTGGCGATTCACCAAGCACGTTCGGATGGGTACGCCTTGTCTGTTGTACAGGGCGCCTCTATAGACCAGCTGACGCTCGGAACCCCTTTGACCGTCTCGTCAGGCGGGACGGGAACGGCAACGGGTGCTCCTCAGAACCAGGTCTTTGCCGGTCCGACGGGCGTGTCCCCGGGCCCACCTGCGTTCCGGGCCCTCGTGAATTCCGACCTGCCTTCGATCCTGAACGTGACGAGTCTCGTGGCAGGCACAAACCTCTTTGCGCCCCAGGCCAACGTGGGAACCCTGAATGTGAGTCAAATTTCCAATTTGTCTTCCCTGACCACCAACCTCTTTGCGCCCGTGGCGAATGTGCAGACCCTCAACGTCCTGCAAGTCACGAATCTTCAGAGCCTCACGACCAACCTCACTGCGCCCGTGGCGAACGTCCAGACCCTGAACGTCTTGGGTATTTCCAATTTGTCCGCCCTCACGACCAACCTCACGGCGTCCGTGGCTAACGTCACGACCCTGAACGTCTTGGGGATTTCCAATTTGTCCTCCCTGACCACAAACCTCGTGGCATCCGTGGCGAACGTACAGACCCTGAACGTCTTGGGGATTTCGAACCTCCAGAGTCTGACCACAAACCTCATAGCGACTCAGGCGAATATTCAGACTTTGAACGTCTCGAACATCTTTACAACAAATGTCGTTGCACTCGGTACGAGTCTTGTTGTTACGGGAGTTACGGTCCAAGGGAATGTGTACGTGAGCAACACGAGTACTTCGGCAAACGGGTTCTATGCAACAGGTGCATTCGGAGCCATGTACACGGATGGTACTGTCCTTGATTACGTGGATGGGAACGGGCGCTTGTCTGTAGGTCCGGGGGACAATCTGACCATGTACTCGGGCGGACCTTCAAATTCACCAAACATGACTATTCGTCCCGGAGCTCAGGTCGGTATAGGAACCACAACACCTTCGGCCAATCTTCATGTTCAGGGAAACATCTGGGCCAGTAACGCCCTCTCGGCCCCCGTTCTCTTGGTGCCCGTGGCGAACGTCCAGACCCTGAACGTCTTGGGGATTTCGAACTTGCAGAGCCTGACCACCAACCTCTTTGCGCCCGTGGCCAACGTCACGACCCTAAACGTCATCGGGATTTCGAACCTGGCCTCCCTCACCACCAACCTCTTTGCGCCCGTGGCCAACGTCACGACCCTGAACGTCATCGGGATTTCGAACCTGGCCTCCCTCACCACCAACCTCTTTGCGACTCAGGCCAACGTTCAGACTCTGAATATCACAAGTACCATTTTCAGTCCCCAGGTGAATGTAGGAACCCTAAACGTCCTCGGGATTTCGAACCTCCAGAGTCTCACTAGTAACCTCGTAGCCTCCGTGGCGAACGTCACGACCCTGAATGTCCTGCAAATTTCCAATTTGGGGTCCCTCACAACCAACCTCATGGCGTCCGTGGCCAACGTCACGACTCTGAACATTACAGGAACGGCCTACGTATCGAGCCTTATCGTGCCCGTGGCGAACGTCACGACCCTGAACGTCCTAAGCATCGCGAACCTGGCCTCCCTCACGACCAACCTCTTTGCGCCCGTGGCGAACGTCACGACCCTAAACGTCCTAAGCATCGCGAACCTGGCCTCCCTCACGACCAACCTCTTTGCGCCCGTGGCGAACGTCACGACCCTGAATGTCCTAAGCATCGCGAACCTGGCCTCCCTCACGACCAACCTCATAGCCCCTTTTGCCAACGTGCAGACCCTGAACGTCCTAGGGGTTTCGAACTTGCAGAGCCTGACCACCAACCTCGTGGCGTCCGTGGCGAATGTGCAGACCCTGAACGTCCTAGGGGTTTCGAACTTGCAGAGCCTGACCACCAACCTCTTTGCGACTCAGGCCAACGTCACGACCCTAAACGTCCTAGGGATTTCGAACCTCCAGAGCCTCACGACCAACCTCTTTGCGCCCGTGGCTAACGTCACGACCCTAAACGTCCTAGGGATTTCGAACCTGGCCTCCCTCACCACCAACCTCTTTGCGCCCGTGGCTAACGTCACGACCCTAAACGTCTTGCAAGTCACAAATCTTCAGAGCCTCACGACCAACCTCATAGCCCCTTTCGCCAACGTCACGACCCTGAACGTCCTAAGCATCGCGAACCTGGCCTCCCTCACGACCAACCTCGTGGCCACCCAGGCAAATGTGCAGACCCTGAACGTCTTGGGCGTGGCGAACCTCCAGAGCCTCACCACCAACCTCATAGCCTCTGTGGCGAATGTCACGACCCTAAACGTCATCGGGATTTCGAACTTACAGAGCCTCACGACCAACCTCGTGGCGTCCGTGGCGAATGTGCAGACCCTGAACGTCCTAAGCATCGCGAACCTCGCAAGTATTTCTGCAAATATTCAGACCCAATACGCCAACGTCACTGTGAACCTGTATGCGCCGAACATCGTCTCGGGTGGGTTCACATCCAACGCAACAAATTTAAATTTTAATTTTGATACTTTGAATATCCCTTTTATCAACGTGGGTACGATAGGAGCCACGACGGGTCTGTACGGGCCCTTGGTCGGGGCCAATACCGTGACGTACTCGGAAGACCTGACGCGCCGGGCTCCACACATCGTCCCGAGCGTGGCAAACTCAGCGACCGTGATCGGATGGCTCAGCGCCACGGCAAACGTCACGAAACAACAATCGTCCTTTTGGGCCCCGAGTACGCGCCCGACATTCTCGAACGTGACAAACGGGCCAAGGGGCGCATGGGCCTATTCGGGCTCTGTGGTGCTCCCGGACCAGCGTGTTGTTTTCGTGTCCAATTCAGCTTCAAATATAGGAATTTTTAATGTCGTCACAGAACTCTTTACAGAGGTTGTTCCCTCGGGGGGACGCATCACGGCCAGTTTCAGCGGTGGCGTCTTGGCTCCGAGCGGTAACGTCGTGTGTGTACCTTTTAACAACTCGAACGTAGGTCTGTTCAATCCATGGACCGGGGCCTATTCGAACGGGTACCAACACTGGTGTCCGGCCGGGGCCTTCCGCGGAGCCGTGCTCGACGGCGCATCCAACGTCACGATGATCCCATGGAACAGTCTGAACGTCTCCTCCTTTAACGGGTCCACGGGTCTCTTTTCGAACATGGTCCAAGCATGGGTCTCGTCCCCCGGGTACTTTGGTGGTGTCCTCTTGCCCTCTGGAAACGTGTTTCTCGTACCGAACCTCGGCTCGAACCTTAGTGTATATAGCCCGAGCGCTCTGACCGTCGCGAACACGACCGTCTGGGGCGGATTCGTCGGAGGGACTCTTGCGCCCGATGGGAACGTCGTATGTGTTCCCGGACCGACCCAGGCGAACGCCCTCGTGGTCAATCCGTATGGCGTACCACCCTGGCCGACGACAAACGTCTTCATGGGCGCGGGAGGGTACGTAGGAGGCGTGCTCTTGCCGAGCGGGTCCGTGGCGTGCGTGCCCGGAACAAACGCAAACGTCGCGGTGGTCAATCCCGTCACGTTTACATTTTCGAACATAGGGCCCCAAGGCTCTTCTGGAGGGTACGCAGGTGGTTCGCTCGTGTCTGATGGGCGTGTGGTTCTGTGTCCGGCCCTTTCAACGAATGTGGCTGTCCTGACGACCACGACTCCTGTATATTCACAGGAGCGCGTCTTGGCCCCTTACTTTAACAAATTCTAGTAAATGAGCGTCCAGAGCAAATGGGCCAACAGGACGTACACGAGGGCATGGACGAGCACGCCCACCTGGGTCGGGCGGCCCGTCATGGGGTCGGCGATCCGGGGACCGAAGATCCGGCCGGTCAACATGAACATACGCGGATTGGCGATGAGGAAAAAGACGAGAAAGGGTATGAATTTCTTCTGGACGTCAAACATTTATAATAAAAACAAAGGAAAAAAAACTGGACCAACTAGTAGTAAATGAGTAGTACGTGGTACTATGGTGATGTCCTCACGACCGGAAACACGGTCATGCAACAAGGACTCGCGGTCCTTGGTACCACGTGGACTCCGAACGTTTTGTGTACGCAAGTGCTCGGCGCGCCCTCGGGCCCTTTCGGGACCTTGGTTGTATCTAACGCGAACGTGACCACAGCTATGAACGTCTTGAGTTTCGGGGCCGGACTCGCTATAAACGTAGCGAGCGCTCGGGGCGCGACTCTGAACGTCCTGGGAAACGTCACAGTCTCGAATGCCTTTTCTACAGGGGGCATCCTGACGAGCCTCGTGAACACGGGGACTCTGAACGTCTTGTCCGTGACGAGCCCCCTGGCCCTGAACGTCGCGAGCGCCTCGGGAACGTCCCTCTACGTTCGAGGAAACGTCTACGTGAGTAACGGACTCGGGGTCGGGAACCTCGTGGCGAACATGTACACGGCCCTGGCGAACGTCGTGACAGGTACGGTCACGAGCCCATCGGCCCCTTTCGTAGTCGCCGGTTGGGCCCTCGTCACGAATGCGATCGTGACTTCGAACCTCGTGTTCGGGCCCGGGTCCATGAACGTTTCACAGGCGAATCTCTTGAGCGTACCTGGTCCCTTGGGTCTCGGGGGTCTGCCCGGTCCCGCAACGCTCAACGTCACGGGCAACTTTTTAGCGAGTAATACTTTGGGCGGATCGAACGTCCTGTCGAGTCTCATGAACGTGAACGTGAGTTTCGGGACCCAGAATCTCGTAAGTCTCCAGGGAGGACCGGGTCCCGCGACCCTCAACGTCGCGGGCAACGTCCAAGTCTCGAACCTTTTTCAGGTCCAAAATATTTTTACAAATTCTTTGAATTCAGTGACCTTGAACGTGACGAGTCTCGTGGCGGGTCAGGTGGGCGGGCCGGGGGGGACTCTCAACGTCTCCGGAAATGTACAAGTGAGTAATTCTCTCCAAGTCCCGAACGTGTACACGGTCCTGAACGTGAATCAGGTCGCAAACGTGTCCGTTCTGTCCGGCCTTTTGAACGCGGGCCTCGGAACTTCCAACGGTCTTCCGAACGTCTGGGTCTCTGGAAACGTCCAAGTCTCGAATTCCGTATCCGTGCCCGTGATTTACGCCTCGGCCGCGAACGTCGTTCGGGCGAACGTCCAAACGCTCGTCACGGGCGCATGGACCTTGGCCGGGAACGTCCAAGTCTCGAATACCGTGACTACACAGAACGTTCAAGTCACAGGAGGTTCGGCAAATGCCCAGACTTTGAATGTTGGAGGGCTCTCCGTTCTGTCTCTGGGTCTGGGCGCGACGCCCGGGGCGAACATCACGGTCACGGGAAACGTCTCGTTCGGGTCTTCCGTGGTGACAGGCGGGCTCGTGGCCCAAGGCCAACTCACGTACACGGATGATCTGGCCCGGAGGTCGCCGCACTTGGTCCCGAGTGTATCGAACGCTGCGCAAATTCAGGCATGGATCCGCGCGAGCTCGAATCTTACACGGGCCAGCGGCGCTTTTTCGACCCAAGTGGCGAGCGCGCCCGTGTCTGGAGGGTACTGGGGCTCCGTTCTGTGTCCCTCGGGTCAGGTTGTTCTGGTTCCGGCGACGGCGAACAACGTGGGCGTGTGGAACCCTCTGACAGGGCTCTTGACTCTGGGGCCGGACCAAGTCACGGGGTTCCGTGGGGGCGTTCTGGACCCGACCGGAAACGTTATTTTGGTCCCTTGGACGTCTACGGCCGTGGGCGTCTTTTGTCCCGCGACGCTCCAGACGACTCTCGTTCCGACGGGTCTAAGCTTTCCCGGTTTTGATGGCGGGTCTCTCGTGCCTTCTGGGAACGTCATATTTTTTCCGTACGCGACCGCGAGTTCGCCCGGACAATACAATCCGGTCACGCAGACCTTTTCGGTCCAAGGACCGGGGTTCGGAGCCGGACAGATTCACGGCGGGACGCTCACACCGACCGGCCAAATCATCACGAGTCCGGGCGTTTCAGGGACCGTGTTCGGTCTGGACTCGATCACGGGCGCGACGACGACCTGGGGGCCTGTGAGAGGCGTGGGCCAAGACTCGTTCTTGGGTGCTGTTCTGGACCCGCTCGGGAACGTCGTTTTCGTGCCTTACATGTCCGGAAACGTCGTGACTTTTAGTCCGGGTACAGGGACCTGGTCGAACGTCCAAGCGACGGCGGACGGACTCGGGTCCTGGTCCGGAGGGACTCTGGGCCCGACCGGAAACGTCATTTTCTTTCCGAACGGCGCTTCGAACATAGGACTTTTCGATCCGGTCGCACTCACGTTTTCGAACGGGGCCCCTGGGTCCGGGTCCGGGTACGTCGGCGGGTCTCTCTTGGTCAACGGGACCCTGGTCATGTGTCCGGGCGCGAACGCATCGGGCGTCGGCATTTCGAGTTTTCTCGGCGCTCGTTCGACCCAAGAGTTCTGTACGAGTCCCTACGTGAACAAGGGTCCGTGAGACAGGACCCCGCAAGGGGTCCTAGATCCAAAGAGTCCTGGACGTGTGAGAGCCTCCACAAGGGTCCGACTGGTGAGCCCCCTCACCAAGGGCCCCTTCGGGACCCCCTTCGGGTGAGAGCCTCCACAAAACTCTCGTCCCTTTAGTAGATGGGTCTAGTCATCACCAATTTTGGAGACTCCAACACGACGGGGAATGTCGTTCTGCAACAGAACTTGACCGTCCAGGGGTCCTCGACCACTTTTTACGGGAACGTCTTGGCCGGGTACCCAAGCACGAGTCTGGCCAACGTCGCGAGCCCGTTCGCATGTGTCTACGTCTCGACCATGAATACGCTCGTCGCGAACATCACGAGCGTGTGGGGCCTTGCTGGTTTCACGGGCGTAGGGACCTCCGTCCCGTCCGGGACGACTCTTTACGTCCAGGGGAACGTGGCCGTCAGTAACGCGCTCAGTACACCGAACGTCTTTTCGACGCTCGTGAATACTCAGGTCCTGAACGTCACGAGTATCTACGGCCCTGCGGGCTACACGGGCGTAGGGACCTCGGTCCCGTCCGGGACGACCCTGTACGTCCAGGGCAACGCGTACGTGACGAATGCCCTGACGACTCCGAACGTGTTTAGCGCCCAGGCGAACGTGACTTCCATGAACGTCCAGACGCTCATATTTACTCAGAGTCTGGGCGTGGGTACAACACCGGGTCTCGCGAACCTGAGCGTGAACGGCTGGATAAACGTCACAAACTCGATCGTCACGACAAATGTTTACGCAAGCACGGCAAACGTCACGACCCTGAACGTCCAAAGTATCTTCGGTCAGTCCGGGTCCGTGGGTGTCGGGACCACCGCCGGCGGCGCCCTGTTCGGCACGACCTTGTACGTCCAAGGGAACGTCTGGGCCAGTAATTCGCTCGTAGCACCGAACATCCTGAGTAACGTCTCGAACACGACTTTGGCCAACGTAGCGACGCTCCTGGTCCAGGGTCTCACGGGTCTCGGCGGCGCTCTGGCCTCCGGACCGACCCTGAACGTCCTCGGAAACGTCACGGTCAGTAATGCCCTCGTGGTCTCGAACCTCGTCTCGAACCTGGCGAACGTGGTCGGGGCGAACGTATCTACGCTCTTGGTCCAGGGCCTCACGGGTCTCGGCGGGGCCCTGGCTTCCGGACCGACCCTGAACGTCCTCGGAAACGTCACGGTCTCGAACGCCCTCGTGGTTGCGAACCTCGTGGCGAACGTGGCAAATTTAGCCGGGGCGAACCTTCAGACGGTCACAGTTCCCGGAAACTTAGCCGTGGGCGGTGCTTTGGCCTCCGGACCGACCCTAAACGTCCTTGGAAACGTGCTCGTCTCGAACGCCCTCACTGTCACAAACATCTTCGTGACCGGGACTTTGAACGTCGCCTCGGGCCAGGCGAACGTCACGAGTTTCGTGGCGGTCCAGGCGGGTCTCGGAGGCGCTCTCCCGTCGGGCCCGACCTTGAACATCCTTGGGAACGTGACTGTCTCGAACGCCCTCGTGACTTCGAATCTCGTGGCGACCCTGGCGAACATCCAGACCCTGAACGCCCAGTCCCTTTCATTCGCGTTCCCACTTAACGTGGGCATAGGAACCACGGCCGGCGCCTCGAACCTTACGGTCGCCGGGAACGTCTACGTCACAAACGCCGTGACGTCCCAGAACATCTTCACGGGTACTTTGTACTATGGTGAGGACCTGTTCAAAAGAGGCCCGTACCTTTTGCCGAGCGGGGCGAACGCCGCGACCATCCAGAACTGGGTCTCGGGAACGTGTAACGCCGCGAGTCAACCCGCGCGGTCCTGGTGGGCCACGAGTCCCGCACCCTCGTTCGGAAACGTCGCTTCAGGTCCCAAGGGCCAATCGGACTATTGGGGCGGCGTGTACTTGGCCGATGGTCGCGTGCTTTTCGTGCCTCAGAACGCAAGTAACGTCGGGTTTTTCAATCCGGCCACAGGTCTCTTTTCGTCCGTGCCTTTGGGCGCGTCTTCAGGGTTCCGCGGGGGCGTGCTTGTTCCGTCCGGAAACGTGGTCTTCGTCCCATGGACATCTGCGAATGCCCTCGTGTACAATCCCTTGAGCGCCGCCTTCGCGAACGTACCTTGTGGAGGGGCCTTTCAGGGCGGGACGCTCTTGCCCTCGGGCAACGTCGCTTTTTTCACAAAAACTTCTGGAAATATAGGCGTTTTGAATCCTTCAACCTTGACCTTTTCGAACGTCGGGCCCTTAGGACCGTTCGGGGGCGCCGGGACCCTTTTGCCTACAGGGAACCTCGTCATGTGTCCGAGCGGAACCACGGGGAACATAGGCGTCTGGAACTCCTCGGCCGTCTCGTGGCCCTTGGGTCCGGGCACATTCACGAATATCGGACCTGTGCCCGCGAACGAGTGTGGATCGGCCGTTCTGACACCTCAGGGCAACGTCGTGTTCTTGCCTTCGGGCCCGGGCGCGAACCTGATCACATGGAATCAGAGCCTCACGAGCCCCTGGCCCCTGACGAGCCCGGGAACGTGTACAAACGTTGCGTGCGGCGCTGCACTTTTGGGCGGGGCTCTTTTGCCCTCTGGGAACGTGGTCACGACCGGTCCCGTTGGGTCTAACGTCGGTATGTTCGATCCGGGGGTACTCACATTCTCGAACCTTGCAAGGACAGGCACGGGCGGATACGCAGGTGCGACCCTCGTTCCGGACGGTCGGGTCGTTCTGTGTCCGAGCGCAGCCTCGAACGTCGGTGTCCTCGATACACAGGTACCTGTCGATCCAGCCTGGTCTTTGAGCCCGCTTTTTAATAAGTTTTAAGAGACCGTTTGGCGGCCCTCGGGTCGCCAAACGTGATCATGCGGACCACTCCTCCCACGGGGTCGCCAAACGTGATCCGCCCCGTCCAAAAAACTCTCTGTAAGTACCAGAGATGAGCGCCACGACGTTCTATAACTCCACGAATCTCGTGGGGATCGGTACGCTCAACGCAGCTTCGGTCTCCACGACGCTCGCAAACATCATCACAGCAAACATCCAGTCCATGAATGTTACGGGCGATTCCAACCTGGCCGGGAACCTCATTACCCAGAACATCATCATGTCCAGTAACCTCAGCACAAACACAGGGTACGGAAACGTGTACTTGACGGGAAACCTCGTCGTGGCCGGAAACATCTTTAGTATCGGTGGATCCGTCGGCTCGGGCTCAGGGACTTCCCAGGGCGTGACCTACGTCCTCCCGAGCTCCTATTCCTTGGGTGGGTCCTTTGCGACGGGAACAGCCGGTCCTGGTATTGCAGGCTACCACATAAACTTGGGATCCTTTGGCGCTCAGGCCGTCCAGGCCGTTTCGTCCTTCAGTGCCTCTTCAGGTATGCTCAAGTTTACGAGCGTCGGTCTGTACCAGATCCAGTGTGTCCTCGTGGGTGATCAGCCCGCCGCCAAGGTCGGGGTCGGCTCCACATCTTCGTCCTCTTTCCCCCCTTCCGTCACGGCGACCTCGGGGTACGTCTACGTGTACAATTACCCCTTGAATTCGAGTCCTTCGACCCTCGTGACCGTGCCCTTGGCCATCACAGACGTTTCCAAATGGTACTACCTGGATGCGTACTTCTCGACGGCCGCGGGGTCTCCTACGGTTCTGTACCCGACCGCCCCTACCGGCGGGTCGGCCGCCGGTTCCAATTACGGTACATACGTCCAAGTCGGGCCCTTCGGTAACTACCTCACATCCGCGACCGGTGTTGCCTCCGGCCTTCTTGCCAACTGTTCCTCGGGCTCGTCCTTGACCGGTTCTTATTCCAGTAACACGTACCGTATTACTCTCAACTCCTCGAACGGGTGGACAGTCAACGGAATCTCGACCGCCATTTCAGTTACGTCTAACGGGAACTTTACGTTTAACCAGGCGGGTCTGTATGAGGTCTCTCTGTGTTTGAACACCGTGGGTGTGACGCCCGTCCAGTTTCAGGTCGGGTCTTTGAGTTTGGATACCCTGAGTCCAAACTCGACAACTCCCGCGTATCTATATTCATACAGTCCCATGTACACCCAAGACCCAACGACCTCCATAACTTTGCCTTTGAACATCACAAACACTTCTAATGTCTACTTCGTCGAGTGTTCCTTTCCCGGTACACAAACAGCCGCCGTGTCTCTGAGCACCGTGTCGACCTTCGTATCCATCAAACCCGTCGGCTCGTACGTAACTCCTTCGACTAACCCATGGCTCCAACAAGGCGCGACCGTTTATTATAACGCCGGTCAGGTTGGTCTAGGTGTGAACCCTTCATCCGTCACAGAGACGTTCACTGTGAGTGGGAACACTAGTTTCGTAGGCAACGTTACGTCATCACAAGACCTTTCAGGAAATGCCTACGTCCTTGCGAAGCGCACACCGGCCGGGTCCTTGAGTGTTGCGAACTACGTGACGGGGTCCGTGCCTCTGACCACGACCACTAATTTGATCCAGAATTACTTGAGTAATGCGGCGGCCATTACGGCCAACACGAGTACGGGGAGTATCACACAGGCTCTGAACTTGCCGGGGACGGCGAATTCGG
>Ga0007809_10000778_pt1 | contig 13345 bp, 9 predicted proteins | sample CryBogCBE02Aug07_FD_60383 | JGI IMG/M metagenome (GOLD analysis project Ga0007809, IMG submission 60383) | Freshwater microbial communities from Crystal Bog, Wisconsin, USA - CBE02Aug07 | ecosystem: Environmental > Aquatic > Freshwater > Lake | place: Crystal Bog, Wisconsin, USA | collected...
TCTTGAAGAAGACGATGAGGAAGAAGAAGGCGAAGAAGAAGAGGAAGGCGGTGAAGAAGACATGGAAGGCGAAGACGACGAAGAAATCGTTTTAACTTTCGGTCAACTTAAACAAGCTTTAGCTCCATTTATCGCTGGTGAAGAAGGTATGGAAGGTGCTGAAGACGACGCTGATGTTGATTTAGACGAAATTTTAGGAGAAGAATCTGAAGAAGAGCTTGAAGAAGACTTAGAAGAAGATTTGGAAGAAAGACGTCACAGACACGAAGAAGGCCGTCACCGCCATGAAGAATCTCGTCATCACAAGATGGAAGAGAAAAAGCACATGGAAGAGCGTAAGCACAAAATGGAAGAGAAGAAGCACAAGAAAGAAATGGAAGAAGCTAAAAAAGCTATCGAAGAAATGAAAAGTTCTTTGAACGAAGTTAATCTTTTGAATGCTAAATTACTTTACATGAACAAAATCTTCAAAGCTAAATCTTTGACTGAATCTCAAAAAGTAAGAGTTGTAAGCGCTTTCGATAGAGCTTCAAATGTAAAAGAAGTTAAAAATATTTTCGCTACATTAAACGAATCTATCTCAGCTCCTAAAAAGCAACTTAGAGAAAACTATAACGGTTACGCTTCAAAACCAGCTGGAATTGCTCCTAAACAAAATATCACAGACGCTGATCCTTTTGTTGCTAGAATGCAAAAATTAGCAGGTATCAAATAAACAAAAATAAAAAATTAAATAACAATCATGGCAAACTTAGTACAAAATTTACTAAACGAGTCTGCTCAAAACGCTCAACAAGCTCAGTTTACTGTAGCTCAACGTTTAGCTAAAAAATGGGCAAAGTCAGGTCTTTTAGAAGGCTTGCAAGACTACGATCGCGCTAACATGGCGATTATCTTAGAGAGTCAAGCGAAACAATTAATCGTGGAATCTTCTCAAACAAATGGTAACGTATCTGCTGCAAACGGTGCTACATTCACACCAGGTAATGGTGAACAATGGGCTGGTGTTGCTTTACCTTTAGTTCGTAAAATCTTTGGTCAAATCGCTGCGAAAGAATTCGTAAGTGTACAACCAATGAACTTACCTGCTGGTTTAGTATTCTATTTAGACTTCCAATATGGTGGTGCTAACGGAACTGCTTCTCCATTCGGATACGCCGGTTCTGTGTACGGTCAACAAACAGCTAACTTCGGTAACGCTGCAAGTGGTGCTTTATACGGTGCTGGTACATTTAACTATTCATTGAACGCGTTCTCTGCTTCAGTTAGTGCATCTGCTATCGCTTCTGGATCTGCTGTTGCTTTTTCTGCTATCAACTTCGATGCTAACTATAGCGCATCTTTAGCTGCTGGTCAAATTTTCACTGTTACTATTCCTAACGCTTCTATCACTTTACCTAATATCAATTACAACGGTGTAAGAGCTTTCGAATTAACATCTGGATCTGCAATCACAGTTTCTACAACTTTAAATCAATTCACTAAGTACACAGGCTTACCTGCACAAGGTGGTACTGACATTTTAACTTTCGTAGTTACTGGTTCTTTAACTGCTGCTCAAGCTAACCAAATCACTGGATCTGCTACAACTACGTTGTACTACAACAAGATGACTGATTTCAACGCAAGAGGTGATTTCGAAGATAGAACATCTACTCAAGGTTTATCTGTGCCAAACGCATATAGCCCTTCTCAGATCTATATCCCAGAAGTTAACGTGCAAATGAAGTCTCAAACCATCTCTGCTAAAACTCGTAAGTTAAAAGCACAATGGACTCCAGAATTTGCTCAAGACTTGAATGCTTACCATAGCTTAGATGCTGAGGCTGAGTTAACAGGTTTATTATCTGAGTACATCTCTTTAGAGATCGACTTAGAAATCTTGGATATGTTAATCCAAAATGCTCCTACTGTATTACAGTGGTCAGCTAAAATCGGTAACCAAATCGACCCAACTAATACTTTCTTCCAGTCTAACACTGCAGGAGCTTATTATAACCAAATGACTTGGTTCCAAACAATCGGTATCAAATTACAAAAAGTATCTAACTTAATCCACCAACGTACTTTACGTGGCGGTGCTAACTTCATGGTAGTTTCTCCAGCTGTTGCAACAATTTTGGAATCAATCCCAGGATTTGCTGCTGATACAGACGGTGCAGCTGACACAATGAAATATGCATTCGGTGTACAAAAGATCGGTAGTTTGAATAGCCGTTACAAGGTGTACAAAAACCCTTATATGTTGGAAAACTTCATCCTATTAGGATTCAGAGGTAACCAATTCTTAGAATGCGGTGCTGTATACTCTCCATATGTTCCATTAATCATGACTCCATTGATCTACGATCCTACCACTTTCACTCCGCGCAAGGGCATCATGACTCGTTACGCAATGACAATGATCAGGCCCGAGTTTTATGGAGGTGTTCAAGTTGCAGATTTAAACATTGTTTAATCTTAATTAGCAATACCCAAAAAGAAAACCCAACTTCGGTTGGGTTTTTTTATGTTTAAACATCTGCTTTTACGTCATATTTATACCTAAAAGAGTTACATGCGTATGGAAACAGAAGCACAAAAAAAGAGGATAAAAGGACCGATAAAGTTCAATATCCAATTGAATGAAGAGCAAAAGTTGGCCAAACAAGTTATAATGGACAACAAGATAACGGTTATAAAAGGTCAAGCGGGATCGGGTAAGTCTTTGGTAGCAGCTCAAGTTGCGTTAGATCTTTTGTTCAAGAAGGAAGTAGAAAGAATCATTTTAACCAGACCTGCCGTAACTTCGGGAGAAGAGATCGGTTTTTTACCTGGTTCTAAAGAGGAAAAATTGGCTCCTTACACTGCAGCAATATACGATAACATGTATAGGTTGTACAACAAGGAAAAGATCGACAAAGAATTAGAGAACGGAAAGATCGAAGTAATTCCTTTGGCTTTCATGAGAGGTAGAAACTTAAGCGATTGTTGCGTTGTGGTTGACGAAAGTCAAAACATAACACACAGACAAATGGAATTATTGCTTGGTAGAATTTGTATAGGAACTAAAATGATTATGTGCGGTGATAGTGCTCAAGTGGATTTAAAAAACAAAAAAGATTCCGGATTTCATTTCATCTGTACTCATTTTAAAGACATACAAGGTTTCGAAGTTGTGACGTTAAAAACAAATCATAGAGATCCAATAGTGGAACCTCTTTTAGAAATATACAAACAACTATCTGATTAATGTCAAATCCAATCATATATACTGGGTCAGCGCAACCGATAGCAGGAAATACTCCATTCGGACTTTACGATGGCGATGCAAAGTTCCAATCCGATGGTCCAAAGGTGGCGAATTATGTTGCTACTAAGTTAGGATATCCGGTAATGGAAGTAGAACTTCAGGACACACAAATTTATGCGTGCTTCGAAGAAGCCGTTTCAATTTACTCAGAAGAAGTTTATCAATCAAAGATAAAAGACAACTATTTTTCTTTGGAAGGTGCGACTACTTCGTCTTTCTTAAACAATCAATTGGTGGTACCTACTATCAATTCTGTTGTTAATATTGCGGATAACTTCGGATCTTATATTGGCGTTGGTGGTTTAATGACTTGGTACAGTGCTTCTTTGGCTTTGACAGCTAGTCAACAATCTTACGATATGCAAGCGTGGGCGGTACAGAACGGCATCATAGCTTCTGGATCCGGCGATAGATTAATCATACAAAGAATATTCTACGAAGCACCACCTGCAATCAATCAATACTACGATCCATTCATTGGCGGATCTGTAAACTATCAAGGAGCGACTGAGAATTTTGGATGGGCGAGTTACTCTCCAGGTCTTAACTTCCAATTGTTCCCTGTTTATTGGGACATTCAAAGAATTCAAGAGATAGAAATGTCTAACGAGGTTCGTGTGTCCAAATATACTTTCGAACTTACCAATAATCAGTTAAAATTATTTCCTGCGCCTGACGTTGGTGGATTAGTATTGTGGTTCGAATATTCATTAAAGAGCGATTATTCAAGTATATCTAAAAATAGTCCTTACGGATCTAATCAAGGATTAATTACGAATCCTTCTAACGTTCCTTATTCTACGATGACCTACTCTCAGATTAATCAACCTGGTAAACAGTGGATCTACGAGTACACATTAGCGTTGTCGTCAGAATTACTTGGATTGATTAGAGGTAAGTATCAAACCGTAGCAATTCCTGGTTCCGAAGTTACTCTTAATGGAGCCGATCTAATTAGTAAAGCTAAGGACGCTCAGACTTCTTTAAGAGAAAAATTAAGACAAGATTTGGAAGACATGACGAGAAAGTCTCAATTGGAAAGAAAACAATCAGAGAACGAATCAATGTCCAATACTCTAAATCAAGTACCTTTATTTATTTATATAGGATAATATGGCAATATTCGGATCATTAAGAGATATAAACGTATTCAAAGGCATCACTAAAGAATTCGTTGAGAACGTGGCCAGTCAACAAATTGGTTATTACAAAGTCATGCTATCGGATACTCCTCCAAACGTATACGGAGAAGCAATGGACAAGCAATACATTGGACCAGTTTTATTGTGGACATTGATAGAAAGAGGTGACTTTACTTTCGAAGACTGGAACGATCAATCTACAGACAATCAAAGAGACGTAACATTTAGATTCTTTAAGGATCACTTAATTAATGCTAACGTAGTTCCTGAGGTTGGTGACGTTATCATGTACAACGAATTATATTTCGAAGTAGATAACGTTAACGAAAATCAATTAATATTGGGCAAAGATAACAATTACGCTTATTCTCAAGGATTAAACAATTTTGGTTCGTCTTTCTCAGTAATATTAAAAACGCATTACACTAGTCCTGATAGACTTGGTATACAAATACAAAGAACTTAATAAATGGCCAATCAAGTAACCAGACCGAAGAACAGAAAAGAGTTCATGGACAAATTGGTAACTCCTTATTTGCCAAAAGAGGGTGGTCCAAATTCGCAATTTTCAGAGCCTGAAAAATTGGGACAACCTGAGACCAATCGTGCTTTGGAAGTAAGCGTTAAGAAAGACTTGGACAAGGACTTCTCTATTGGTATCAAGGACTTCGATGAGGCGTTAAAATACTATTTCGACAACGTTATTAAGTTGAGCGTTGTACAAAACGGTACGAAATTAAACGTACCAATACTTTACGGTAACCAAGAAAATTGGAAGGACATTCAATTGGAAGGCGTGTTGAGGGACAGAAACGGTAAGATGATGGCACCGATGCTTTTCTTTAGAAGAACTGGCATAGAACAGAATCGAAATCTTGGTTTCAAATTGGACGGTAACCAGGCCCACAATTTACAATACTTCGAAGGTAGATACGACAGAAGAAACGTGTATTCTAACTTTAACGTGTTGAATTCAAGAGTACCGACAAAAAAGTACATGGTATCTGTAACCCCAGACTACGTTACGGTTACTTATTCCTGCATCGTTTGGACTTACTTCGTTGAGCAGATGGATAAACTAATTGAATCGCTTAACTTCGCGTCCAGGAGCTACTGGGGAGACCCAAATAAGTTCCTGTTCTATACCGACATAGAGAACTTCGAAGAGACATTACAATACAATATCGGTTCGGACAGAGCGGTAAGAAATCAATTCACCCTAAAGTTAAACGGATACTTGATTCCTGATTCTATTAACGCTAAAGTTGCTGCCGGAAACAGAGTGTACAGCGTTGCCAACATATCTTTTGGTTTGGAGGTAGCGAATAGCATAGAACAATTCCAAGCTAACTTGGCGAAACCTAAAGCTTCTACAATTGCGGCGGTTGCAGCGAACGATTCTGTAAACGTTACCAATATTACTCAAGGATCTGGATTGCCTTCTAGCGTTACAAATTATTTGGTTCAGTCCAAACAAATTTCAGGAAGCTACGTTTCTCCAAATTCTGTTATATTCGCAGACGGTTGGGCGGTACCTCCTGCAGGATACGGTATACCGGCAAACAATATAACCAATTTCAACTTCTTCGCCAACTCTACTTTAATAGATCCAGGCGCTGTAGTAAGTTTCGTTGATAATCTAAATAATACTAGTACGTTGACCGTTAACACCGGTTCTCTAGGATACAGTTTCGATTCACAAGATACAATATACGCAATCGGTAAATTCGCATAAGCATGTCATTTGTAAGAAGTAAACAGCTCGGGTATCCATTAACAGGTTCTTTTACAGGATCATTTTCTGGTTCTTTTACTGGATCGTTTGTAGGCGATGGGTCTGGACTTACGAATATATCTGCGAGTAATATCGTTGGACTTAACCTTTCGCAAATTGCAAGCGGAAGCGTTACTGCTTCTATATCGCCTAACTACGGATTCAATGTAAACACAAGCGCATCGATCAGTGGTAGTTTGAGCGTAAGCGGAAGTTTAACTTCTTCGAATGCTTTAGTGTTGGGAACTTTAACTGCGCAGACTTTGATAGTAAGTACGATAAGTTCTTCTATTGAATACAGTTCGGGTTCTAATATATTCGGTAACTCTACTGCGAACACACAAACTTTTACTGGATCCGTTAACATTAGTGGATCGTTGAATTTGACCGGTAGCGCCAATTTGAACGCTGGACTTAACGTATCGCAATCGATCAACGCTTACAACATAAACAACGGATATCCTTCTGTAAACGCATGGCAAACAAACTTGGGTGGATCTTACTTCAATAACTTTACTCCGCAGACAAACGTATCGGACATTCTTAGATTCGTTGCCGGTTTGTTATCGGCTTCTGCGCCTAACGCAACTCCAAACACAAAGACTTTCGGATCTTACACTCCGAACGCACAAAATACTAGCACAGGTACAGTAACTGCGGGTAGCGTTCCACAGAACAGTTCGAATTCTACAATTATCTATTTACAGGGCAGAGGCTTCGCTACTACCGGAAGTACAATATTTGCCGGGATTTCTCCTATATACACCGCAATAAACTACGGATACACTTACACGAGCGTTGCGTCAGGAAGTACTTTAGCGTCTTCTTCGAACGATCCTCAATTGTTCGGTCTAGGATTACTCTCTAACGGTGTTCCGTCTTCTTTCAGCGTATCTGGTTCGTTTACGTTTAAGTTCCTTAACAATAGTGCGAAGACAATCACAGCTACTTCCGCTTCAAGCGCATTGATAACTCAGACCGGCGCAGGTACAACTTCGGGCGTAACTTTGGGTCTAATCAATACGGTTAACCCAGCGGTAATTCCACCGGCTTATCAGGACGGTAAATTTGCGTCTGTGTTTTCTCCTTCGATATACGGAGCAGGTACCGATCCAAGTGGATCAGGATACTATCACATATCTTCTTCTATTATTATTGCGAGTGGATCCAGTCCTTACACTACTCCAACAAGCAGTAACGCAGAGATATTCTTTGCGCCTTTGACTACGATATCTACCAACGTTCCTGCGAATAGTATTACTGCTAACGCTGCTTCTGCTTCTTTGACTGCAGTTTCAAGATCGTTGAGTGGAGCTCCTTATTTGAGTGGTTCTACTTACAACGTTTCTAGTTCCGTTACCGGCGCTTTTGCTCCATTGTATTTTGCGGGCACAAACTTAGCGTATCAAAGCGTTGCCGGTACTGGATTGACTCAAACTTCTGGAACGACTACGGTATCAACTTTGGGTGGAACTATACAGACCGCTAACGCTGTGTACGACAATACCGGTTCTGTTGTTAGATCGACCTCTACGATACCATTCGAACAGGACTCTATCAAGTTGAACGGTTTGTACACATTCGTTGCCGGAACCAATACTAACGTAACTCAAACTGGATTGAACCCGGTTGCGTTTACGGTAACCACTAACGCTACGAATAAAAACTCGTCTGCGTCCACTTACAACACACAAACCATATTCTATCACTCTACCGGATCTTTCGGTCAACCTGCCTCTAGCGGATCGTTGGCTTACTTTGGTAGAGGTCAAGGTACCGATCCATCTACGAACAACGGAGCTTCTAACTCTGAAACTTTCTTGGGAGAAAACTATCGCGTACAGTTGACCAACAGCATTTTAGCTTTCAGTGGTAGTGCATGGAATACTGCGTTCGGATTGTACAACTTATCTGGCACCGACCTTCAAGTAAAACCTGGATTCTTAGTAAGACCGGGCGGAGCTTCAGGATATTGGTTAACCGACCCAGACTCTACGCAAACATTCAAATATTATGTTAGACAATTTACTACAAACGCAGCGACCAAGACGTCGATGACGATAAACGTAGGTCAAACATTAACAGATTGGCAAACCTCAGGGTCGAACTCTATTGCTGCGCTGGTGATGTTCCAATCGTCTAATAGCAACATCTACAGTAGCGCAAGATTCTACGATCCAACCAAACTTACTTCGAACTTTGTTACGAATATATCGGCGAACACCACAGGATTGAACCCATTTGGATCTCAAATAGCATTGTACGGTAACACTGGAGGATCTTTATCCACCACTACTTACACAATGCCGTTAAGAAATGCCGATGGTATGACCTTGGATACGGTTAACACAAATATTTATGTATTGGTAAGATACACCGGAGACCCAACACCGATTTCAAACATAACAGTAACATTCTCATAATAGTAACAGATGGCAATTAATAGTACAGAAAAATCATCGAGGTTCCTCCAGAGTAGAAGGTATACCCATGATTCTTTTACTGATGCCCAAGAAGCGTTCACCTCGGTTCTTGACATAAACTCCAATGAGGTATATACCGATCAGAGTTTAATTCCATCTGCGAGCTTGCCTTTTAGTGGAAGCTCTCAAAGTGGATCTGTGTACACTGCAAACGGTATAAACGTAATGCAGTACTACTACAGGTATCCGATGACAAGATCGAACCTTGTTAGCGGATCTGCAAACGAGGTGTGGTTCTTACTTTCTCCTACCGGTTCCGTATCTGGTATCGGTGCGCAGATCATTAGTGCCAATCAACAGACCAACTTTATTTCGCCTAAATACGCTACGCCTTCGTTGGCCAACTCTACTGCGGAAGATTCTCCTGCAGGTTATTTAGCCAAAGTATTCGTATCGAACAATGCGGTGGCTCCGGCAGGTACAGACGTTGTGTCAGTTAACAACTACGCGTTCGATTACAAGACCGGTGTTTTGGAATTTGCCACTAACGCAGTAGCTCCGACGACAAGCCAATACGTTTATATTACAGTTTATCAATATATTGGTAGAACTTTAAGCACGTCGTTAGGATCTTTGACCGGATCTTTTAGCGGATCGTTCTTTGGAAACGGCGCAGGACTTATCAATATTTCTGCAAGCGCTATCGTTGGACTTAACCTTTTTCAGATAGCTACAGGAAGCGTTACGGCAAGCGTTAACGTGGGCCCAAACATATTCACCGTAGCTTCTTCTAGTACTACTGTATTTAACTTGACCAATAGCGGAAGCTTAACAATCAACGCTACTGGATCGGTTCCTTACTTCTTTTTGATAACTAGTGGAAGCAAAAACGTATTCAAAATAAACAACGAAGGTACTGTAGAGAACAAAGTTTTCGAAGGCGGTTACATTCCAACGGCACAGTACGGTGGAATCTACTTTTCTAGTCAATCAGTCTATATTGGATTGGATCAAGCTACTTTTAGCTAAAATGTTACGATATTTATAAGCAGTAAAAACTAACAAAAGATGCCAGCAACCTGGAAAAAAGTCATTGTCAGTGGTTCGTCCGCTGAATTAGCCAATTTAAACGTCAACACACAGATCGTTGCTAGCGGTTCTATTAACGTAGCGAATTCATCTGGAGTTATTAACCAAATAATCTCTTCTACCGCTGCTCAATTGACCGGTAGTTTTACAGGATCTTTCTCTGGTACTGTAACAGGTACTGTATCGGCTACGTCGTCTTACTCTGTTTCTTCTTCTTATGCGTATACAGCGTCAAGCGCGGTTAACGCTTCTGCATCACTTATCGCGGTTTCTGCTTCTTACGCTTACACTGCGAGTTCTGCTATCAACGCTTCTGCTTCTTTGATTGCGGTTTCCGCTTCTTACGCTTACACAGCGAGCTCAGCAGTAAACGCAACTTCTGCATTAACGGCATCAAGTGCTGATAACTTTGTAGTTAGAAACTCTTTAACAGCTTCAAACGCTGTAATACAAAATACTCTTACTGCTCAAACTTTAATAGTAACGACAGTAAGTTCTTCTGTAGAATTCAGTTCAGGATCTAACATCTTCGGTAACTCGACTGCGAATACCCAAACAATGACGGGTAGCTTGAACGTTTCTGGAGCTGTAAACATAGTAGGACCTATCAATGGAACCAACGGTGGCTTTACGGGTTCTTTTTCAGGTTCGTTCTACGGAGTTCATACAGGTTCTTTATTCGGAACTTCTTCTCAAGCAGTTTCTGCATCTTATGCTTACACTGCGAGTTCTGCCATAAATGCTTCAGCATCATTAATAGCAGTTTCATCGTCTTACGCTTATACAGCAAGTTCTGCTATTAACGCATCTGCGTCTTTGATTGCTATATCGTCTTCTTACGCAGGAACAGCTTCTTATGCAATTCAAACTATTGCTGCATTAAGCCAAGGTAGTGGTATAACAGCGTTCTCTTACAACGGATCTTCTTCTGTGGCCATCTCTGTATCTGGGGCTGCAGCTTTATCTTCCAACTACCTTCCAAAATGGACCGGCGCAGGATTTTCTAACTCCAATATTTCGGATTTAACTACTAGTATTTCCGTTGCAGTACCTACTTTCTTTACTTCGGACGTTACAGTAGGAGGTAATATTACAGTAAACGGTACGGCATCTTTCATCAATACTCAAAACGTATTGATCAAGGACAAATTTATTTTACTTGCTTCTGGATCTACATCTTTGACAGACGCAGGTATCGTAATAGCCTACTCTGGTAGCATGACCGGTAGTGCCTTCTATTTGAGTTCTAACAATACAGGACCTTACGGTCGTTGGGCAGTGGCTTATAACCAAGGAGATTCGGTTCAATCAGTTACAGCAGACGAATATATGGTAACTACTAAAGTATCTGCAGCCGCTCCTTCTAACGCAGTGGCTCCAACTTGGGGTAGTGCATCTAACGGCTACGGTAACATGTGGGTAAACACAACAACAGACGACATTTATATTTGGGCATAATAAAATTTTTAACACGTTATGGGATTTTCATTTACAGCTAAAAAGGAACAGGAACTACAAACAGTTCAAGAGCCTCAATTGCAACTTACGCAAAGCGAAGTCGAGGCGATACTTACCATGATTAAGGACTCTAGCTTCAAGGGCGAACAAATAGAGTACGTTTACAATCTAGTATACAAACTTCAAGAGTACTACAAGCTTTTAATCTCCTAGTTTGATATTTATATGTAGCAAACTTATTAATTAGTTTCTAGAGATAGAATCTATTTATTGGCCACGAAAGTGGGAGTGGGCAGTATATACTGTAACCAACCGTAATTAGAAGAAAATATGCCAAATTGGAAACTCGTTATTACGTCGGGGTCTAATGCCTCGCTTAATAGCCTTAATGTAAACACATACGTAAGCGCAAGCAGCTTCAACGGAACCTTTACCGGATCTTTATTCGGTACCGCGAGTCAGGCAATTTCTTCTTCTTATTCACCCACGGCGTCCTACGTAACACAACTTAATCAGGCGGTTATCATCAGTGGTAGTTTGACCGTAACTGGATCTACTACTAACCTTGGTAACAGCTTGTTGTCGGGAAGTATCATTATATCCGGATCTTTAGGGCAACCAAATCCTACGGTTAGCATCTATGGAGATCTTAATCAGACCGGTTACACTAGGTATTTGCCCGTTACTACCAACATAAACACCAGCATATCTGCTTCTTATGTTTATGTTTCAGGGTCCACTCAGGATTTATACTTTAGTCAAAACGGTAACGGATACTCCAATACAACTCGTTTAAGATGGATTGAGTCCAATTTATATACGGGTCTTTTATCAGGCGGTGTTATTAGCTCTACTATCGGTTCTACTACGTTTAGCATCAGTTCAGGTAGTGCAATCATCGTATCGCTTAACGCTTCCACTTCCAGCGCTGATCCGTACCCAACCGTACAATATGTTAGATGGAACACGCTGACAGCTCCTTTGACTTACTCTGGGTCTGCTAAAATTACTTACGTTGGTATAGACAATACTGGGAACATTATTCAACAGACTGTGCCTTGGGGAACTAACAACGTGAATCAATGGGACAGCTCTATAGAATTAGGAGTCGTGCTTCATTTGTCCGGATCAGTTACCACAGGTGTTTATAACGCTCCTCAAGTTTCTTATGGGTTCTCTCAAAGAACTGACGATTTTTTAAGGGCGTTCGGTCCATTAAAAATATCAGGACACACTTTACAGGCGAGTGGTTCTACATTGGGATTGATTAAAACTGCGGGTACGGCTTACAACGATGGAGCAAACTACGTAAACAACCCAAATCACCCTTCTACGGTATCAGACCCAGCAATCAATACGAGTAAGATCTATCGATACTACGTTTCTGGTTCTACACCTATAATTGATACAGGAGTTGCAAATGCAGGATATACTTTCATAGATCCTACGCAGTACAATAACAACGGAGTTTTAACGACCGTTCCTGGTAGCGGTGCCAACAAGCAATGGTCGATTCAAAGAGTGTTTTGGATTCCAAATTCTCCGACCAATGCTTTTATCGTTTACTACGGTAACGCAACTTACGCAAGTTCCATAGACGCACAAAACGCTATTCAAACAGAGGTATTTACGGAAGCTCCCAATACTGCGCAAAACGGTATATTGATAGGTTACATAATCGTAAGAAAAGATTCTGCGAATTTATCCGACGGAACTACTGCTTACATAACTCAAGGAGGATTATTTAGATCCATCAACGGTATTGGAAATAGTAACACGCCTTCTATATCGAATACTTTGGCAGGTTTGTCAGACGTTGCAATTTCAGGACCAACCGCAGGAGATTTATTGGTATACGGATCTGGAACTCAATGGAACAATGCGAAAGCTTTAATTGGTAACTACTCTTTGACGGGTAGTTTAAACTCAAGCGCAGGTTTCACTGGATCTTTATACGGAACTTCTTCTTACTCTGTTTCTGCGTCTTACGCTTACACTGCGAGCTCAGCTATCAGTGCATCTTACGCTTATACAGCTAGTTCGGCTATTAGTTCTTCTTTTGCGATTACTTCAAGCGTTGCTTACTCTGGTACTGGATCTTTTACAGGATCTTTTACAGGAATACACACCGAATCTTTATTTGGTACAGCATCTCAAGCAACTTCTG
>Ga0007809_10000781_pt1 | contig 13314 bp, 12 predicted proteins | sample CryBogCBE02Aug07_FD_60383 | JGI IMG/M metagenome (GOLD analysis project Ga0007809, IMG submission 60383) | Freshwater microbial communities from Crystal Bog, Wisconsin, USA - CBE02Aug07 | ecosystem: Environmental > Aquatic > Freshwater > Lake | place: Crystal Bog, Wisconsin, USA | collected...
GGATCCAGGCGTTTTCGTTTATGGCGTTTTGGGCCTGTCTATTGTGATTGATTTTTTTCGTTCAACGCAATTGCGCGCTATCGCAGAAGAAGAGCATAGCGAAGCGCTTGCTGCAGATGCTGTCCATTTTTCTAGCGATCTCGTTTCCTCTCTTCTGGTGTTGATCGGGATGTTAGCAACACATTTTGGATTTATGAAAGGCGATGGGCTGGCAGCTTTGGGAGTCGCTGTTTTTATCGCCATTGCAGGTTATCGACTTGGTCGACGCACGATCAATACATTGCTTGATACTGCCCCAGGTGACCTTACCCCACGACTTGAGCAAGCTCTTGCTAAGGTTCCCGGTGTTATTTCCATCGATCAGATCAGGCTAAGAAGTGTCGGGCATGAGGTCATTGGAGAAGTTATAATAAGTGTCGCGCGCAGTTTACGCATGGAGCAGGCCGCTCATATTAAGCATGCAGCAATGATGGCTATTCTAGAGGCTGAGCCACGGGCGAAAATGACAGTCGTCATTGAACCGCGCGCGCTGGATGATGAGACAGTTATAGAACGCACAATGTTAGTTGCTGCACATAGTCATTTGTCTGCGCATAATATTATTGCGCAACAGATTGATGGTCGTCTATCAATTGGCGTCGATATTGAGCTAGATGGAACAATGCCTATTGGTCGTGCGCATGCCATTGCAACAGAATTTGAGCGTTCTATCCGTGACGAATTTGGATCGGATGTAGAAATTGAAACTCATATTGAGCCTTTTTCACCGCATATTCTCACTGGAATAGATGCTGATTTAATGACACGAGAATCCGTCTTAAGTTCTCTTGTGAGATTGAGCGAAAAAAATGAATGGATTAGAAATATTCATGATGTGCGTGTGCGAGAAACAATGGGGGGGTGGATAATCAACTATCATGGGCGCGTCAGTCCTTCCGTGCCGGTCGACATCGTTCATAATGCGGTAGATGACATAGAAAGGCGCATGCGAGATATTTTTCCTCAAATATTACGAATTGTTGGTCATGTTGAGCCTGTGGATCATAGTTAGAAGGCTTGAACATGTCTCAATCAGGTAAAAGGTGGAGTAGATAGTATGAGTGATGATCGCAAGGATATGCTCGAGGAAGTAGGGCGTTTGCCATTTGAAAAAGCGATGGAAGAATTAGAAATTCTCGTTGGAGAACTAGAAAAAGGCTCCGTGACACTTGATGAGTCTGTGAAGCTTTATGCTAGAGGAAAAGCGTTACAAGATCGGTGTGAAAAGCTGCTAGCTGAAGCTGAGACGCGTGTTGAAAAAATTACATTAGGTGACAATGGCGGGCCTAGCTCTCTAACGCCACTCGTTTTTGATCAATAGCTATTCAATATTTTCTTCTTCTGCGGCTCTGCGTGAAAGAAGCTTGATGCGCGCCATAAATGCCCATGCCAGAGCTAATGCAAGTGGAACTGTTAACGCTGAGGCCGCTTCGGCTGTAAGATCTCTCGGGAGCATGTCTGTGTCCTTCAGGCCTTTCGTAACATAAGAAAACAGTCCGGTGAGATAATAGGCTAATGCAGCCACGGAAATGCCTTGCACCATTCCATTAAGGCGCATCTGTAAGCGATTGCGGCGATTCATATCATCTAAAAGTCGGCTGTTTTGGTGCTCCATTTCAAGTGTGATGCCTGTGCGCATGAGATTGGTAGAGCGTTCTACGTCGTTAGAGAAACGAATTTGTCGTTTTTCAATTGCGTTGCAAGTTTCTATTGCAGGATCAAGTCTGGCGTTAAGAAAATTAGCGATTGTGGGGTATTGATTGGTCTTTACTTCTCGCAACATGTGTAGACGATTCTGAACAAGTGTATGATAAGCACGACTGGCGCCGAACCGAAAGGCAGTTCTATGTGCAAGCGCCTCGCTTGATACTAGGAGGTCAGATAAGCGTTTGAGTAGATCTTGGCTTGTTCTAGAACTGTGCGCTGAGCTGAGAGCATGGGTGATTTCTGAAAGATTTTTTTCCATCATTCGCAATTCAGGCGAAACTTCTCTTGCAACGGGAAGAGCAAGTAAGGCCATTGTCCGGTATGTTTCAATTTCTAGTATTCGTTGCGCTAGTCGTCCAATTTCAAGTGGGGGGGCATTGAGCGCACGCAAGATAAATCTTGTATAGCCGGCATCATCAACAGCAAAATCACCCAGTACCTCCGCTCCACCTTTTTCGACGCCGATGACGCATAGACTTTGTGGATTAAAAATTTGAATAAGAGATTCAAGCGATAGCGATCTATCTACAACTGAAATTTGTGTTGCAACAATAAGGCGGCCAGGGGGTAAGAAAACGATCTCACCCGAAGCAAAAGGATCTTGATTGCTGAAGGGCTGGGTTGCATTAATATCAGTGGACCAGGTATAGGTCGTGAATTCTGTATGCTGCTCCCAACGTAATCGCCAATCTTTAAGATCAAAATAATGGAATTTTGCACTGTCTGGCGCAGGTGGGGCGTTATGCTTTTTAGAAAACTTTGCTAATGCTATACGGTCTTCCTGAGCCTCTTCATGATTGGTCGCAAATGCAAAATGGTAAATTCTTCTGGGTGCGCTTACGGGTAAAAATGGTCGTGCATGCAGTTCATCGAGAACGGCTTTACGAGCCTCATGTGGGGTAAAAATTGTTTTTGAGCTAGAATTTTGTGCAAATATACTCATGCGAAATTACCAATCCATTCTATTACTTATCTGTCGCGAGCCGTATCATTCATGGCTGTTATTTCTCGTTGAATAAGGCGGTAGCCGTCTTCGTCTGTTACGAGCAGCCATGGACTGTTTGGAGTTGAAGATATTTTATGACGTAGACGAGAAATATGGGTCTCCAATGTTCGGGTTGTGACATTGGGCGCGTATCCCCAGATTTCGTTGAGCAAGGTAGGTTTGTTTACGCAAGCGCCTTGAGCTTTAATTAAATTTATCATGATTGCCTCCTCTTTTTCTGTAAAATTGAGGCTACTCTTGTGATCTACTTCTGTTTGATGATTTAACTGAGTTAAGCGGCAACATTGTTCAATTATCTGGCGCAGCTCTTGAAGTCTGAAGGGGCGCTCTAGCCTAATTGCAAGATTAGTCATTGGCGTGTTTTTATCGCAAATCAAGATAATAGGAGCTTTGAGATTAAATTTATGCAGCTGTTCTATTGTTGTGTCGAGGGCGCTTCTGCATTCATCCGCATCAAGTAGGAAAATGCTGTTTCCTGTTGGGGCTTGTTTAAAAAGTTCATCAATAGAAGAGGTGATATAGAGGCAGGGATCACCCAAAGCCCCCTCAAGCTCTTTGAGTAGACGCGCCAGTGTGCTGCTTGCTAAGATTAGTAAATTTAGCATTTTTCTTATCTGGGGATCGAAACCTAAAAAGTTATATGTTAGTTTCAGATTAAAGCCCATTCAATATAAACATATAATTTCAAGTGATAAAAGAAAACCATCATACTCGCTCATTAACGAAAATCAGGGTGACGCGTCGCATTGGTGGCCTGCCACATCAAGCGCGACTATGCGCTGGGTCTCTTTCAGTGCCATGCTCCGTAGGATTGAATGGCGTGACGCGTTTTAAACGTGAAGGCGACAGCGCTACGCCTCTTGGTCGTTACGCATTATTGTTTTTTTACTTAAGGCGTGCGCGACGGCTTACGCCATCTTGGCGGTTAATCCACCGCAAAGATATATGGTGTGATGATCGTGCAACCTTTCTCTATAATCGGCGGTTGCGATCTCCATCAAAATTTAGTCATGAGGAAATGTGGCGTGTTGATCATTTATATGATGTTGTTGGAGTAATAGATTACAATATCTGTCCGCCAATACGCGGACGGGGCAGCGCAATTTTTTTTCACCTGGCCACCGATGCTCTTGAGCCGACAGCTGGATGTATCGCCCTAAGGTCTCAGGACATGGCGCGTCTACTTCCAAGGCTCGCGAGAAGAGTATTGATCACGATCGCCTAGCTTCGCGTTCCCATGATTGCAGATCCGATCCGAACATAGGTAGCTCCCAGCTGTATTGCGATCTCATAATCAGAACTCATCCCCATCGATAATTCGGTTAGGCCGTTTTTTTTGGCTATCTTGGCTAAAAGCGCAAAATGAGGAGCCGCCTGTTCATTAACGGGAGGTACGCACATGAGGCCGGTAATCATTAACCCATATTTTTCTCTGCAAAGATTGAGAAAATTATCAGCGTCCTGAGGCAGAACGCCAGCCTTTTGGGGTTCTGCTCCTGTGTTGACTTGAACGAATAGTCTTGGGTTTTTACCAGTTTTTTTTATTTCCTGAGATAGGGCTAGGGCAATTTTTTCCCGGTCGACGCTCTGGATAACATCGAAGGTTTCTATCGCCTCTCTCGTTTTATTCGATTGTAAGGGCCCAATGAGATGAAGTTCAATGTCTGAATGGCGCAGACGAAGCTCGGGCCACTTCTCTCTTGCCTCCTGCACACGGTTCTCGCCAAAAACGCGCTGACCGGCGTCGATCAGGGGGAGGATATCTTGTGTTGGAAATGTTTTAGTTACGCATATCAGTGTAATTGTGTGGGGATCCCGGCCACAGTCTAGGGCGGCGCGGGCGATTGTGTCCTTGGCTGCTTTCAGGCGGTTGCGAATGGTCATAGCTGTGGTTAACGCGCATTTTCGTCGGCTGCAATCATTCGCGGCGACAATAAGATCTCCTTTGACATCGCCCCTCAGGCTCGGCATTACAGAAGGGCTCCCCTTTTGATCGGATTCAGACATTGATGAGACCCGACCGCTATAATTTTGCAGAGTCCGAGCCGCGATGGCAGCGGATTTGGGAAGAAAAACAGGTTTTTAGAGCTGGGGAGCCGAGCTCTTTGCCCAAGTATTATGTACTTGAAATGTTTCCTTATCCTTCCGGCCGGCTGCACATGGGCCATGTAAGAAATTATTCAATGGGAGACGTCATCGCTCGTTTCATGCGCGCGCGTGGATATGATGTCTTGCACCCGATGGGCTGGGACGCTTTTGGGTTGCCGGCAGAAAACGCAGCAGCACAGACAGGAGCCCATCCAGCTCAATGGACCTATGCAAATATTGCCGCCATGCGCACGCAACTGAAGTCCTTGGGGCTTTCGCTTGATTGGTCGCGTGAGATCGCAACTTGTGATCCAGAATATTACAAACATCAGCAAAGACTTTTTCTTGATTTCTTAAAAGCGGGGCTCGTCGACCGTAAACAATCGCGCGTGAATTGGGATCCAGTAGACCATACTGTCTTGGCCAATGAGCAAGTTATTGACGGCCGTGGATGGCGTTCTGGGGCGCTTATCGAACAGCGCGAGCTCACACAATGGTTTTTGCGGATAACGCTTTATTGCGAAGAATTGCTCACCGCGCTTGAAACCTTAACGCGTTGGCCTGAGAAGGTTCGTCTCATGCAGCGTAACTGGATTGGGCGATCTGAGGGTCTATCTATTCGGTTCGAATTAGAAAAGTCCCTAGATAATTTTCGTGAAATTGAAGTCTTTACAACAAGGCCCGATACTTTATTTGGCGCAAAATTTGTTGGGCTCTCTGCAGATCATCCACTATCAAAATTTTTGGCGGAAAAAAACAGGAAGCTTGCTGACTTTTGCGAGGAATGTCGTCGCGGCGGCACCTCTGCTGAAGCGATTGAGACAGCCGATAAATTTGGTTTCGATACAGGATTGCGCGTGTTGCATCCTTTTGATCCAAGTTGCGCGTTGCCTGTTTATATCGCTAACTTTATTTTAATGGATTATGGGACAGGGGCAATCTTTGGGTGTCCAGCCCATGATCAGCGTGATCTGGAGTTTTCAAGAAAATATGGGCTGGGTCTGACGCCAGTCGTTTGTCCTCCAGGCGTTGAGTCTGCATCCTTTACAATAGACCAAGAAGCATATGAGGGTGGCGGCACGCTGATTAACTCCAGCTTTCTTGATGGTCTTTCTGTGGCCGAGGCGAAAGAAGCATCTTCTGTAAAACTGGAGGAGCGATTATTATTCAATGAGCCGCAAGGTAGGCGGAAAATTAATTACAAGCTCAGAGACTGGGGAATATCCAGGCAGCGATATTGGGGGTGTCCTATCCCAATTATTCACTGTCAGAGTTGTGGCATTGTGCCAGTTCCTGAAAAAGATTTACCAGTTCGGCTTCCGGAAGATGTGAGTTTTGATCAACCAGGGAATCCGCTTGATCGGCATCCTATATGGAAACATGTGAGTTGCCCCGTCTGTAGCGAGTCAGCACTGCGCGAGACCGATACGATGGATACATTCGTTGACTCTTCATGGTATTACGCGCGCTTTGCAGACCCAAAAAATGAATTTGCGCCAGCTAGCGCAACAGCCATGAAACAATGGTTGCCAGTTGATCAATATATTGGCGGAATTGAGCACGCTATTTTGCACTTATTGTATTCTCGTTTTTTTGCCCGGGCGATGCGTGATAGCGGCCATGAAGCCATAGCAGAGCCATTCGCAGGTTTATTTACCCAGGGCATGGTCGTGCACGAGACCTATAGAAGTCATATTGATGGAAACTGGCTTCCTCCTACGGCTGTCCGAATTGATACCATTGACGGCAAACGTCGTGCTTTTCTAAATGACAATGGGGCGGAAGTTGACATAGGCCCCATAGAAAAAATGTCCAAATCCAAGAAAAACACGGTTGATCCTGATGAAATTGTTGCGAGTTATGGCGCAGATACTGCGCGGCTATTTGTTCTTTCAGATAGTCCGCCCGACCGCGATGTCATCTGGTCAGACGAGGGAGCTCAAGGCGCATGGCGGTTTGTTCAGCGTCTTTGGCGCATCACGGGCGAACTTGGCTGTGTTGCCGGTCCGGTAGGCGGCGCGCTGCCTGAAAGCGTTGGTCCACAATCACTGGCTATTCGCCAAGCTACCCATCGCACAATCGCCCAGGTAACAGAGAATATCGAAAGACTTCGTTTCAATAGTGCGATTGCGCGAATTCGTGAATATGTGAACGAATTGACGGAAGCGCTTGACGGCGTTGATGAGAAAGGTGTTGCAGCTGATATGGCCTTCGCCTTTCGAGAGGCGGCGGATACGCTAACGCGATTAATTGCACCGATGGTTCCGCATGTGGCAGAGGAATGTTGGTCAGATCTTGGTCATACGTCTCTTGTCTCTCTTGCCCCGTGGCCTGTTGCAGATCCTGGGTTGGTTGCTCAGGAGATGATTTCGTTGCCTGTTCAAGTCAACGGTAAAAAAAGATCTGAAATAATCGTTGCTCACGATGCCGATGAGGAAACAGTTCGCAAGGCGTCGCTTGCCCAAGATGCCGTAATACGCGCTATGGAGGGCAAGCCGCTTAAGAAATTTATTCTCGTCCCTAAAAGGATCGTCAATGTCGTCGTTTAAATTGTTGCTCAAGCGCGCAGTAATGTTCGGATCGACCGCTTTATGTGCACTTCCCTTGGCGGCTTGTATTGAGCCAATGTATGGGCCGCGCGCAGATGGCTCTTCGCTGGCAACAGAGCTTCAAGCAATTGAGGTTGATGAGATAAATGATCGCACTGGGCACTATGTGCGCAATGAGTTAATCTATGCCCTAAACGGCACTGGGGCGACGCCTTCGCCACGATATCGCTTGAAAGTGACATTATCAGAGCGTGTCCAGACACCGATATATAATGCCCAAACAGCCTTCTCGAGTTCAGCGACTGTTATCGTCGTGGCGCAATATACGTTGATTTCTTTGCCTGACAAAGTTGAAGTGTCTAAGGGGTCGGCAGAATCTATGGCAAGCTACGATCGATTTACTGCCCGTTTTGCTAACGTCCGCGCTTCGCGGGATGCAGCTATTCGCGATGCTAAAGTTATTGCAGAGTCCATTCGAACGCGCATTGCCATGGATTTAGCAGCGCGACACTAGAGATCATTCTATGGTTGCGATCAAAAGTCGTGAGTCTGAACGCTTTATTGCCCAATCGCCAAATAATGTATTTTTATTTCTTATTTATGGTCCTGACGGCGGCATGGTGCGTGAACGTGCGCTAAGAGTCATCGATAAACGTATAGATGATCGCAATGATCCTTTCCAATATGTGGAATTGAGCAATGATTTGGTCGCCACTGATCCATTATCACTGCTTGATGAGGCAAATACAGTGCCGCTCTTTGGCGGTCGACGCGCGATCCTCATTGAAGCGGGCGCAAAATCAATTATACCTGCAATCACGTCCTTGATTGCAGCGCCGCCAGACTCTTGCACAATTATTATAACTGCTGGAGTTTTGAAAAAAGACGCACCGCTGCGCAAATTGATTGAAGGCGCTGATCTTGGCGCAAGTATAGAGTGTCAAGCAGATACGCAGCAGGATCTTCATGCATTAATTGATCGAAACTTATTAGAAGCTGGTCTTGTCGCCACAGCTGAAGCACGTGAGCTTTTATTAAACGCTCTTGGTGAAGATAGGCTAATGAGCCGCTCTGAACTCAACAAACTTACGCTTTATATGCATGGACGCCAGCATGTTGATGCTGCAGATGTCGAAGCGATTGTCGCCCATGCTTCTAATATCGCTTCAGACAGAATTATTGCTTCAGCCTTTTCCGGAAATGCGGGAGAGGCTGTTGATGCTTATTTCGAGCAAGGAGGCGATGCAGGCGCGCTTTTATTTGGCGCTTTGCGTTATGGGCTTGCGCTTCATCGCGCCCGGGTAGCGATGGAAAGAGAGAGCGGTCGATTGGATCCAGGCCTAACGATGATGATGCGCGCAGGATTTGGCTTTATGCATAGAGGCTTACTTGAAGAACAGCTGAAAGCCTGGTCATCCACGCGACTTGGCGAACTATTGGATCCTTTACGCGAAGCTCAAACGAGCGTGCGTGCACACGCAGCGCGCGCACGGATGGAGGCGGAAAGAGCGCTGTGGCGGATTGCCCAAACAGCGCGTCGTCAATCGCGTTAAGCCGCTGCGCTACCCAGACTTTCAAAAAGCTTCAAGCCATCAGTGCCGCCAACGAGTGGGTCGATGAGATTTTCAGGGTGCGGCATGAGACCGAGAATATTTCGCTGTTGGGAGTAAATTCCGGCAATATCATTGCGAGAGCCGTTTGGGTTTTCTCGCCCGCCAATCAAGCCCGCTGCATCGCAATAGCGAAAAGCTACGCGGCCATCTTTTTCAAGAGCCTCGATGGTCGTCTCGTCAGCCTCGTAATTTCCTTCGCCATGAGCAATGCAGACTTTGATAATTTCTCCCGATTCATAATTACGGGTAAAGGCTGTATTATTTTGCTCAACGCGGAGATATTGCATTTTGCAGATGAAGCGCAAATTTGCGTTGCGCATCAAAATACCGGGCAAGAGGCCGCTCTCACACAGAATCTGAAAGCCATTACATACCCCAAGAACAAGCCCGCCCCTTGCGGCATGCTTGCGTACAGCTTCCATAATTGTCGTGCGTCCCGCAATTGCGCCACAACGCAAATAATCGCCATATGAAAATCCGCCTGGCAGGACGACAAGATCCGTTCCAGCAGGCAAGTCATGATCGGCATGCCAGAGCATTTCTGGCGATCTTCCTGTGGAGCGTTCTAGCGCACGCGCCATATCAAATTCGCGATTGGAGCCAGGAAAGACAATAATCGCAGATTTCATGACGGCCTGTTCAAATTTCGATAGAATAATTTTCAATAACAGTATTTGCGAGAAGTTTTTCGCAGGCGGCCTGAAGGTTCTGTTTTGCTGCTACGCTATCATCAGTGAAGATATCAACATCAAAGACCTTCCCCTGACGCACATTAGATACGCCTTTGATGTTAAGCGCTTCCAATGCGCCTTCAATTGCTTTTCCCTGGGGATCTAGGACGCCGTTTTTCAAGGTAACGACAATGCGAGCTTTCATCTGTCAATTCCGTCGTGGGCTAAAACTATTATATGAGCGTAAAAACTCAAAAATAATCAGCTTATTACTGAACTAGTTTTGGAGCGCCAACATTTGCCGGCTCGCCTTCCTGCATGATTCCCAGCCGTCGAGCGACTTCTGAATAGGCTTCTACAAGTCCGCCCATGTCTCTACGAAAACGATCCTTATCAAGCTTATCATTTGATTTAATATCCCATAAGCGACAACTATCGGGCGAGATTTCGTCTGCGACAACGATGCGCATCATCTCGCTTTCCCAAAGACGACCACACTCCATCTTAAAATCAATCAAACGAATGCCTACACCAAGAAATAGACCAGATAAGAAATCATTAACGCGAATGGCTAACGCCATAATGTCATCGATTTCTTGAGGAGTCGCCCAACCAAAGGCGGTTATATGCTCTTCTGACACCATTGGGTCGTCAAGCGCATCATTTTTATAGTAAAACTCAATGATTGAACGGGGAAGTTGGGTGCCTTCTTCCAGGCCTAGTCGCTTAGCCAAAGAGCCTGCAGCAACATTGCGAACGACAACTTCTAAGGGGATAATTTCAACTTCCCGGATTAATTGCTCACGCATATTCAAACGGCGAATAAAATGCGTCGGCACGCCGATGCTGTTGAGATTTTGAAACACATATTCAGAAATACGGTTATTGAGCACGCCCTTGCCATCAATGACTTCGTGCTTTTTGGCGTTGAAAGCTGTGGCGTCATCCTTGAAATGCTGAATCAAAGTGCCTGGCTCGGGGCCCTCATAAAGGACTTTGGCCTTGCCTTCGTAAATGCGACGACGGCGGTTCATGGGTGTCAACCGTGGCTTGAGAAAATCCATAGTCTTCGACCTAGGCTCCTTAAGAAGTCGGCCGTATAAGGCCTTCATCAGGGGCGCACGCCCCACAGGAGCGGCGAGAAATTTTCATGCCTGGCCGCAGATCACTGATGTCCTAAACGCTTTGAGGCTGCGAGACAAGCTAAGGGTAATTTTTCCAGTGGAAAGAACGTGAGCTGAGTGCGGCCGCTTAAAACGATATAGATGCTCAATTCCCAGCCTTTGATATATGTTAAGCATTTGTTTTATATGGTATATTTTATTGAGTCATGACAGCCATTGGCTTTACTAGCGAATACGCCTATACCCTGCCTGCGCATGCGGCAGGCAGGCTATCTAATATCCTTGCTTTGCTGACAACTGCACCATTTTAATTTTTTAAAACTGATAGAGGACGGACATGAGCACTTTCGACAAACGCGAAGAATCGTTTGAAAAACGCTTCGCTCATGACGAGGAGTTGCACTTCCGAGCCGAGGCGCGACGCAATAAATTGCTGGCTCTTTGGGCTGCAGAAAAACTTGGAAAATCCGAAGCTGAGACCACGCTTTATGTGGACGCTCTGGTCGCAGCTGAAGTTAGCGCCGATGCCTCAGAAAAGATATTCGCCAAGGTTAAGCAAGACTTTCTTGAAAGGGGCGTTGATCAGTCTGACCATCAGATTCGACGCACTATGGAAGAGCTGTTAGCCAAGGCAACAGAAGAAATTAAAGATGGAAAGTAAGCCGTCGAGCGCTGTAATTTCTTGATATTAATTTAGGAATTTTGCGTTACCGTCAGGCATGCGCAAGTTCTCTAGCGCCATCTCTCCTGAGGGCGCAACCTTTCTCGCCAAGCAGCGCGCTCTTCCAGATATGGGAAGTCTCAGCGCGTCGCCGCCCGTTCAGAAGGCAGTCGTTGAATGGCTTCGCGCGCTTGCCGTTGAGCGTTTTTCATCCCCGCATACGATCAGCGCATATGGGCGCGATATCGTTTTTTTCCTAGATTTTTTGACAGATCACCTTGGTCGTCCCCCAACTTTTGATGATTTAATTGCTTTGGAGCCTTCAGATCTTCGAGCTTTTATGGCGCGTCGTCGTAATGATGGCTTAGGCAGCCGCTCGCTGTTGAGAGGGTTGGCGGCGCAACGAAATTTTTTTAACTTTCTTGAAAAAAAGGAACTTGCGCGTTCTGACGTCTTTAGCGCGGTACGTGCGCCAAAACGCCCAAAAAACTTACCCAAGGCATTAAGCGTGAGCGCTGCCCGAGATGTGCTGGATCATGCTCACCGCGCGGGTCAAGCATGCGAGCCTTGGATATTAGCAAGAGATACAGCTGTCCTTGCTCTACTTTATGGTGTGGGTCTTCGTATTTCTGAAGCATTAGCTATTAGAAGGGAAGACGCGCCAATTGGGCCTGTTGATAGAATTAACATTATCGGCAAAGGCGGTAAGCGGCGGGTGTTGCCTGTCATTGCCCCTGTTAGAGCGACAATTGAGAATTATATCGAGATTTGTCCCCATGACTTATCAAATGGCCCCTTATTTATTGGCGCGCGAGGCGGCGCTTTATCCCCCCGAATAATTCAACTTTTGATGCAGCGCTTGCGAGGCGCTTTGGGCTTATCAGAGGCCGCCACGCCACATGCCTTGCGACATTCTTTTGCAACACATCTCCTTGGACGAGGCGGTGATCTGAGAACGATTCAGGAGCTGTTGGGCCATGCATCTCTTTCAACAACGCAAATCTATACCTCCATTGACGCTCAACGTCTTTTGGAGGCTTTCCGCTCCGCGCATCCGCGTGCGGAGCCTTAAAAAAAGAAGATTAATCAATCGACTCAACAGCTGTAATTTCAATACCAAATCCAGATAAGCCGACGAATGCGCGCGGTTTTGCAGTGGTCGAGCGTAGTCTGATAGAGGTGACGCCTAAATCTTTCAGGATTTGCGCGCCCAGCCCAACGTCAAACCATTGTCGTTTGCGATTTTCTTCCGCATTGTCATAGTCTGTTCCTGTAATATTAGTTGGCACTCCTGCTGCGCCATCTCTGAGATAAACGAGAATGCCGCGCCCTTCTTTCTTGAAGCGTGAAAGTGTTTTGCGAATTGTCGCTGCGCCACCCATAACGTCGTCAAGTATATCGGCGCGGTGTAATCGCGTTGGGACGTCTCTGCCATCATTGATAGAGCCGTGCACAAAAGCAAAATGTCTCACCGTATCAAAAGCTGTAACATAAGCGTAGCCAGACATATCGCCAAAGTCAGTTTTGACGGGGAACGTTGCAACGCGCTCAACAAGCTTTTCGCGTGCTTGGCGGTAGGAAATAAGATCTGAGACCGACAAAATTTTTAGATTAAACCTGCGCGCAAAATCAGCCACCTGTTGTCCTGTCATGACTGTGCCGTCATCATTGGCCAGTTCACAGATAACGCCAACCGATGGTAGTCCGGCAAGCCGGCAAAGATCCACGGCGGCTTCAGTATGGCCAGATCGCATCAAAACGCCGCCATCGCGCGCAATCAAGGGAAAGACATGTCCAGGACGAACAAAATCTGTTGCGCCCATATTGCTGTTGGCAAGCGATCGAACAGTATTGCT
>Ga0007809_10000785_pt1 | contig 13295 bp, 13 predicted proteins | sample CryBogCBE02Aug07_FD_60383 | JGI IMG/M metagenome (GOLD analysis project Ga0007809, IMG submission 60383) | Freshwater microbial communities from Crystal Bog, Wisconsin, USA - CBE02Aug07 | ecosystem: Environmental > Aquatic > Freshwater > Lake | place: Crystal Bog, Wisconsin, USA | collected...
TGGTACCTGGATGTTGCGTCATCCATACCTTGATAGCATCTGGTGATGGTGTAGCCATTACTGTCCTATCTTTACTGTGCTTGAATTACGTACGTAGTAATCCAACACGGGGAGGAATATAGACTTGAGTGCCTCAGCAACGATGGGGTCTACTGGGGTTTTATTGCCCTTTGCTCCTCCAACTGAGCGAACCAAAGCAAGCACCGCCTGCTTTCTAGCTTCTTTAATGCTGCCGTTGTTGATTGTGTTAGGGTCTGAATTCATGGTCTTAATATCTTGTACTGCCTGTACCACTTGGTCAGTAATCAACTTCATCTTCTGGCGTGTGCCATCTGTCATAGGTACATCATTGTGAGCAAGGATATCCTGAAGATTGTTAAGCATTTCTTCTTGCTTGCCTACGCCATAGGACTTGTCATTCAATGCAATCTCTAGGTATGGGTTAACCAGCTTAAGGTTATCCATAGTTAGCTTGGCATCTGCTGTGGCATACTGCTTATCTGCATAGGATGCGTTAGGGTCATTGAGTACTGCTTGTTCTTTTTGACGAGCATCGTAGTACTTCTGACGGTCACCAGAGATAGCGATTTCCTTGTAGTAATCCTCAAGGTTGCGGGACTGAATAAGTCCTGCGTTCTGCATCCAAGCAAAAGCATTGGCATCGTACTGTCCTACATGTGGTGCAAAGATAAGGGCAGCATCACCGTAGTTGTTAATCTGCGGTGCGTACTTAGCCAACCATGCCTGCATATCCTTGGTATAAGACAGGGCAACCTGTGTAGTCTTGGCATCACGGGCTACCGTGTATGCAATACGACCGGGATACTTAGCAGTAAACGCCATCAAAGCAGCGCCGTATGGGTCCTGAATCTGACCCCTGCTAGCCATCAAGGTGTTCTGAAGGATGTCTGCAAACTCAGAACGCAGTCCTGTTACCCCTACATTCTTAAGGTAATCAGGTACATCTCGAGACTCCTGTAGGTTAGGAGCAATAGGCGAGATGAATCCCAGCATGTTACGCAAGAACAATACGTTGTGTGCGGTTACTCGAATCTTGTTTAGGTAATCCGCAATAGCAGTAGCACGCTCGGTGGCTGGCATAGCATTAACTTGCTCTGGTGTTAGACCAATACCATGTGCTGCGTTGTAGGCAATAGCCTGCATAGCAGCAGAGGTGAACTGTTGTGACTTCTCATCAGGGCTGAGCATGTCCCATGCACGCTGTAATGAGGTAGGAACAATAGCCTTAGCAAGGGTGAGGTTCTGGTTTACGTTACCTAAGATAGCCTTGTCAAGGTTAGTAGCGGCTTCTCTGCCCCACATTCCACCCCATTGACCAAGCATCTTCTGTACTGCCATGACAGATAGTCCAACGAATGGACCCTGAAGGCTAGGCATACCAGCATCTTGACCCAGTGTTGGGTTAGACAAGGTAAGGTTCAGACCGAAGTCATCGAACAAAGGTTGCTTCATGCCAAGACCCAGCACTTGTGCTGGTCCTTGCAGTGCCTGGAAGATAATATTATCTGCCGGAATAATCAGATATGGGTCACCGTTCTGGTCGTTATGCACGAATCCGCTGGCTGGTAAGCCCATATGTGCTAGGCGTAGACGGTACACAAGCTGTGGTGTAGCGTTCTTTAGACGGTACACACGGCGGTAGAAGTCCTCTACTGAGCGGTAGAAACGACCGGATGTACGCAATGCCCATGCCAAGTTGCTGCGAACCTCTGGGTTGTTGCATGACTTGAGCACAACCTCAGATGCATGGTTCATTGCAATCTCAGTAAACTTCTTTTGAGCCAGTTGTGTAGAGAACTCTTTGCTCCACCCGTTAGTATCCTGCAATTCCTGTGCGTATTGCTCTTCTAAACGAGCATACTTCTCACGGTATTTGATGTAGGAAACCCACATAGCAGGCTGGCGGAAGATGTGTTGGTTCTGTGCATCCATCCATTCAAGGGCGTGATTACCCATAACTTCAGGGTGCTTAGCCCACTCTTTCATCTTAGCCAAGAAACCTTCATTGGTAAGGTTAGGAGTAAAGTGAAGGTCTGTGTTAATCATTCCTTCAGGGCGGTTGAACTTGGTCAACTGATTGAAGTCATCAAAGTTAATAGTCTTCAGCGCTTCACGGATAGCTCTACCCTTGGATATGGTAGGCAAACCGTTCTCTGCCTTCTTGCCAGACTCCTCAAGAATACCTTGAGCGTCTTGGAAAATACGTTTGTATAGGTCATGATTGAACTTATCTGCACTGCCATGGAACGTGCTATAAAGGTCCAGATACATAGCCTCTAGGCGCTTAATAGCAGCCTGTATTGGGGTAACTCCAGCAGCTTTGTCTACACCCCATTGGTTGGAACCCTGAAGGAACTTCTCAAGAATGTCAGGCTTAGCGACTTCCATCTTGGTGGTGTCTACACCCAGCTTACCTAGGGATTCATCCACCATCTTGGTTAGGTCACCCTCGCCAATGCCAGCACGGTGGTTAAAGAATATCTCGGCAGGGTTGAAGTAGTGCTCGTAGGTACCCTTAGGTCCGTAGTTCATAGCATTACGGAGGAAGCGCAGGTAGAAATTCTTGAAGTGAGCCATGGCTACATAGGAACCATGGATAGCATCGAGGCTCTTGGTATCTAGTACATCGTACTTGCCAGTAGGAATGAACCCTTCTTCCTTCATGGCACGGGTAAGAGCAGACTTGCTTGTCAGGTCGTAGGAGAAATCTCCACCATTCTTCAAATCGACAGAAGCCTTACCAATCGAAGAGTTGATAAGTGCGTTGGCAAAGGTTCCATCCGTATGGACCAACATCTGAGAAACCCAATTAACAAGTTTATCTTGCTTTGGATAAGTGACGGTTCCGTCTTCAGCCACAACTGACTTGCCCTTAGGCAAAACGGCTCTCATATAGCTTTCAAGATTCTTAGCGATGTTCTCTTTATCCTCAAGAATAAAGCGTTCTTCGCCGTTGATGTTGATAGCCTTGACACGGTCAGCATCTTCCAAAGCTTTTGCTGGATTCTTGCCTAACCAGTTAAGAACAGCACGCTTGATTGGCGGGATTTGCGTATTGTCGCCAGTAAAGCCAGCAACAATCTTGCCAATATTCTTACCAAGTCCCCAGCGGAACAGGTCTCGTCCCTGTGCAGATAGGCTATAGAACATAGCTTCGTCTAGCGAAGCACGGATACCTAGGCGTGGGAACAGAGTCAACCATGACCATTGGTTCACACCCTTGCGAGCGATGGCTCGAGCAGTATGGAACCCTGAACCTTGAATGATTTCGCGACGAGCAGCGTTCTTGCCGATGTATAAACCGTAATCGGAGAGCTGACCCCATGGCAACGAACCAATAACTGTGGTTGGTTGGTAGTTGTGGATAGGTCCACCGTGGTAATACTGGAACTCGCCGTCTGCTTTGGTATTTGCTGTTTCAGGAAGGATGCCACCTGAACGCAATTCGTCCTTGAACTGCCCCGGTACACCAATCTTTGCTTGGTTCATGTACCCAACTTGGTCACCAAACTTGTCCTTAAGGATGTTCTCCATAAGTTGTTGACCTTGTTCTGATGCATGCAAGCCCATGTTGTGCATGATTTGTGTGTACAAACCACGAAGAAGGATGACACGGTCTGCTGGTACCGACTGGCGGTACGCCTCAGCAAAGTAATCAGCAAATGCTTTAGGGTAAATCAAACGACCAAGGCTGCGCAGTGCAGGCATAGACTTATCTACTTGCTCATTGAAGACACCAATAGGTGTGCCGCCCGGGAAGCGCGCCATGAGGCGACCAATCTTCAACCGAGTGCTAGCAAGTTGCTGTGTCTGGTCTGTCAAACCTTGAGTAGTCAGCGGACGCATAGGGTCTTCGCTGAATTTGCCTTCAGTAAAAAGCTGGTTACGGTCAGAACCGATACCATGAATATCATTCATGAGCTCTGGGAACTTAGCGGATTCAGCTTCGGTAGCTGTACCGTTGAAAATCTTGCTTGCTGTTCCGTTAATCCATGAGCTAAGTTCGTGTGTGCGCTTGGCAATAGGCACACCAGTACGGAAGAACTCGGTAGAGTCTGTGCTACCAGCCAGTAACTTAGTCATTGGTTCAGCTTTGCTAAAGTAGTTCTTCGCAACATCTGCATTAAAGAGCTTTGCGTTAGCAAACTCATTGAGCAAGTTGTCATTGCTCATAGCTGGAAGCTGACTCTTAATAGCATTACGAGTTGTAGCTGCTGCCTGAACGTCGCCAGCTTCACGCGCATTGGCTAGCTTTTCGATAAGTGGACCAGCCACGTTATCCCATGTACGGCGAACATCGTTGCGAGCAAAAGCTTCTTCGACTGTTTTGGTTCCTGCAGCCAAAGCGTTGCCTAGCTTCTCAGAAGCCATCACCGCACGGTCAGTGCCGCCCGTAAACCACGTCAATGGGTCATGCAAAATTTCATAGGCAGCGTCAATAGCACCTGATGTAAAACGGAAAGCGGCTCCGCTGTGTAGTTTGTTATCGCTTGGTTGTGCGCTAAACATAACACGGGCAAGGTCACGACCGGGAGAGACTTGAGCAGCCTTGAAGTCGTTTAACATAGCATTGAACTCAGCTGGCTTGTCCATCATCTTGGCAACCGAGCCAAGGATTTGGCTATTGACCGTACCGTACTGTTCGATAATCTTGCCGGGAGTAAGACCATCAAGGGTCTTCATAGCAACAAAAGTATCGGTGTCACCGTACTTTTGATGAAGTTGCTTAAGAGTACCGTTGTCGTAGACCTCAGTTCCGTCCCATGCAGTCTTCAAAGACTTCCATGAGAGTGGGTCACCTTGCGTCATCTCACGACCGAGAAGGTACGGTACGTTAATAACCTTACCGTAATCACCAAGAGTCTTGAAGGCAGCTTTAAACGGACTGACTACTGCACCTAGTGCATCACCAGCAGCACGGACAAAGAAATTCTTTTGCTGTTGTTGCATGTATGGCGCTTCGCCATAAAAAGATTTAAGTTGTTCTTGTACCTGTGGGTCTAACTGTTGATACTTTTTCTGAGCATCTTGAGCTGGAAGACCAGCTAATTGCTGGTTTAATCCTATGACACCAGAGATATTGTTAATCTGAGTCGCTTGATTCTGGTTTAATGACAGCGCACTACCAGCTGCGTATAGAGACGGAGCCATAAGAGCCGTCTGTTCATTAAGACCATTGTTAGGTGTAAGCGGATTAACTGACGACACTAGAGACCTCTATCAACCAAGGCACGGTAGATAAGTTCTGAGTCTCCTGTAGGGTCGGTCTGGGCAAGGCGCTTGATAGTCATGGAAGGCGATTGAGCCCCTGAAGGGGTCTGTAAGACCTCAGAGCCAGCACCTGGACCAGAGTTGATGCCAGTGGTTACAGGCTCGTTAGGGCGCATTGTAGGCGCAGCTAGAGGTACAGCAGGAGGAACGGGTGGTGTTGGTGCACCAGCAAGGGGAGCACCCTGTTGCTGCTGCATATTTCCGCCCTTGCCATAGCCCATTCCGGGCATGTACTTGGCTCCCTGAGTAGGAGCGGGTGGTGTCATTCCGTCCATAGGTCCGCCGTCAGTGCGGCGGGACAGAGCACCCGGTCCTGATACAGGAGCTGGATTACTTGGCTGACGATAACCGCCTTGCTGTGCCATGTATCCTCCTACTTAGATTGAAATGCTGTTGTATATGGTGGTGCAGTAAAAGCTGTGAGCCTTGCTGCTACTTCCATTGCTTCGAAAATATCTGCTCCCATTGCTAAAGCACCTAATGCATACGGTGCTCCAGAGCCAATGGCGTAATTTCCAGTATCAGACTTAGTGATACCAAGGTCTTCATCCAGTTCAAACAACTCTCCGCCTACTGCGACGAGGAATTGGAACCGTTCACTGCCTTGTTCATCAAAGTTATAACCGTTTTCCTTTAGACACTTGCGCATCGAAGGGATTACTTTGACTACCATGAAGTGATAAAGGTCTTGTTTGTCTTTCGCCATCAAACGTGGTGGGTCCCAGATGTGCTGGATAACATCACAGGGCAGGATTTCTCCTGCACCAGCAATGATAAACGCACCACGATGGTTAATCTTTGTCATGCTTGGGTGGCTAAAGACCTTGCCGCTATCGTCAGTGACCTGACTATCTGCGAGAATCTGAGCACCGTCCGTGTTTTCTACTCCGATAATCGTTGTCATGTCCCTATCCCACTACGCGACGGTTGATTGTCCTTACGCTTGCATTACCCTTTCCAGACACGTTCATGCTGGAGAGCAAACTTTCTAATTCTGGTCGAGGTGTTGTGATACCTGCGCCTTGTTCCTCGGGGTTTTGTTGCCCTTCGGGTCCACCTTGAGGTTGTGAGCCTCCTACTGGGGCACCGGGAGCAGAAGGGACGGACGGCTGCTCAACCGATTGTTGTGCTCCAGCAGGAGGATTCTCTGGTTGGAACACTTCCAGCATGACATCTTCAAGGGCTTCACCCTTTTGACGCTTCTGGATAACGGTAGAGATTTTCTTGATGATGTCCGTAGGGTCTTGACCCTGTGCTGCCATCTGCGGAATCGCTTGGGTGTATGCCTGAATAGCACCCATCAACGATGTGCGTAGGTCTTCGGTCTCAATCTTCTCTTGTTCCAAGGTCACGTTGACATTGAATGGCAATTCACGCATAGCCAAGTCCTTGGAGATAAGCTTTCCACCAAGTGCTTGGAGCATGAAAATTAGTCCTTGCGCTGGGTTGAGACCAGCGAGCATGCCGTAGCGAACATCTGCGGAGTAGTCTCCCTTGATGTCCTTGCGTGGCAAGTATGTAATAGCGTATGGGGAACCAGCATCGACACCACGAATTGTCTTCTCTTCGTCAAAAAGTTTCTCATCTACCTCAAAGCAGAGAGAGATAACATCACGTAGCGCGGTGGTGAATATTGTTTGTGCCGCTTTGATTTGAGAATCAAATGAACCCATCAGGGCTTCGACACCGGCACCAGTAACAATAGATGCCTTCATGTTGCCCGAACGGGCTTCAGGATAACGAGCTCCTGTACGTAGTTCATCATTGAGCAAAGCCTGCTCATTGAACGCGCCTTGTGGAAGCGTCAGTTCTACACGGCGTACACCAGCAGGGTTAGCGGTACGAATAACCGCATCTCCACCAAGTTGTAGTTCTTGTACATCGTTAGGCAGAACGATTGGTGACTGAACGGATTTCTCAGCTGCTTCCATAGCAAGCAGAGCGAATCGGTTACGGAGCAACTGAATGCCCAACACATCGTCGAACTGTCCATGAAGTTCGCCATCAACGCTTGGTCGCTTGGCGATAACTACCATCATCTTGCCCATTGGGTTGGCTGCTTGAGACAACACAAAGTGGTTACGAGATGGAAGGAAGAGAACAGACTGGTCCTTATCGTAATAACGAACCATCTCAATCATGCCGTTCATGTCTTGCTTGTATCCGGCAGGACCGAGAATCTGCTTCTCGTAATCAGGGAACTGTGCCACCAGTTCACCCAGCGTCATAGAGTAACGCTTGACAAAGCAAATGCATCGTCCGTAGCGGTCAAACTCGGGGTAAGCCCCTATTGGATTTTCTAGTCTGATGCGTGGCAGCTTTGCTTCCTCATCCAGTTCAATAATGAATGGGAGGAATCCATAGGTCAGGTACATATCGGCACCTGAGTACATTGCGACTTCCATATCCGAATGACGGAAGTAGTTAGCGGCAATGCGTGTGCGCTTGTCAGCGAACTGACGGGCACGGTCTGACGTCTGGTTAACGGCAGAGCAGTTGATGGCAGGCAGCGGAGCAATCATCTCGGCAAGGTCGCGAGCAACGATGTCGATGAAGTTTGCTACTACGTTCTGGTCGATACCATCTGGGAAGAAGTTAGGGTAAACCTGTGAGATTTTACCCTGACGTACCATTTGGACATCACCGTTACGCATATCCCGCGAGGTGCTACGGTAGCGCAGCGCCTGAACGCGGTTAATGATTTGCGGCATTGTCAGCATTAGTCAGTCCTTAAAGGTTACTTGGCTTTTTTGATTGGAGCCTTAGCAACAGGCTTAGGTGCTGGTTTGCCAGCTACATCTGAATGTCCACCCATATGTGCACCAGCAAGAACTCCACCAGTTGTGCTATGGGTCTTGATAGGAGCAGAAGGTCGTGTTGGTCCAGCAAATCCAACATCACCACGCATAGCTGTCTTGGTCTCGCCAGTTGCTGGGTCGATATAAGATTCTAGGTGTGGAGTAGGGTCGCTCGGGTTCCAGCCCATAGTATTATCCAAATCTCTCGGACCATTGAGAAGCAAAAGCTTCGTCAAGGTTGATTGCGGTTCTTCTTTCCATTTGTGAGCGTGTAGCCCACCGGTTAGACATGTAGGGCGTAACGTTCGTATTCTTTTGAATCAGCTCACGGGCACGGATGACGGTGAACCATAAAGCCATGACGCAGTCAGTGGCTCCCTTGCTGTCAGGTCTCCACGTCAGCAACTGCTGAATAAGAGCCTTTACTCCTTCAGAGCCATCACTGGATGGCAGTTCTAGGAGGTTGTTCTTTTCGTGCCGTCCTTCTCGGGTTGTACCGAAGAGGGTGGACATGGAAGAAACTCCGAAGTTGGTATCCCATTTGTTCTTGCCTGTAAACTGAGAATCAAGCCGTACACCGTATCCAGCAAGCCACTGGCGGAAGTCGTTGTCGAGTTCGAAGGCTTTCTGGAACGCGTTAATTTCAATACGAACTTCATTAGGCTTGTACTTGTCTACTAGCTCACGGACCATGTTAATAATCTTTTGGTAGCTGGGCTCCGACATGTTGACACAGTCGAGCACATACATACGACCATCGGCTCGGTTGTAGTTGAGAACTACGAACGCTGCCTTACCTGCCGTTGCTGGGTCCACACCAATGATGGTGTACCCCTCGACATGGTTGGGATGTCCTACCGCTCCCGGACGTAGAACTCCGGTTCTTCGAGCCCCGTTTGTACTTCCGGCAACCAGCGCTGGGGGGAAGACGGAGTCTTCTTGAATGTCTTCCTGTTGATAAACGAGTGCCCACGTACTTGGAGTAACTTCGCTTCGCCGCTTGAAAAGAGCTGCTCCATCCCATTTCGGATAAAAGCCGTCTTTGTCGGGCACATCTTCGTCCCCGTCCCAAGGAACATCTGACTGCGCCCAAAGAGTCGTCCAGTTTTCTGGTTTATCCGCATACTCCAACACGGCAGGCATACCCATGTACGTAAAGGGCGAACGACCGCCCGACCAATGTTTAGGATTGCGGAGTTCTTTGTAAAGGTCGTTAGCTGCAATTCGTGTCCCTACTACGAGTAACTTGCCATTCTTACCTAGACGGGTGATAACTTCCTTCTGCAACCAGTTGATTTGCTTCTCCCACTCATGGGCGTTGGCTGTGGTAATGCAGTCATCAAGAATAATCAGGTCGGCACGTGCGCCGTAAATCTGTCCACCCATACCCAGTGCTTGGAGGGTTGGGTCTTTCTCGCTGGAGTTACGCGCATCACCCCCGAGGTACACTGTATCAGTTCGCCAAGTGTCAGCGTCTTTCTCCCAGCCACCCTCTGGAGCGTAGGCATTCTGGAGTTTGAGCCAGCGCGGGTGCGATAGACGCTGCTTGATTGCGTACACGAATTCACGTGCCTTTACGAGTGTCTTCGAAACGACGATGATTCGAACATTGGGGTCGAGGGCAATACGGTATGTGCTGTAGTTCACCGTAATCACGGTGGACTTGGCATGCTCCGGCGGTACGTTGACCAACAAGCGGTGTCGCTCTGCTGGCTCGTATATCATGTTCGGATGCAGCCAAGAAGGTTCCCGTCCCTCTAACAGGTCTACCCAGTCTTGATGATGAGGGAAGACTTGCTGCCCTAAAAATATTTTTGAAAATTCTGAAAAGTAAAGTTCTTCTTTAGACTTGCCCAGCTCGTCGAAGCCTACAGCCTCTCCTCGTTCTTTAGCCTGCGCCAAAGCGAAGGCGAACTCGGAGTCACGCAGCATCCACTGCCTGATAGTGTCCGGCTTCTTTCCCACGGCAGTCATTGCTTGGTGGGTGGTTGCCCCCTTAGACACTAGGTCTAGGACCTTGTCCTTTGCCTCACGTAGTGCCTTGACCTTGAAGTGGTCTTCACCCGTGCCGAATCCTTTTCCCGCCACCGTGTCCCCTAGTCTATCCACCTCTATCCAGCTACAGGCTGTCTGTACAGTTACTGTTCTGTAACAGTATGAGCAGGCTATATAAAAGCCTGCGAATACTGTTCTGTAGCAGTACTGCTCTACTATATATAATCCGTTCAAACAGTCGAAACGAACGTTTCGAACAGAAGTATTTTCCTTAACGAGGAAAATCCTTGCGCGGAAATCAGGACAAAACCGGACATACTAGGACAGTACTGTGTCACTATACTGACAAAAGATTTCAGTCAGACATTCAGATTTGCAGACTGCGTCAGTTTAATAACCGCTGGGTCAAAGACCCAGACAGGAGTACCTGTATAGCAGTGTCCCTGTTCAGGGCAGCAGTCTCCCAAGCACACTTGGTCACCTGCGCCCAGTCATTAAACTGTTTTTCCCTTGCCAGTTAAAAAATGTTTTTACCTTGGCAACACAGTGGTGCGGTGGGGGTGCTGTCCGCCCCATTGTATCGGGGTTTCTGCCCCGTCAAGGTTGTCAGTCCCAGAGCATCGCCTGTCGCTAGCGCGCCATGCGACTGTCTGTAGAACTTCTGCTGAATTCGCAAGCGAATTGCATCAGAACTTCAACAACAACCTGTCCTTGACGGTAATTGCCGTGAGTCTATAGGTGGACTGTCCTAGCAGAAACTACCCTCGCATTTGGCGTCAGTCGGTGTCGGGGCAAGCCCGACCGACTGTGCCATGCTCGGCACGATAGCAATGGCTCGTCAGCACATGGCTGATTTCCAACAAACAGAAAAGAGAAGATGATGTCCGAACAATACGAACAAGAAGGCTTGACCGTCGTTGTAGATTACGATGGTGACTGTGATATGTGCGAAGTCCTAGGCTGGACTTGTCTCAAGTGTACCGCGGTTGAGGAGTCCAAGGAAGCTCGCGATGCAAGCATCGCGTGGTCTTTGCGTGAAGCTGACCGCGTGCCCGAATCCAAAGTGGTCGAGCACGCTGACCTAACAGAGTCTGACTTCGTGGACTCCGAGATTATTCTCGGTCGTGCTCCTAAGCAAGTCCGTATGGTTGAGGAATGGGATGACCACTGTCATCTCGTCACCTTCAAGGTTGAGTTCATCGAACCAGCCGACCAATGGTGGATTCGTCGTGAGTTCCTTGAGCCTGTCGTCCATATGGTTGACCGCTACTTCGAGCCAGAGCTCGAGCTTTCCAACCACGAAGCTGTGTGTCCAAGCTGTCACTATGCATGCAACTCACACGTTGCTTGTCCAAACTGTAACTAACAATCGTAGTCAGGCTGACTGCCTCTGTGCCTATCGGCAGAGGCAGTCGCTGCTAACCAACTAACTAACACACTCACGAAAGAGAGAATAAGATGAAGGTAACAAACGCAGTAGGTACCATCAAGAACATCACCGTCAAGGGTACAACAGGTAGCATCACGACAGCTAACTTCTCGGAGCGCGACGGCGATGGTAAGTGTATTGCCACAATGCCTCTAGTATTTATTGGTGAGGCTCAGCTTCTCGTCAAGGATATTCCTAACGATGCTAAGGTATCCATCGTAGGTAATGTAGTCACTCGGTTCGACCGACGCCCTGGCATCGAGAACTCACAACGCTTCAAGCCATTCACCCAGATTCAAGTTGAGCAACTTATCCTAGCGTAAGTCATTACGGTGTGACTCTAAACAAGACCGAGAACGGTACAGGCAGAGCAGGCTTCGGTCTGCTCTGCCGTCTTTTTTTTATACGCACCTAGCAACGTAACAGTCTGCCACACATGTCCATATTAAGGAGGACATATGGATTCAGTATCTGTCTCACATGTCAAGACCAAAGCCTATAAAGTAGTGACATACGCAGACCACTGGCAAGATGATTACGTGAAGTACTTCGCTGACTATCAGTCAGCATATAAACATTATCTTTGTACGCTGTCAGGCTACAGACATGCGCGCTGGACTGCTGGTTCAGCTATCATACATGTAGAGACAGACACAACTATCAACAAGAAAGAGTGGAAAGTATAATGCCCCACATCCCATCATTAACACAGCTCATGGAATCACAAACCCAAACCATGGGTGCAATCGTAGAGATTGTTAAGAATCAGATGCTCGTATCACAACACGTAAAGAATCTTGAAGCCCGAGTAACAATGCTCGAAGGCTTACTGCTAACAAACAAGGAAGTACAGTAATGAGTACAAACACAGTTAAGTACGACATCAAAGTACAGCTGACAGGCAGGGATGGCAATGCTTATGCCATCATGTCTGCCGTGTCTAAAGCACTGCGCCAAACTGGCGTCAGTGAAAAAGAAATCAACCAGTATCAAGATGAATCTATGTCAGGTGACTACGAGAACCTGTTGCTTGTTGCTGCTCAGTGGGTGAATATCCAATGATATTCTACAATGGATTCAACATGCTTGTTGATACTCTGCTAGCATTAGGCGTATGGTACTTTACCTATCGTCATGCGTGGTGGACAGGCTACCAAGCTGGCATTGCAGATGCTACTGACCCAGATGATTTGATGGACTGGGAAGAGTGGTTGAACTCAGACACAAAGGAGTGACATGCGTAAAGCTATAACTTATATCAGCGTTATTTATCTAGCGTTCTGGTCGGTACTGTTCCCACCTAAAGCTCAAGCACTAACAGTCAATAGCATTAAGTGTGAGGACATACCTAACAAGTACTGGACTGCTGCCATTAGCCGTGCCTATGCGCGGGCTATGGCACAGCAACGGTACAACTGGGGACGTGGTGAATACAAAGCATTGAATAAGTTATGGACTGCAGAGTCGCATTGGAATCCCAACGCATACAACAAAGAAGTCGGTGACCCAACTGACGGTACACATGCTGGTGGTATTCCACAGATACTAGCTCTTGACCCACGAACGCCAGCCCCTGTTCAGATTGACAGGGGGCTGGCTTACATAGCACATCGTTATGGAAAGCCAAGCATTGCTTGGTCATACCACCGAACACACGGTTGGTATTAAACAGAAAGGATAGCCATGACAACTAAAACAGTTGAGTTAGTTAGCCCAGCTAATGAACTAACTCAGCAGTGTATTAACGAAGTATCCAGTATGAACTTTCAGCGTCGTCAAAG
>Ga0007809_10000787_pt1 | contig 13293 bp, 22 predicted proteins | sample CryBogCBE02Aug07_FD_60383 | JGI IMG/M metagenome (GOLD analysis project Ga0007809, IMG submission 60383) | Freshwater microbial communities from Crystal Bog, Wisconsin, USA - CBE02Aug07 | ecosystem: Environmental > Aquatic > Freshwater > Lake | place: Crystal Bog, Wisconsin, USA | collected...
TACGATGAAAAACAGTACAATATGTACTTAAACTTAATTGAAGAAGAATACAACGATGAGCTTAAGGCGGCATTAGCTAGCGGAGATCGAGTTGAACAATTAGACGCCTTAATCGATATTTTGGTTGTAACCATTGGTGCTATCCACAGCGGTGGGTTCGATGCCGAAGGTGCGTGGAAAGAAGTCATGCGTACAAACTTTGCCAAGATTGACAAAGACACAGGCAAAGTGCGTAAGCGTGAAGATGGAAAGGTATTGAAGCCAATCGGATGGACACCACCGGAGTTGGCTCAATTTGTGAAAGATGTACAGGCTTAAATATTTTATGGGCGGGGGAACATTAGTATCTAAATATTTTGAAACCGTAGGTGAGGCTTTAATATATTCTGTATACAATATCCCGTTCCAGAGTTTTCATTCAATCGATTTAATCAAGGATTAAAATGCGTAATTATTGGTCATGTTCAAAATTTGCCGACCGGGTTCGCGGTACTGCTAAACTCAGTGCAGCCACAAGTGAAGAGTGGGACGAATGGCGTACCACTGCCCAAATGCGACACAACTTTCGCTACTGGTTAGCAGAAGAAGCACTAGATGCTGTCCAAAATTTTATTTGCTGGCCCGGAGACCGACTAAATGACATCAGATACTACATCAACAATCGTTGGGTTAGTAAGAGTCATGCTCTTACTGCCCACCCTCGTGATATCCGCCCTGGCCATTGGCGTGACGTTGGTAATCGGTTTCTCCCTTGTCTTTTTAACGAACTTGTGGACTTTGTTGAAATCGAACAAGCGTGGCACTATGTAATGTGGAACAGCGAGGAACAAAAGAAGTATAATGTTCCTTGGTGGCGCAGTGGCTGGTTGCGCTGGCGTACATGGCGTTGTCCAGAAGCTGGACTTGCTTACTTGGATTGGGCCGCTACTCTTACTAACAAAGATTTTATCAAAGAGGGTGAGAAGGAAGAGCCAACTTACCAAGCAAAGGCCGCAAAGGAAATCAAAGAGCTTTACCTTTGGTGGACTCAAACATATCGCAATCGCCTAGACCCTTACGAAGTAAGTGGTTGGACTGCTTACTGTGAAGCTAGTCGTGAAGCCAATGGTGGTCGTCTAAGTTTTGGCGGTGATAAGAGTCCTGAACTTAAAAAGTCTAGCAGAAAGGCTCTTGATAAACTTCATAAGATCGAGGCCGCTTATGAAAAAGAAGATGAAGCAATGATGATTCGTTTAATTAAAGTGAGACAAAGTTTATGGACATGAACTCAGTAGATATGGCAAATAATTTAATCTTTCGAGCTAAGAACTTATCTGAGTTCACAGTCGAAACAGATGTACCGGAAACATTTATGTTTAATGGAGTAGTTCCATTTGATATGGTTATTTCAGAAGGAATGATTTCTGCTAAAGTATGGGCGGTGACTTTTGATGAAGCCGCTAAAAAACTTGATAACTACCTTAACTCTTGCTCGGAATAATATGACAGACAAACCTATTAAAATTGAATTTGCTCCAGGAGCCTTTGATACATTCGACGGTACTCAGGAAGAACTTGACGAACTAGTCGCAGAAATCAAACGAATGTTTGAAAGTGGAGAAATCATGGAAAAGTCAACGCCTGTTGACTTTGACGCACTAGTCGAAGAAGATCCAGAATTTGCTATGGCAATCGCTAGACAACTTGGGCCCGACGAAGATACCGATCACCGTAATTTACAATGAAAGCACAGATACCAGCCGAAGGCATTTTTAAACATAGAGAATGGGGTGACTCTGTCATGTACGGAGTTCCTTGCGAATGTACAGATCCTACACATCAACACAATGTTTGGATTGAAGCAGATGAAACAGGTGTTACTGTAACCACATACACTCAACAAAAGACCAAATGGTGGGAGTTTAATCGCTTCAAAATTATTTGGACTCTGTTGACTAAAGGTTATGTAGAGTACGAAGCTAGTATTATTATGAGTGAACAACAGGCCCTTAACTATTCTGAAACATTGAAGAAAGCAGTTGCTAATGTCAAAAAATTTAAAGATAGCAACCAGTCCTGATCGTTTCACCTTTCAAAAGGAAGGGTACATTAAACGCTGTGAGGAGGAGGGTAAACTTCCTAATCCCGCTTATATTGAAATGTATAAGAAATGGAGAGAGGAAGCCGACGCCAAGGTTGAAGATACCTCATGGCAAGAGTACAACCTCGAATACGATCTCCGAAGCACACCTTGGATAGTTGAAAAGTGTAAAAACGAAAACTATGCCCAAAACATGTACGCCGCAATTTGTAACAACCAATTTGCCAAATTTACGCAAACTGGAGATCGTATTGAAACCTATAGAAACCTAAGAGAAGATTATTGGAGTGCCAGCTGGCGTAGTTCGGGCGGTATTGTAGCTAATCTTCGTGGCGAAGGTGACTACATCGATTGGTACTGCTCGGGGATCGGCAGTCAAGAAGCCGGATACGGACTAAGTGATAAAAAGCCAAAACTTGATGAAGATAAGCGTACCTATGTACCAGAAGGCGAAATCACTGAAGAAATTAAAGAAGACCTAGCTAAACTAGGATGGGTCGGATTTCCATGGAAGGATGAATAATGGCAAAATATTTAGAAACAACTGTCTTGGCAGAGTTAGACGAGTATCGTCGTAAAATTTTTGAGCTTAGAGCCGAGGCATACGCCAAAACTAAAATAGATGTTTTAGACAATGATACTTTAAGTGCTTTAAGCATCTATGAAATTGTCCATCAATATGATCCTTTCTATAATGTTAATTTTTCTCGGAATGGTGAAGATGGTAAATCAAAGGGAGTTCTTATTGAACAAAAAGCCAGTCGAGTTGAAAAGAAAAAGAAATCTGGCTTATATGCTACTGCTGGATTTCAATTTCATGCTATGGGCAATCTTAAGTATGATAGATACATCTTTGCAACTAGAGATAGAAGCACATTAAATTTAATTAAGATTTACGATATTAGTATTAAAGAAAATATAGAACTTGTACAATCTCATCTACTTTCTGAAAGAGAAAAGTGGTTAGAACGAGGCCGTAAAGATCAAGCAAAAATGAAACGAGATGTAATTATTATGCCAGAAGATTTATTAATTAAAAATCTTACGGGCATTAAAAAGAAGACTTTCAATAATTGTGAAGTTATAATCGCGTAATATAAATACGTGAATATGAAAACAGCCCTACGATATACAACACAAGATTTCCTAGCACAGTTCAAACTAGACAAAACCATTTCGTTTGATGACTTTAGTAAAAAGTTATCAGTATTAAACGGTAGTGATACTTCTGGTCAGTTTGTAGTTCGTAGCGACCTAGACACATTTGTAGCCCGTGTATCAAAAAAAGATAACCGTTTACAACGACTAGATCTTTATAAGCGTAAACTGTACAAGATGATTGTACAGGAACCCGAGAAAGCATTAGAAGCATGGTTTGATAGAACTGCCGGCATCAAAGAAGAACTAAAGTTTTATTTTGAAATTCCAGATGCTGACATTTTAGAAGGCAATACTTTTGCCGGGCGCACTAATTCCAAATACGGACGCATCTGTAAAAACATCAATTTTGAAAACTTCTACAATACAAAGAAGTTGTACGACAACGATTTTGAATATGTTGTTGGCCTAATGAAAGCCATGTTTGAAGACTACAAACTACGCAACAGTCTAGTGGGTCCAGCGTTCTTTGATCACATCTGTAAGATCGATGATGACTATGGACAGTTCTGGACAGACTTCATGATGGGGTGTAATCGTGCCAGCATTTTTAATCCAGCAACCTACAAGGGCATATTAGATAATGTATTCACTGGCGACACATTGTTTGCCCCAGTCATGGGTTGGAATGCCTATCAGTTGGGATTCTACAGTAGCAAATTTAAGAACTTTATAGCCACAGATGTAATCCCAGATGTTGTCGATAATGGCTCATTGTTACACGCAGAATGGTTAAAGAACGCAGATACTAGTTTGTTTGAAGTGCCAGAAAAGACTGTGGATTTATATCTGTGTCCCAGTGAACAGTTAGATACTAGACATGACTTTATTAAAAAATACAAGGGAAAAGTAGACGCAGTACTACTAAGTCCTCCGTATTTTGATTTGGAAATATATCCTAGCAAAGATCAAAGTTTTGCCAGCTTTCCAAATTACGATGCTTGGTTAAAGGGTTATTGGGAAGAAACAGTTAAGCTATGTGTACGGGTAATGAAGCCCGGCGCTAAGTTTGGATTTGTTATCAGTAACTATAGAAACAAGGCAAAAGAAGAAGTCCAAATTAGTCAGGACATGAGAGATGTAGTACTAAAGCACTTAACTTTGGATAACCAATACAGAGTACAATGGAGTGCTATCGCGGGCTCTAGACAGGCCAAAAAGACAGTTGGCGGGAACTTTGAAGACCTTTGGGTTTTTAAGAAATAATTTGGTAAAACCTGTTCTTGACATAGTCCCCGTTTGGCTGTATAATTATTACATATTGAAACACTAAGGAGCTCTAAATGGCAACTAAAACATCTAAGCGTATTACAAGCGTAACTATTCGCCAAAATAAAAACCGCGACATGAGTCCAAAATGGGATGGCGCAACCGAGTGGGACGGCGAAAAGTTTACTCGCCATTTCCAACACGCTATGGAATACTACCGCTTAGAAAGTTCTGTTAAAGATCTTAAGCCAAAACTCGTAGAATGGATGAACCTTAACGGTTACGACAAAGATCATTCTAATGCTATTCGTAAAACAAAAGACAAATACTTCAGTGGTACTGTAGTAGGTATTGCCGCTTGCCTTGTTAAAGGTATGCCCGAAGTACACGCAGGTTTTAACAAAGGTCGTGATACAACCGTTTGGTTGCGTAGCGAAATTGAAAAGGTATTAGCCGCAGGTGCTGATGACCGTGAAGAAGACGAAGATACACCAAAAGTTGTTAAAAAAGTTGAAGTGTATGTTCCTACTATTCAAGACCGTTTGCGTGATGCCGCAGGAGATATGAGCGAAGAATTGGATATTGCTATCGACAGCTGGATTACTGATCCAGATGCGTTTGATCCAAAGGCATTTAAAATTGTTAATTTGCTTAAAGGTAAGGGTGCCAAAGCCGCTCACGCTCGTTTGATTAAACAGTATTTTAATCGTGGTCACGAAGAATTGCTAGAGCTTGCTAGCGGACAAGCAGACGATCAGTTGCGTGAAGGTTACAGTCATGTAGCTCGTAAGAATGTTAAGAAATTAATTGAGTTCTACGAAAGCATCGCCACTGCCTGCGAACAGATTGCCGCAGAACAAAAAGTTCTTAAGAAGCCTCGTGCTAAGAAAATTAAGCCAGCAGAGGACTTGGTTAAGAAAATGAAGTTCATGTTGAGTGATACAAAGTTAGGTATTACTTCAGTTCCACCTGCTAGCATCATTGGTGCTCAGGCCGCTGTAGTCTACAATACTAAGACTCGTAAGATTGGTATCTATGGTGCTAAAACTTCAGCAGGTCTTACTGTTAAAGGTACTAGCATTACTGACTTTACAGAAAAGAGTTTCCAGAAAACCCTGCGTAAGCCACTTGAACAGTTGAAAGAGTTTAAGGAACAAAATACACAGCGTCGAGCTGAAACTTGGTTTACTAACATTAAGACTACTAGTGTAGCACTTAATGGTCGTGTAAATGAAGACATTGTAATTTTGAAAGTGTTTAAATGAAGCATTATGTAATCGATGACGGAGTGCCGGAATCTGTAATGCGTCAGCTTTATGTTGACTCAAAAGATTTCAAATGGACTTACAATCGAAGTACATACGCAGAAAACACTAATCATATTATGAATCATACTGTATATGATATAGGGCAACTAGTTTGCCCCATCATTGCTAAAGATCATAAAGATGAAAAATACTTTGAAGAAAAGTTACAACCTATAGTAGACGCTGTACAACCTTTTATCAAACCTATTGTTAAAATAGATAGAGCTAAGTTTAATCTACTTTGGAGAGCGACAGAAGCAAACGGCAGATGGAACATGCCTCATTTCGACACGCATGATACAACTAATCGACGAGAAAATAAATGGTCGTTAGTTTACTATGTGAATCAAGCGGATGGCGACACAGTATTCTTTTACCCTCACGAAACAGTACGAGTAGAAGCAAAGCGAGGACGCATTGTATTATTTCCTGCTAATTTAAAACACGCAGGTACTAATCCTAAAGATGCGTTTGAAAGAATTGTAGTAAACATTGTCATGGAGACCAAATATGAAATGTAATACTTGTAATAACGAATACAGTCCATCTTGTGATTATAAACAAGGTCGCTGTCCACATCACCCTAGTTTGTTGGAACAGGTATTATCTGATCCTTACAAATCTAGATTTTATAATTTAATTAATTGGTTTAAAAGAAAATGACATCTGATAACAAACTACAAGAACTGTATGATCTTTACCTAGGAATAACTGATGGTATGGTCGGGCAATACGGAGCAATGGAAGTAGCCGGAGTAATGACTGCTATTGCCTTAAGTATCTATCGTTCTGGTTTACCAGAAGAAGAATACAACAACATGATTGACGCTATTAGTGACAATCGTAAGAAAATCAAAACATTCGAAAAAACAGTTTTACAATGACATTGCCAGACGAAAGATACCGTGCCGTAATACAAACTGAAAAATTTCTTAGAGAAATACTTCAGACTGCTAGGGTGCCAAAATCTATCAAAGATGGTGCCAGGGCTTGCCTGCGCCATTATCCTAGTGAATGGGACATGAAGCAGGTTGCAAGTGAGGTGCCAGATATCTTTCAAGAACGGATAGAACCATTATATAGGATGATTCTAAAATATGAAGACGATATCAAAGATGACACTAGGTCAGAAGACGGAACTAGTTCTTCTTAGTGTAGGGTTTATAGTTTGTATTGTTTTGGCAATCAAATATATTCCTCAACAACGAGAAGTAGTGTATAATTGTAGTATAGCAGAAATTAGTCCCGATATTCCTATTAAGGTTAAAGAAGAATGTCGAAAACTTAAAATGGAAACTATTAAAAAATGAACCACCATAAAAACATGGCCATACTATATAGTTTGGTTTTGATTTGGCTGTTGATTTTGCAGTATATTGGAAATAAACGAAAATGAAAATCGGTCTTAGTTACAGCCGCTGTGTGCGAGATATTGTCGACGGAGTAATAGACATCGAGGATGTCCTTATTATTATTTCTCGTACGGATTTTGATCCGCATGACGATGAGCAGTGGTCAGGCATTTGGTCAGGCTACCACGGTTACAGCCCTTGGAGTAATCCAGAATGGGCTAACTATGCCGATGAGGATGAAGACCGTTTTCGTAGTGTAAGTATCGAACTGTGGGAGACAGGTAAACTCCACCAGCCTCGTAAGTTTGGAGCACATCCTAGCCGCCGTCCTGAAATTTGGCTAGAAACAGTTTTGCCAAGTAGTGAACTTGAAAATAATCAAGCCGCTAAGAAAGCCTGGGATAACTTCCAAACTATTGCTGGTTTGACCAATGTTAAACTTGACAAAGAGTATAAGTAATGGATCGTAATTCTCGTAATCAAATACTAGCAGAACTACAGCTAGAGGCATGGAAACACTCTATTAAGGGTCAACAATTATTGTCTCGGATTAGAGATTTAGAAACAATGTTTAAGGCACAAGATGCCAAGGAAGATAGGAAACACAATGAAACAAGAACTTGATAAATTGCTTTGCGAAAAGTATCCTCTTATGATGGTTAACCGTTTCAAGGATATGAAAGAAACTTGTATGTGTTGGGGCTTTGAATGTGGCGATGGCTGGTTCAATCTATTGGATCAGCTTATGGGTAATATCCAACATCATATTGATTGGAAACTAAAGCAACGGCAGTGGGCTATTGATTACAATCAAATGGCTACGCAGGCAAAAGCAGGAAACTTTGATCTTTTTGAAAAGGCAAACGAGAGCATTACTGATCAGGCCTACAAAGAAAAGCGTCTTGCCGAAATTATTGCTGGAGACTTTAGAGAAGTACCCGAGCCCATTCCACAAGTAACGCTAGATCAGGTTAAGGAAAAGTTTGGCACACTTAGATTTTACTACACAGGTGGTGATGAATATATTCATGGCATGGTAGCATTGGCAGAAAGCATGAGCGGTGTTATCTGTGAATCTTGCGGTAATCCGGGTACGCAGACTAATGGCGGATGGATCAAGACCATTTGCGAACCGTGTGAAAAAGAGCGTGAAGAACGACGAGCAAGGGAATACGCAGACTACAATGCGGGAAATTAAACCAGAACGCCTAGGAGTTCCCTTAATGTTTGAGGGCGAGTACGAGTTTGACCGTACTGCTCTCATCCCTCAGTTAGAAGCATTAAGTGATAGTCCTAAGTTTGGCAATTACGGAAATATGCTAGAAGTAGGAGATGCCGGCAGTACAGCTCACGACTATGTTAATCAACCGCATCTACTGATGCCAGAATTTACCAAATGGGCATTAGATAGAGCAAGTGAAATTTTTAACTTATGGAGAATGCAGACTACAAAAGCTCATGTCGTTCGTAGTTGGGTAAACAGACATCGTAAAGGTGGATGGACCAATTTCCATACACATCCAAATACTGACCTAGTAGTTGCCGCATATATTCAAGTTCCTAAAAATGGCGGTAATCTGCTTATAATAGATCCTTTAGAGAATCACTGGTTTGGTATGCCGACTACTAGAAATATATCAGAACAAACAGGTAAGCCCTATCCTACCATGAATGATAAGGTTTATTTCTTTGCTCCGTTTATTCGTCATGCCACCGAAGCTAGCAATAGTGACCGTGATAGATGGGTAATGAGTATGAACATTAATTGTGAGAGGTTGTTTTGAAGGACATTAAACCGGTACAGGTTGGAGTGCCTCTAATGTTTAGAGGAAGCTTCGAATTTGACAAGGATACAATTATTGCTAAGTTTAATGACATAGCAAGTCGAAGTAAGAACTTTGACAAGTACGGGTACGGGGACTTTGAGGGTGATGTAGGTAGTAGTGCTAACAATAGCAATCATCAACCGCATACATGGCCCGAGCTACAGCCCTATTATGATTGGATTCTAGAGCGTTCTAAAGAAATCTTTAAACTATGGGAAATGGAAAATGATCCTTATATTGATCGCAGTTGGATTAATCGATATGGTAAAGGGGGAGTCCTTAATCAACATAGACACGCAAATACAGATTTAATCGCAGTATCTTATATTCAAGTTCCTAAAAATGGAGGGGATTTGATTATAGTAGACCCGCTAGAATATCACTGGTTTAGAATGCCGTCTAACAACAATTTACAAATGTATTTTGGACAAACTGTTCCGGTTGCTACTAACGATGTAATATTCTTTGCTGGATTTTTAAGACATTCTGTAGAGCCAAATCAATCAGATTATTATCGCTGGATTATCAGCACAAACATTAGAACTAAAGGAAATTGAAATGAGTTTAATCCCAATGGTCGTAGAAAAGACATCTTCAGGTGAACGAGCCTACGACATTTATAGCCGACTGTTAAAAGAGCGTATCATTATGCTTAATGGGCCAGTAGAAGACAATATGGCCAATGTAATTGTTGCCCAGTTGCTATTCTTGGAATCAGAGGATTCTGGTAAAGACATTAGCTTGTTTATCAACAGTCCAGGCGGGGCAGTTACAGCAGGGCTAGCTATCTACGATACGATGCAGTTTATCAAACCAGATGTTGCTACCTATGTTATGGGGCAGGCTTGTTCAATGGGTAGTTTCCTAGCACAAGCAGGTACCGCAGGTAAGCGATTTGTATTGCCCGAAGCTCGTACAATGATTCATCGTGTTAGCTCAGGCACACGGGGTACAAGCGGTAGCGTTCATGTTCAAGACCTACAGTTTGAGGACGCAAAACGCAGTTTTGAAGAATCAAAACGAGTTAACGAGCGACTAACTCAACTGTATGTTAAACACAATACCGCAGGCAAGAGCTACGATGAGTTGTTTGAAACTATGAAATTTGACACATTTTTAAGTGCTCAAGAAGCCGTAGACTACGGTTTAGCTGATAAAATTGTAGATAAACGACCCGATTAAGTCTATATCATGGTTGTGCTAAATACTGATATTAGCATCTATTTAGGACAACACAACCATGGTAAAAACCTTCGAGCAATCAACAACACTACAAGATCTTAATCTTCAGCCAGGGGATCTAAGCGGTGATCTAATCAACGGCGGCACGATTACTAATTTTGCCAGTACTGGTATTAGTGACCTAGCAACAGAGACTACCCTAACAGTTGAAGATGGTAAAATAACTGTTGATCAAGTTTCAGCAGATATATTATCTGTAAACACAATTAAAGGCGATCAAATTGTTATCCGTGGCGATATTAAGGTATACGGTATCGTCGACGCCGGATTTGTACGCACTACAGAAGTTATTACAAATCAAAGATACGAAAAACAATACTTAGAATTTGCTCAAGATAATGAGCAAGGTACTAATGTAGGTACAGGTTTGTTATGGCCAAGTAGTGGTTATAATAAACAATTAGTATATAGAAATAATCCAGATCGTTTCTTCCTAAGCGAAAGCGTTGACCTTGCTCCAGGCCGCGAATTTACCATTAATGGTACATCAGTTTTAACATCTGGAAACTTAGGTGCTGGAGTTGTAGACAGTAATTTACAAACACTTGGTAACCTAAAAGACCTAACAGTAATTGGTAATGTTAACATCGGTGACATGGTTCATTACGATGCTCAACAAGGTAAATTTGCCATTGGTAACGCAGAACCAACACACTTATTTTCTGTTTATGATTTTGAAAGCGATACAGACTTTTATATCGAGGGCGACAAGAACGGTCGTGCTAGAGTAGGTACATTTAATAACCGTCCAGTTGATATTGTTACAGACGATCAAGTTCGTATCAGCATAGAAGACCAAGGCGATATTACTCTAGGTAAAGAAGGCCGTGACACAGCAGTAACTCGTGTATATGGTAAATTGTCCGTAGGTATCAAAAACCCACAAGAACAATTTGAAGTAGCAGGCAACATGAGAATTGGTGGCAAACTGTTTGCTCAAGGCGATCAAGTACCAACTGAAGGGCACTACTACCAAGGCGACATTATCTGGAATACTAACCCAAGAGCCAATGCCTATATTGGTTGGGTATGTACACAAAGCGGATTCCCAGGTACATGGAATGCCTTTGGACAAATCTTCGGGTAAAACACCGACAGTATATCCATTGTTTCCACAGTAAATAAATTACTTATGGGAGCAACATTATGGACAAAAAAATACACAACCACCTTGGGCATCTTAAGGCATTTAATAATCAAAGGAGAGCTTGGTTAATTTTGAGCTTTTTCGTCACGGCAATAATTTTAAAAATTGTGTTTGACTGGGATTCGTTTTTATCCTCACACATTGTTTGGATATTTTTAACTTTGGGATTCTCCGTTTCTGTGGTATGGTGGTACTGGACAATGAGATTAATTCGTCAATTAATAGAACATAGAAAAGACGAGTCCGAAATACTATACGACATAGTACAGGCTATCCGAGATATTCAAATTGAAGTAAAAAAATTACCAAAGAATGTTGACAAAGATAAGTAATAGTATATAATTATTATATAGCGGTCTTACACGATCATTCACCCCGCTTTATAAATTCTGCATGTCGTCAAACTTGCTACCTTATAAAGGAGACTAGAGATGGCAAAATTTTACTCAACAAAAACTTACGGAAACGACCGCGGCTTATCATGCTGTTTTAGACAATGGCGTGCCACACATAGCCACTGCTCATTACTACACGGATACTCAATTGGCATTAAATTAATCTTTGAATGCGATACGCTAGACGAAAAGAACTGGGGTATGGACTTCGGCGGACTCAAAGAATTCAAGGCATGGGCTGATTATATGTTTGATCATACTACTGTGATTGCCGAAGATGATCCGCTGTTGGATCGATTCAAACTAATGGCAGGCTGGAGTTCAAATCCAGAGCACGATGGTAATCCAGATCGTGTACAAACAGAACCCTATCGTAGATCAGGTGTGTGCGACCTACGAATCGTACCCGGAGTAGGTTGCGAACTGTTTGCTAAAATGTGCTATGACAAAATGGCAGACTTGTTAGTAAATGGCAATCATCGTTATCCATTAAATCCTAGTGTTCGTATCAAAAGTGTAGAAGTGTTTGAACATGCTGGTAACTCGGCTACATACGAAGGTTAAACAATTTTGGCGGCTTTGGGCTAAAGCTCTAGGCGAAAAATCAGGCAATACGGACAAAGAAGCTGACCGTATTGCTTGCGTTCGTACCTTAATTGTGTTAATATATATTGTTACAAACTTTTTCATAATCGCAGGCGTTATAAGGCATTGGTAATATGGTTACAGTTGTACTCGAAGAAGCAGATGACGGTAGTGGTGATTTGATTATGCCAATTCCGCAGGATATGCTAGACACTCTTGGATGGAAAGAGGGTGATACATTAACATGGACTGTTAAAACAAACGGATCAATAATTCTATCTAAGAAAGCTAACGATGATTAAACGAATTGGTTTTGCGTGTAAATGGATTGATCACGCAGGACAGGTAGACGGAATTAAATCAACAGATGACTGTAAACGATATAATACTGGCACAACTACAGTAGCTTGGTTAAATAGACAATCAAGAGATGTCGCGGAGCAAAAGTTATGGGACCTAATGGTAGGCAATATCGAGGCAACTCGATTATTGGTAGAGCGTGTCGGGCAACTTGACCCTGCTCTTCGCATGGTTAGGATTAGCTCTGACATCCTGCCTGTTTATACTCACGATGCTTTTGCTGATTATTGGCGCCAACCTGCTGTTATTTCATACTGCGAAACCCACTTTAAGAGAGTGGGCGACATTGCTCGTGATCGCAATGTTCGGTTATCTATGCACCCTGGGCAGTTTACGGTGTTGGCAAGTGATAACCCGGGAATTGTCGACCGGTCGATTGCCGAATTTGAGTACCACACAGACATGGCCCGCTGGATGGGGTACGGAAGAAGCTTCCAAGATTTCAAAATTAATGTCCACATCTCGGGTAAACAAGGTCCAGATGGTATCCGCCGTGCGTACCAACGACTATCGCCAGAGGCCCGCAACTGTATTACAATTGAAAACGAAGAAAACGCATGGGGGTTAGATGACTGTCTTACTATTACTGATTTGGTGCCTATCGTGCTTGATATACATCACCATTGGATTCG
>Ga0007809_10000791_pt1 | contig 13275 bp, 11 predicted proteins | sample CryBogCBE02Aug07_FD_60383 | JGI IMG/M metagenome (GOLD analysis project Ga0007809, IMG submission 60383) | Freshwater microbial communities from Crystal Bog, Wisconsin, USA - CBE02Aug07 | ecosystem: Environmental > Aquatic > Freshwater > Lake | place: Crystal Bog, Wisconsin, USA | collected...
GTCCGCGCGCTGGTCGCTGAAGACCACCCGGCCAACCGAAGGATCATCGAGCTGATGCTCGCCCCCATGGGTGTCGAGGTGACGCTGGTCGGCAACGGGGCCGAAGCGGTGGAAGCCTTCAAGCAGCACGACTGGGAAATGGTTCTGCTCGACATGCAGATGCCGGTGCTGGACGGCGCCAGCGCCGCCCGGGCGATGCGCGCCATGGAGCCGACGCTCGGCCGGGGACGCACGCCCATCGCCATGCTCAGCGCCAATGTCCTGCCGCGGCACGTGGAAGACGCGCTGGCGGCGGGCGCCGACCACTTCATCGCCAAGCCCGTCACCCCCGCCGCTCTGGCTCGCGGGCTCGATGAACTGATCCGCGCCGCTGCGGTCAATGCGGCGAAAGAAGCTTAGTCAGGCAGGAAAAGTTCATCATCTGGTCTGATAAGTCCGGACGATAAAGCGCCTGAAAGCTGAATATCACACGACGTTGGCGTAATGCGTTGCATGACGATTGCAACAGCAGCTTATGACGGGTCGAAATGACACAGATGTGAAGGCAGACATCGGAGTGGGCCCGCAGTCCGACGGAGACTTGACGTCAATGACGATGAATCAGACGAGTTCAGAGCCCGCCCTGCAAGTCGATCTGACCGACGAGCCGTCGCGCTTCGAGCTTGACGACTTCCTTCGTCGCGCCATCGACGTGACCGTGGCCTTCTCGGCGATCCTGTTCATCTCCCCGCTGCTCGTCGTCATTTCGGCGCTGGTCTGGCTGCAGGACGGCGGACCGCCGATCTATGCGCAGGAGCGCATGGGCCGCGGCGGCAAGTCCTTCAAATGCTACAAGTTCCGCTCGATGGTCATCGACAGCCGCGCGCGGCTCGAGCGTCTGCTGGCGGAAAGCCCGGAGGCCCGGGAAGAGTGGGCGCGGGACCACAAGCTGCGCAAGGACCCCCGCATCACGGGTCTGGGCGGCTTCCTTCGCCAGTCCAGCCTCGATGAACTGCCGCAACTGTTCAACGTGCTCGAAGGCGCCATGAGCCTCGTCGGCCCTCGCCCCATCGTCGCCGCCGAAGTCCGCCGCTATGGCTGGCGGATCCAGCACTACTACGCCGTCCGTCCGGGCATTACCGGCCTGTGGCAGATCAGCGGCCGCAACGACGTCTCCTACCGCCGCCGCGTCGCCCTCGACTGCGCCTACGTCAAGAACCGCAGCGTGCTGATGGACCTGAAGATCCTCCTCGGCACCATCCCCAGCGTCCTGCTCCGCAAGGGCTCGTACTAGGGGGCGCTGGGCGGTTCCCCAGCGACGAGAGTCAAAGCCGCTTCGAAGTCAGCTCCGAAGGACACCCTCGTAACGCTCGACGTTTGGTAGCGCTCAAGCTCGACGTCCCATTCTGCGGTTGGTGAGACTTCTCTCATGACAAGTTCGCCGCCGACGACCTCAATCACGTGACCGATTTGACAGACGTCGGGGTCCTCCATTTCGCGGTGGATCGTGACGAGACGGAACGCGCGTCCAGCGCTCGTCAACAGGTCTTCGACGCTCTCCAGTGAAACCGCAGGCGCCTCGGGGATCATTTCTCCGCGCAGCTCCAGCGCTTTCTCAACGAATCGGGCTTTCGGATCGACCTGAACGGCGATGATGTCAGGCCGTCGAAAACACTCAAAGCCGTCATGCCAAATGCGGTCATTCACGACCGCTATCATGACGAACCCAGGGCCCAAACCGACCACATAACCGCGTACGACCCATTCGTCGTAGCGAGTGGTCAGCCCCACTAGTCGCCGCTCAGTTTTGGCGTCGTTGAGAGCAATCGCGATGTCGGTCGACTTCAGGCGGGCCATGAGCGATGTCGTTACACGAAGCGCTTTGATTGCGCGACAACACGACTTTCAGGTCAAGCCCTTCCCGCCATGGCAGCCCTCGCACCCTTCGCTACTTCCCCGGACCGGTGATCTTGTCCACCTTCGCCTCGCCGCCGGCGTAGGGGAGGTCGATGCGCAGGCCGTCGAAGCCGACCACCCAGGCCTTCGGATCGCGCACGGCGGACACGCCCTCGAAGAACAGCTTTTCCAGCACCGGCTGCGGGATCGCAGGGGCGAGGTGGGAGAAGACCAGCAGCTTCACGCCCGCGTCGTTCGCTTCCTTCGCCGCATCCACGACGTCGGTGTGGTAGGTGGTCACGTCGCCGAAGATCTTGGCCTGACGGGTCGAGCCGGCGTCGGTCGCTGCGGCCTTCAGATCCCTCATCATGCGCATCGACATCGCCTCGGTGACGAGCACGTCGGCGTTTTTGGACATCTCCACGACCTTGGGGGTCGGCGTGGTGTCGCCGGTCACGACGACCGAGCGCCCGCCCATGTCGAAGCGGTACCCGACCGCCGGAGAGATCGGTTCGTGATTGACCTTGAAGGCGGTGATGGTGACGTCGGCGTCCTTGTAGACCACGACGTCGCCGTTCGCGCCCAAGGCAAACGGCTTGGAGGACAGGGGCGCGGCGGCGGGCGGCATGGTCGCTGCGCCGTGGTGGGCGGTGCGGTAGCCGTCATCCAGCCTGTAGGCCATGTTGAAGCCGTCAACGACGGAGGCGACGCCTTCGGGACCATGCACCGCCAGAGGGGCCGCGCGCCCCGCCGCCCAGCTCATCATCCGAAGCTCGCCCAGATCGCCGATATGGTCGGAGTGATAGTGGGTGATGAACACGCCCTCGATCTTCTCCAGCGGAAAACCCATCCACATCAGGGTGTTGACCGAGCCCGGCCCCGCATCGACCAGGAAGACGCGGCCCTTGACGATGACCGCGGTGCAGGACTTGGCGCGGGCGCGGTCGGGGAAGGGCGCCGACGTGCCGCACAGCACCACCCGCGCCGCCGTGTCGTCGAACAGGTCGGTCTTGCTCAGCGGCGCCTTCAGTCGCGCCGTCACCTGCGCCTTGTAGGCCCCCTCGATCATGCCGACGGGCTGGGCCGAGGCTGAGGCCGCCAGAGCGATGGTCGCTGCGCCGAGCAGCCGGGTCAGAAATCTGGACATGGGTCGCCTCACGGATGAGGCGGGATCTTAGCGCAGAAAATGGCATCGTAAATGCCATTATTGGGGGCGGAGGTGCGCTTGGCGGGGACAAGTCGGGCGCTAACTGTCACAGCAAACGACATATCTGTAATGCACTGATAAGGCGTGACCCTTATGATGTCGTCCGCATGACTCGATCGAGAGACGAACTGTGACCTATCCTGCGATCATCATCCTGCTGGCCATGGCGGCGTTCCTGTTCGGCTCGGCGGAGCGGCTGCTGCTGCTCTGGGGATCTGTGATTGCGTTCGGCGCCCTGGCGCTGCTGCCCCCCGAGGCGATCGGCGGATTCAACCTGCTGCCGACGACCGGCGTGGCGCTGGCCCTGATCGCGAAGGCCGCCTCCGATCAAAAGCGGGCGCCGGACCTTGTGCGGCTCGCCTTCGAGCTTGATGCGATGATCCTTCTGACGATCTTCATGTTCATCGCCGTCATATCCTCGGTGCTCTATCCCCGGATGTTCCAGGGACAGGTGCAGGTCGTGCCCATGCGCGGCGACCATTGGGACCTCGAGCCCACGATGGCCAACTTCGCCCAGCTCGGCTACGTGGTCGTGTCCTGCCTGACCGCGATCGTGGTGCGGCAGATGGCGGAAAGCCCGCGGGTGATCGACTATTTCCTGAAGGGGCTCCTGATCGGCGGGACGATGCTCACCATCACGGGCCTGATCAGCCTGATCATGGGCTCGCAGGCGCCGCTGGTGAACGCCGCCTTCAAGACCGCCAAGTACACCTATCTCGAAGGCAGCGAAGTCGCCGGCTTCCGGCGGGTCGACGGGTTCATGACCGAAGCGTCGGCTTTCGGCGGAACGTCGGTCGCCGTCGCCAGCGTGCTCCTGTTCGTGGGCGGCGCGCTGAAGACGGGATTTCAGCGCAGCATGGCGAAGCTGCTGGCCTGGGCCCTCGTCGGCATGGCGATCGTCTCCACCTCGACCTCCGCCTATGTCGGGCTCGTGGTGCTTTTGTCGACCTATGGGGTCTGGTGTGTGGTGCGCGCGATGCAGGGCCGCACGCCGCTGACGGCCCGTGTCGTGATCGAGCTTTCCGCGACCTTCGTTGCAGTGCTGGTCGGTTTCGCCGCCGTGATCCTGCACCCCGAACTGCTCGACCAGCCCCGGGCGATGATGGACGTGATCTTCTTCAAGAAGATCTATTCGAGCTCGTATTATGACCGGAGCCTCTGGAACAAGATGGCGCTGCAGGCCCTGTCGGACACCTGGGGCATCGGGGTCGGGGTGGGATCGGCGCGCACGTCCAACTGGCTGGTCTCGGTCGTCTCGAACACCGGCGTTCTGGGCGGGCTGGCCATGCTGGGCTTCATCGCAAGGCTGCTGTTCGCAAGGGCCAGCCGTCCGGAGCTGAAGGACCTGGTCGGCGGCCTCAAGCTGGTGATCCTGGTGAACTTCGTGCCGCAGATCATGGCGACCACCACGCCCGACTTCGGGGTGTTGACCGGGATCGAGTTCGGTCTGCTCGCCGCCTTCACCGCGTCGGCGATGAGAAGCGGCCGGGCGAGCGCGCGACCGGCCGCGGCGGGGTTGCGCCCCGCCTGACGGAGGACTTCAGGCGGCGTCGGACCAGATGGCGCAGCCGAACCCGGTGCGGCCGAAGCCGTCGCCATTGTGGTACATCACCTTGCGCCCATCGACGACGACGACGCTGCAATAGGCCATGGCCACGGAATTCCAGCCTTCGCCCGCGGGCGCAAGTTCCGGCGGATCGTTTTCCCGGACCCAGCTCACGCCATCCGTCGACGTCGCGTAGCCCAGGCGGTATGAGCCTGCGCCGTCGCGGTAGTTCTCGCTGTCGCGGTGGCAGTACCACATCTCGAAACCGGTCGGGGTGGGCAGGACCGCGGGGCGGGTGATGGCTTCTCTCGGGAAGGCCTGTGTCAGGCTGGTCACGTTAGGCTGCAGCCAGGTCTCGCCGTCCGCCGAAGTGGCGGTCTTGATCACGTAGACCGGCTCGAACTTGTCCTCGACGGAGACCCACTTGATCCCGGACCCGTACCACATCCGCCAGCCGTCCTTCGTCTTCAGGACATTGGGCGCCATGGTCATGTGCGGTTCGAGACGCGTGCGATCGACGACGGGCCCTTCGAACATCCGCTCGAAGGTCACACCGCCGTCGCGGCTGACTGCAAGGCCCACAGCCATGCGATAGGGCACGTTCCCGCCGCGGCTGATCCCCGTGTAGTACATATAGAGCCGGTCGCCGCGGTCGATCAGGCATCCGGCGATCACGCCGTCTTCGTCGTGGGTTCCAGGTTCGCCGACGTTCAGGACCGGCGCATCGTGGGCGGCGATCAGGCGGGTCGGGTCCTTGCGGTCGAAGTCGGCGAAACTGATGACGCTGCGGTTTTCCGCATTCCGCGTGGCGTAATAGACCCGGATGCGGTCCTGAAGGACCAGCGCCGAGGGGGTCTGGGTGTGACTGCGCGACCAGGCCTTGCCGCCGTCCGACTCAAAGACCTTGCCGTACTGATGCCAGGGCATGGGCGTTCCTTTGCAGGCGAGCGGCGCGGGCGCGCGAAGCTAGATGACGACGTTGGCTTCCCAGAGCGCCGACTGCTCCGCCAGGGTCCGCCCGATCTGCGGGTGCGCCTTGGCGTAGAGCCACTTGTAGCGCTGCTGCAGATGGTAGCGCATCCGCTCGCGCGTCTCGAAGCGGTTCAGGCCGTAAGCAACCTCTGGATTTTCCTCAGCAAACCGAATGTAAATGTGGTGCTCCGCCTGTCCCCAAGGTAAAAAGGCTCCGTTCCAAGGCTTGGGCCTTGACATGAAATGAGTGATCCGCGGATTGATCGCAGGTCTAATGCTGTAAAAATCCCAGTAAGAGGGGTAGTTCCAGCGAATCGAGAGCGGCAATCGACGACCGGCCGATACAGCGTTCAATGCGCTTTGATCATAGCAAATGCATTTTCCAGGGTTGTCCTGGATGAATTTCCATGCGGCGGCGCAAAGCTCTCCCCAACCATTCCGGTTGATCCTGAGTATTCCTGCGTTGAAGTAATCTCTATATCTTGTTGAATTTATGCCAATGCCATCCATATACGCACGCTCAATTGCGGCTCCAGGGGTATCATCGTCGATCCAGAAAATCTTTGGATCTGGTGCGGCTAAGAAGCATCCATCTGGAGTCTGCGCTCGGACGAGTTCATCTAAGGATCCTTCAATTTTGATGTCTCCATCAATATATAATATTTGATCATATTCTGCGGGTAGGGCATCGTCCAAAAACAATCGCCCAAGTGATCCAAATGTAAATTTTGAATTCTTAAATAAATTGTCTACAAATACATTTCGATCTTTATCTCCAAAAAGGGAGCGGCCGACATTAATTAAGCCCACATTGTATTTTTGTGCGACCCGGCTATATGCGTTTGCGGCTTGGACACTTAGTCCCATAGCCATCACGAATATGTCTATATCTTCGCCTGGCGCGGCGACTCTCGCCTGCGAAGCCGCTACGAGAGCGGGAAATAGATAATTCTCGTCGCAGGTAAGGCAGATAGCGTATTTTGTCATAGCGAAGCTCTTTGGAGGTTGGTGGAGCTATGGACGGAAAGCAAATTCGGACTCAATTTGCGTGCATTCGTAAGGGGTATTAGAAACAACGATCAACAAGCGCTGACCTCTTGCGAAGCCCAGCTAATGCTATGCTGCGAAATTCTTAATGACAATATAACTAAATTGATTTAACGTTATAGAAAATTATCGCACCAAGGCCGTGCCACGCTTTCAGGTTCTGATAACTCGTAAGCGCATAAAAATAGAATCGTAATATTGAATAACAATTTTATTAATAATACAAAATCTCCAAAGCGCGTAGCAAAGACAAAGCTATTAGGGTCGAAACTCAATCAACGCGCGATCCAAATGGCTACCAGACCGACTGCGAACACCCAGTCAAAAACGGCGCAAAAGGGCGCATACCAGCCAGGCATAGCTGTTGTGACGTAACGATGGTGGGCTAAGTCCCATAGCCCGTGCAGGGCGTAAGCCGCCGGTATGGTCCAAGCGCTCACCCATAGCCCGGTCAGAGCCGCGGCGGTGAACCCAAGCGCAACAGAGGCTTCTACTGCTAACGTCCGTGCCCTGCCGTCCTGCAAGGCGAAGCCGACGTAGATGCCAGCCACAAGGACCAAGACGACGGCCGCAAGCTGGTGGGACGCGGTCGAGGGCAGCAACAAATGCCCAGGTAGGCTCGCAAGTGCGAGTCCAGCGCCGATACGCGCAGGGTGTTTGCCTACAACAGACTTCAGCTCAACTTCGGCCATCTCGACCCTCCCCACCTTGAAGCGGCATAAGCCAGTTGCGCCAGTCTTGTCACTCTGATTCACCCTGCGAGGGGCAGATGGGAGGTCGTGAATGGCGTTGTTTTGGTTGTCTGATGCGGCGTGGGCGGCGATCGAACCGCACCTGCCCAAGAACCAGCCGGGCGCGCGGCGGGTAGGCGATCGGCGAGTGATCTCGGGCGTCGTACACATGCTTAAATGCCGTGGTCGCTGGGCCGATTGCCCGAGCGAGTACGGGCCACCGACGACAATCTACAATCGTTGGAACCGGTGGAGCAGACGCGGCGTATGGGGCCGCATTCTGGCGGCGCTCACCGACGAGGGGGGATCGCGGAGACCGGGCAGATTGATAGCAGCTACGGTAAGGCGCACCGATGCTCCGGCGGCGCAAAAAGTGGGGCTCGAGCCCAGGCCATTGGCATCTCGCGCGGTGGTCGGACGACGAAGATCCACGCGCTCGTCGACTTCCTCGGACGCCCCTTGCGCCTCGCGCTGTCGCCATGGAACACGTCCGACATCAAGGGTGCCGACCTGCGCGTCTGCGAGACCGTCGGCATGAGGCGCTTGCTCGCCGACCGCGGCTACGACGCCAACCGGCTGCGCGCCAAGCTGTGCGAACAGGGCGCCATCCCCGTCATTTCCGGCCGACGCAACCGAAAACGGCGGATCCAGTACGACGAGCGCCGCTACAAGGATCGCTGGCGGGTCGAGGCCATGTTCTGGCGGCTCAAGGACTTCCGACGCGTCGCAACCCGCTACGACAAGCTCTCCCGAAACTACCTCTCAGCCGTCGCGCTAGCGGCCGCCATCGCGTTCTGGCTACGAATAAGTCTCGACCCTAATAAATATTCGTATAACAAAATCCAATTGTATAAATCGCCTTGCGAAAATTATGTGATCAAAGGTGGCAAATATTCGATTTATAAACAACGTAACGTCAACAGCGTCAATTTTGGAATTTTGCGATATCTCAAAGCATGAAACCCGTTGATATGGCGTTCATGATTACTGCTTCAGAATGTATTTTTCGAAAGCAATGATGGTGATTGATGCGGCCAGAGCACAATTTCTGAACCAAGGGGAGGGAATGTACTAATACAGTTGCGCCGGTTGAGCTCCCCTCCGATCTAGAAGAAAATAAAATGCTGTCAACACAACTGAAACAGTAAGGCAAAGTCCAATTTAAAAAAAACACATATAGAAAATCATTACGTATATTATCTCTGGCTTCAAGCGGCCGGCTTTGGATTTAATTGTCTGCGATGATGGTATCGGTTTGATAAACTGGATGGATAGCCCTGACTGGTTGGTCCAACGCGCGTGCTCAGTTACCGAGGAGGATTTTGACGAACATTTTTGGCCATATTGTTTACGCGTTCCGACCGAAAAATCTGGATCCGTCATTGCGTGCAAGATGTTTCGATTCATGCTGCCCACTGTTCCGAACATGGACCACTTTTTGCATTCGAACATGATAAAAAGCGAAGAGGTGTGCTAGAATGGGATTGCTGACCTGTTGGATCCCCTACTAGACCGAGGCGTCCGTGTGTACTAGTGATGTAGACAGAAGCTAAAGGGGAATATTGTCGATGCCGAATTCAAGTGATGCTCAGCCCGTAATGATTGGAGCCGTACAAAATATTAAACTCAATCAATCTTATGACTTTTTGATTGTTGGTGCAGGATTTGCGGGCTCCGTACTCGCCGAAAGGCTGGCTGAAGGTTCTGGAAAGAAAATATTATTGATCGATAGGCGTCCTCATATCGCTGGAAATGCCTATGACTTGTTTAATGAGCATGGCATTTTGTACCATAAATACGGTCCACACATTTTTCATACTAACTCCAGCGACATAGTCAATTATTTGTCTCGATTCACAGAGTGGAGACCTTATGAACATCGGGTGCTCGCGAGTGTAGATGGCAAATTGGTGCCAATTCCGATCAATCGAACAACGATAAATCAGCTATTTGAATTAAATTTGTCGACAGATAAAGAGGTCGAAGATTTCCTGAAGCAGCGCGCGGAGCGCGTAGAAAAAGTGATGACATCAGAGGACGTGGTTGTGTCCGTCGTCGGTCGCGAGCTTTATGAGAAGTTTTTTCAAGGATATACAAGAAAGCAATGGGGGGTTGATCCGTCTGGCTTGGATAAATCTGTCACGAGCCGAGTGCCGACGCGTGTGAATGCTGATGATCGGTACTTTACAGATAGTTTTCAGGCGATGCCCAAAAACGGATACACTAAGATGTTCGAAAGTATGTTGTCGCATGAAAACATTGATATCGTAACTGGAGTCGAATTCGAGGAAGTAAGAAGGGTTGTTCAGTTTAAGAAATTGATTTTCACGGGGCCTATTGATGAGTTTTTTGATTACAAGTTCGGAAAACTCCCCTATCGAAGTCTCCATTTTGAACATCAAACTTTGGAGGTCGAAAAATTCCAGAATGTAGGAACTGTAAATTTCCCAAGTGAAGATGTTCCTTACACCCGCATCTCTGAATACAAGCATATCACAGGCCAAACGTCTAAAAACACAACTGTTACTTATGAATATCCAAGCGCAGAGGGTGATCCATACTATCCAGTTCCCAGGGGCGAGAATCATGAATTATTCAAAAAGTACGAGGAACTTGCTCGGGCAAGTAAAGACGTGATATTTGTTGGACGGTTAGCCACCTACCGCTACTACAACATGGATCAAGTTTGCGGTCAGGCTCTATCGACATATCGCCAACTCGTCGAAGGCGGTGGATTGGAATAAGATTGCGAAGCAACGTGCGCAGCCAGTGCATTTCAAACGTCGGTTGCGCCGATGCCAGATCGATGATGGCAGAGTCAAATTGGAGCTCAAAGTCAGTGAGTAAAATTGTTCAGCAAGGAAAGGACCGGCTAGTCGTATTGCGGTCGGGTGCACAGTCACTTCATAGAAGTTGGATGTCAGAGGATCGCACATGGGATTTGGCAATATCTTCGTTCAGCTCGACAGACAAGACAGATTATCCGGAGGCAAAATTCTTCAAATATTTTAAGGGCGGAAAATGGGATGGAGTTTATGATTTTTTTAATAGCAACATGGAGCTCCTAGATCAATATGATTACGTATGGATACCAGACGATGACATTGCAACCTCGGGCAGTGACGTAGATAAAATGTTTGATCTGATGGAGCTTTATTCACTCGAATTAGCGCAACCAGCTTTATCCGTGAATAGTTATTTTTGGCATGCCATCACGTTAAATTGTCCGTTCACGCGAATAAGGTACACGAACTTTGTCGAAGTCATGGTGCCGATTTTGACGGCCAAAACTCTCAAAGCCGTTCTTCCGTTATTCGAAAATTCGCGAAGCGGTTGGGGTATAGACAACATGTGGGCGAGGCTCACGACTGACCCGAAAGATAAGTGCGCAATTCTTGACGAAGTGACGGTCCATCACACTCGTCCGGTGGGTTCGGTGCTCGCCAAGTCCATGGCACAAGATGGTCGATCTGGCTTCACTGAAATGGACCAATTGGACGCCCTATATGCCGTGAGGTCAGCTAGGCCTTTGTGTTTTCGCGCGATCACCAAAAATGGGCAGGTGGTGAGAGGCACCTGGGTCTGCGGATTGATGCAGTTTGTCGGGCAGATGCCTTGGCGTTCACGGCGTCGGCACTGGTGGACCGGACCAAGAGTGTTTCTCGGATCCCTGCTTTCTCACATCAGGCTTCGGCCGAATTTGTCTCGGGTGGACTTGGGCGCCGTTGCTTCAGAATCTTGCGCGCGCTCTGAAGTGGAACGTTCGATATCACACTCGCAGTTACCTTCGAAGGGTGATGGAGTTTGAGTTCGTGAGCCAAGCAAAGCGTGGTGTTGGGCTTCAACCAGGGTCGACAAATGGCTCAGATCTCAGCCGTTCTACGACTTTGGGCTTTATCTGGCTTTCCGCTCAGAGTTTAGCTGTCCGAGGAACCAATTTCTTAACTCAACTCGTTCTTGCCCGACTTCTTCTGCCTGAAGCTTTTGGACAGGTCGGACTGGCATTCACTGTCACTGCAATTGTTACTTCTGTAATAAATGTTGGTGTTGATGATATACTGCTTCAAAGAATGAAAAATTTAAAATATTGGGTGACTTGTGGATTTTTTGTCAGCTTTTTTCTATCCCTTGTCAGTGCAGTATTGATGATGACTGCAGCGCCATTTGCTGCAAAGCTGTATAATAGCCCAAGTCTTGTTGGTTTGATTTTTATTGTGGCTTTAGCTCAGCCGCTCAATGCATTATCAACTATACCAGCAGTTAAATTGAGGGCCGAATTAAATTTTAAGTATTTAGCCACGTATGCGAGTGTGGAAACTGTATGTATGGGCTTGACTTCAATAATGCTAGCTGCATTTGGGTTCGGTACTTTAAGTTTTGTTTTGCCATTTCCTATTTCCGGCCTTGTTAAAGCGCTATTTTATTGGAGGAGGGCGCCAGTTAATTTAAGGAAGTTCAAGAATATTCAAGTAAAATATATAATGGGCTCAAGTGGGTTGATTTTGGCGTCACGGCTTCTAGTCGAAGTCGTCGGTCAAGGTGACTATATAGTGCTTGGTTTGATGACATCGGAAAAAACGGTTGGCATGTATTTCTTTGCTTTCAGGCTAGCGATTCAGCCGATCCGCATGTTGGCTGGAAATTTCAGCACAGTCCTATTTCCCGCCTTGGCGCAATTGCAAAACGACCCAGCGCGGCAGCAATTGGCTGCTGTTCGGGCTTCGGAAGTATTAGCTTATTTGGTAACTCCCTTATCTTTTATGCAGGCGGCTGTCGCCCCGGCTCTGCTTCATATGCTTTTTAAGTCGAGGTGGGATGGATCTATCCCATTGATACAAATACTGAGTATCGGTTTGCCTGGAGATGCGATTTGCTGGATTGGCACCGCTCTTCTCATCGCGAGGAGGCAGTTTCGTCGAGATTTTCAATATAATTTATGTTTTTCTGCCCTATTCTTTATTTTCGTTTTGGCGGGCGTTTACTTTCAGCGTGAATTGGGGGTGGCCATCGCAGTGTCCGCGTATTATATGTTACTAAAGCCGGTTAATTCGTGGCTTATTCTGAAAGAGTCTATTAAATTTAGAGATTTTATAAATATTTACATTCTTCCAAGTGCTTTATCGGCGATTGCATTTGCCCCTCTTTATCTAATTTATATTTATTCAATGAGTAAAGATGCTCTGATCGGATTGATATTCATTGGCCTTCTAGGTCCGATTATATATATAATATGTGTCCGAATGTGTTCGCCGCGCGTGTTACTGGATATAATCAATCGGTTTCGCATTCGACCTTTTGCGCGCTTTTTGAGGTTTTCCGTTAGTGCTGATGCGCCGTGATTTCGCCTTGAACCTGGCCGAAGTCGAACATGTGTCCGGCAACGCACTGGAAGCTCGTTATGACACTAAGCGCGAGGGAGTACTGCACGCGACCATGGCAAGCCGTTGGCGTCCACTAAGGCAAGGATCTTGGTCGTCAGCCCGCCCCGTGAGCGCCCCAGGCATCGGGTTCCAGAGATGTTCCAAGCGGCCGCCGCCGCCGCGCTGGACTCTGACCCCCCTTTTCAAGTTCCTCCCATGCTGGTGAACGCGGATGGATGAGCTGTCCACTATCTGGATATCGCCGTCGTAAGCCGCTGATACGGCGTCAAATATACGGTCCTAGACTCCAAGCTTGCGCCGGCGCACGAACCGATTGTAACACGTCGTCGCTGGACCATAGCCGTCAGGAATGTCCGCCCAGGGCGAGCCGATGCGAAGCCGCCAGTAAATGCCATTTGACGTGACCCCCGTTTCTCATCCAGCCATAACGAGAGTCTGCGGTTGATTAGGGTCTTCGTTTTGGGTGTTGGCAAGAGGCCGGGGCGCGGAGCCATTGCGTAGCGCAGCGCCCCGGCC
>Ga0007809_10000792_pt1 | contig 13275 bp, 8 predicted proteins | sample CryBogCBE02Aug07_FD_60383 | JGI IMG/M metagenome (GOLD analysis project Ga0007809, IMG submission 60383) | Freshwater microbial communities from Crystal Bog, Wisconsin, USA - CBE02Aug07 | ecosystem: Environmental > Aquatic > Freshwater > Lake | place: Crystal Bog, Wisconsin, USA | collected...
CCAATCAAATCAACCAATTCAGCCAGAACAGACTAATAATAATAATTCAATGAATATACTAATTGATGTAATGAAAAATTTAATAGAATTAATCTCTAAACAAATGAGTATTGGAAATGTTCAAAATATTTCTAATCTGCTTCAAGAACCTAATAGTAATATATGTATCCTATAACTGACTAAAGATCGCCAAAAAACTATTTTGTTCTGGGAATAATAATATTCTAAATCACGTGTCTCAATCACAACTAACTAATGATAATTTTATAAGTAATCTGTTGAATTTAATGAATAAATACATTATAATTATTTAATCTAAGATTTTTTTGGTTTTTACTATTCGTTTTCTTATCTAGCATATTTTCATTTGTTATCCTAGAATATAATTCATCCTATCAGAAATATGCAACAAGACCAGCACTTGCCACGTGTAGATATAGTGCTAGGTGCCCAATTAGGTGATGAAGGTAAAGGGCGGTTGATTGATATTCTAGCTGCTGATTATGATATAGTAGCTCGTTGTAATTCAGGTGGGAATGCAGGTCATAAAGTAGTAGTAGGCGTCCATACGTATGCTTTTCATATGGTGCCATCTGGTATTATTAATCCTAATATAATTGGTGTTATAGGTAATGGATGTGTAATTAATCTAGAAGACCTTCGGTGTGAGATAGAGACAATTCAATCAGTAGACCCAAGCAATCTAGCTACTCAAAATATTGCTTCACGATTGCTTATTTCTAATAGGGCTCATATTGTGCTTCCAATACATAAAATAGTAGATGGTGCTAGAGAAACTGTTAAATCTGCAGTAGGGACATCAATAGGTACTACTAAGCAAGGTATGGGACCGGTATATGCCACTAAGGCTTTGAGAGTAGGTTTGCGAATGTGCGACTTATTTCTAACCCGTAAAGAACTATTACCGAAGGTAAAACTTCTCTTGGATGAGTTAGCTAGTTTGTCGCACTCTAGCACAACATCTCAATCAATAAATATACTTCCAACTCCAGAAGAAATTACCACAACGCTTCTAGAACATGCTACTTATTATAAACCTATGATTTGTGATACTGTGTCTTATCTTAATCAAGCACTAACCCAACCTGACAGACTATCCAGTAGGCAATCCGATAAGCAATTCACTAGGCAATACAATAGGCCAATTAAAATATTAGTAGAAGGCGCTCAAGCAGCCTTGCTAGATGTAGATTTTGGTGTCTATCCCTACTGCACTGCAACTACTTGCACTATTGGTTCTATATGCACTGGTCTAGGTATACCACCACATTATATAACTGGTATCAATTACGTTATAAAGACATATACTACGCGTGTAGGCAATGGACCTTTTCCAACAGAATTACACACCGATACACCAGAATCACCTGGTTCCCAGTTGCAAAGTATCGGACATGAATATGGGACTACTACTGGTCGAACCCGGCGATGTGGATGGCTAGATTTACCAATGATTAAATGGGCGCTTATGGTTAATGGTACCCCTAGCGGAGCGGCACGTATCTGTATGACTAAATTAGATGTGCTAGATACATTCCCCGAAATCAAAATAGCTACAAAGTATTATTTACCTAGTTCCACTACATCAGAACCAGCAGATTATTCATTTGATATTCTAGAAGAACAATCCAGTTTCCCCGCATCTTTAGAAGATCTCTCACACGCAACTGTTGTATATGAAACATTTCCAGGTTGGCTACAACCTACTACTCATATTCGTAAATATGAAGATTTACCTACTGCGGCCAAGAAATATATATCACGAATAGAAGAATTGCTAAGTGTACCAATTTACTGGATAGGTGTTGGTGCTTCTAGAGATGCTATGATTAGCAAACCTAGCAATTAGAAATTTCCAAATAGCTATAAACAACTATAAAACAACTATTATAAAACAAAAAATAATAAAAAGTATTTATTCAAAGTACTGTTTAATACAATTAATAAGTTGAAATCCTTTTTTTATAACATTGAGCTTGCTGACATAATAAGGCCGGATTATACGATGACATTCACTCAAGCCAAAACATTTAACATTACTGACTTCGAAGTTATATTGTCCGCCACGTTCAATGTTTTCTACATTAGCCTTTGCTTCTTCTGTATCTTTAACCATTGCCAAATAGTAAACGTGCTTATATAAAACTCCATTGATGCCTTTATATAATTCTTCTAGAGGTTTAACATTGCGATATACTATTAAGTTCTTATACTTGATACCTGTTTCTTCTACAAATTCCCTTACCGCGCAATCGATATCTATCTCTCCACTACCACCATGACCACCAGATCCATGCGCCCCAAATCCGTGTGGCATCCATACCTTACGACGGCCTTTTGGAACACCCCATTCTGGTGAATTCCATCGTGTGATACTTTTATCTAGCAATTTAAATATCATATTACCATCCACATGATTTCGCAATGCTTCAAATTTAGCTTTGGCATCATCATATTCCTTTTTATATATATTTTCTCTACCTAATCCAATGATTTTTCGAATGGCGTCAAAAGCCTCATACTCACGTAAAATGCGTTTTTCATCAAATGATAACATATTGAATAATTTAATTATGTATTCATAGTTGTCTACTTCATACTTACCACGCATGAATTCAATGAAACCAATTGTATTCCGACGTTGTACTAAAATCACCTTATAAGTATCAATTTGCTTTGTTTCTTTGTCTACATCCTTTTCAATATCCTTAGCAGTCTCATTGCCAACCGCATTACTATTATATACATCTGTATCTGCAGTTGCATTATTTTCATCAAGCTCATAATCATTATTTACTATAACTTCATTATCAACAGTATTACTTTCCGTACCAAGATTATAGTCATCTATATCATTATCTGCGCTAGTAAGTCCTAGCATATTTTTTAGAGTATGATTAAGGGTTTCATTCCTTTTTAATATTTTTATTCTAGGCAAATTGTGCGCTCTTCTAAAATTAGGATTGTGATTATAATTACTACGTTTTACGAATCCCTGCTTTCTAGTTCTTTTATTAAAGAAATTATTAGACTGACCACTTGCATCAACAGTTATTTGTTTTTTATAATAACAGATGAGACCATATGATACTACAGCACTAGGGCAAGTCTTTATTATATGACCTGGTTTCAAACAATGAGAACAAATTATCTCATTACATTTATCATCAGTACTATCCTGATAATTTTGAACCTCATTTGCAATTAATTGATTCACTTTATCGTGATTATCAGTGTCATTATTTTCGTTATTATCATTACCAACATCCTTATTCATATAGTTATCATTAAAATTAAATTTAACAAATGTATGGCTATCCATTTTTAGATTATATTCTATATACTTCTTACTAGCAAAATTTATTTATATTATTTAATTCAACACAATTATAGGAATCGTAATTGGGATTATAATATTATAAAAGTAATTTATTTTATGATATATCCGAAATTTTCAATGTGATTATGTAGTTCCATAGTTATTCTCTATCAGAAGTCTAATAAATTTTTAATTATCTTGAAAAGAAACAATCATTGATTTGTTTTCTATGAATATTTTACTTATAGATTATAGTATATAATTATTTTCCTAGAATGCTACCATCGATATGGGGACCACATTTATGGTATATTATGCACATAATATCATTCGAATATCCACAACAACCTAGTGAATATGATAAGCGAATATATCATGATTTCTATACTTCTCTAAAAGATGTGATACCTTGTCAAGATTGCAGGAAACATTATCGAGAATTTATAACACGATATCCAATATCACCACATCTAGACACGCGTGATAATTTAATTAAGTGGGTTATCCAAGTACATAATTTTGTTAACAAATCTCTAGGCAAGCCGGAATTATCAGTCGCTCAAGTGCTAAATATATATAGCAATCTAACACCTCAATCACCATTTATTAAGGTTAATATCCGAGATTCAAAGCAATCTAAAGAGGAAAAAGAAAATACTAAGATATGGTGTTTTATCTTCCTAGCAGCATTTATTATAATACTATCACATTACTATTTTAATCGCTATTATTTTAGCTTCTAAATTTAATAATAAAAATAAAGGGGATAAAGAAGATTAAAAAAAAAGCAAAAAAAATATAACACCCAAGAAAAATTGATTTGCAAACAGAAGATTATTTATCACTATAACTCACTCCTTCCAAAGCATTTCCTTACAAAATGTCTGCCTCTGCTCTTGATGGTCTCACTGATGGAGACTTGCATAATGCCACTGTGCTTGATGGTCTCACTGATGGAGACTTCCATAATGCCACTGTGCTTGATGGTCTCACTGATGAAGAAATTCCTATAAAAACACCTAGCAATCTAGTTGCGTGCACTTATGGATCTCTGGATGCAGCGCTGCAAGTACAAGTTCCTAAGGAGACACTTTTGCTCTTCCGCCTATTCCGTGATATTAATGAGGATTGTCCTGTAGAGGATGGCTCATTCTTTGCTGATATTCCAATTATAAAGGATGCAAAGGCGGTCCCAATCTATTTTACTAAGGAGGAACTAGACTTGTTCTTTGAGCTAGCTTCAAAAGAACCACTAACCATCCAGCACCTGGATGATAGTGCTATTACATCGGAGCTTTTGAAGCGCTTCTTGCTGCTAGTTAATTTTCTAGACTATGAGGATTATTTGCATACTTTGTGTCAATATGCCGCCCTTCTAATTAAGGAAGGCAAGTTCGCACTAATTTAATCATTTCTAAAAATTGATTTTTTTTATTATTTTTTATATTTTTAATTATCTTTATAAAGCAATAAATACAAATTAATAAAAGGAATCAATAAAAGGAATCAATAAAACAAAGGATGCAACAAGCATACATACCACGTAAACGGACACCTGTAGCACAGGTAACTACTGAGGCAATAGAATTTCTAGCATTGGATTGGTATGAATGTGATTTACTATCTGATGTTCAGATTGAAAGAAAAGAATCTTATTTGAATCAAGAACATAATAAGTCATATACTATTTTCATATTCGGTGTAACTGCAAAAGGTAAATCTATTTGCCTGCGTATTAAGAATTATCTCCCATATTTCTTCGTGCAAGTTCCCGATGAATTTACACCAAATCAAACGGCAGATTTTCTAAAAGCCTTTGATGCATCGGGATGCGATGATTATGATGCCGGTGATATTGAAAACTATAATGATGCAATTGCAAAAAAGGATTTCAAAGCTACGGAAATGATTAAGTTTAATTCCCGATATTATAAGGATGCAGTTGTTGCTAGTAAATCTAGTATCGAACAGAAAAAAGTGTTCTGGACGTTTATGAACGAGCAAAAATTCCCATTTGCTAAACTAGCATTCAAATCTAAACTTGGATATCAATTTATTGAAAGGTTTCTTAAATCTCCGGTAAAATTACCCATAGAAGGTATCAAAAATCCAATTAAGTATAATTTATTTGAAAGTGATTTGGAGCCAGTATTGCGATTTATGCATGATAAGAAGATTAAACCATCTAGCTGGATACGAATTGACCCTGGACGGTTTAATATTGAATCCCGACAATCCAAATGTCAGATTAATATTTCTTGTGATTGGAATGACGTACAACCATTAGACCGTGCTGAAATTCCACCACTCTTAATTGCATCATTTGATATAGAAGCCGATTCTAGCCATGGTGATTTCCCAATTGCGAAGAAAGATTGTAAGAAACTAGCAAACCAGCTAGTTATCACTTGGATTCGAGATCAACGTACTATCGAAAAAAGACAGTATGAAATTGCTTATTCGGCATTAATAAAATCCACTTCGAAATCCAAATCTCAACATCAACTCCATAATCAACCAGAGCCGGAAGCTATACAATATATTGATAAAAAAGACTCAGCTCATGACGCAGCAATCTTGCAACAAATTCAACCTATTCTTACTGAATTGATTGCAGCACAAGAAGCTAGCACTGCTAACACCGGAAATATCAGTAATACAAATACAGAAGGCGTTGTAGTACAACCTTCTAAATTACTAGCTTATTATCGCGAAGTAGCAAAGTATATAATTGCAAAGCAAAATATAGCCCAAGCTGCGAAATTCTTTGACCAACGTATTAAGAAGGCACTTCAATACCCCCAGTTTGCAACTGTAGATGATGAAGTAGATTTCATATATCTGAAGCGAGCGATGCAAGCGAAGATGTTTGTCAATAATCCCACTTCCGATTATCCAGCAATGTTGCAACGCATCTATAATATTTGCAATAATCCGATTAAGAAAATTAAAGCAAATACTATTATGAAAAAAGCACAGAAGGAAGTTGCATTTTCGGAAGAAGCTAAAATTAAAAATAATCCCCGGTTTAATATGGAAGACCTAATTTCCCTCATTAACACAACCGCGCAAAAATACAAGATTCCAGAACGTGATTTGCAAGCCAAGATAATTACTAAGGAAACGATGGTGAGGTTTGTTAGCCATGAGCTCAACCGAGCATTTGGCTTTGCAAAGGGTGATACAGTAATTCAGATTGGTACTGTGTTTTGGAGATATGGTGAACCTACTGTAGCCCATAATAATATTATCACGTTGAATTCATGTACCCCTTTTAAAGTAGGAAATCAATGGTGTGAAGTGATTTCCCGAACTGAAGAACGCGATGTACTGCTAGAATGGGCTAAGTTGATAGATGAACACGACCCAGATATTATTATTGGATATAATACATTTGGATTTGATGAGTCTTTTATGTATGACCGTATTACTGACCTCTGTCATAATACAGACCGTATCACTCTCACTCGAGAAGATATGAAGACGCTAGAGGCAAATCCCAATTATCAGAAATTCATTAACCTAGGTCGCTTTGATACGGATATTATTAAGAGGGTTCCAGAGGCTAAAGGTGGTATTATAAATAAAAAACTTTCTAGCAGTGCTTTGGGAGATAACTTTCTGTATTATTTCAATATGCCTGGTCGAGTGCAAATTGATTTATTGAAAGTCTGCCAGGCATCGCTAACAAAACTGCCTTCTTATAAATTGGATAGTGTTGCGGAGTTCTATATTTCGGGTAAAATAAAAGATGTTATTCTAGCAAACCCGGAAGATTCACAATCTGCCGTGATTAAGGTTGATAATATTCATGAATTAGAAGAAGGAAATTTCATTGTGATTAGTATGGCGGCTACTACGGCTAAACTAAATGATGGTGAAAAATTCAAGATTCTAAAAGTGGATAGGGAATCTAGCAAGATTACACTTGATAGTCCAGTCCCGCGAGCGGCTTTATCAAGTGTGCCAATGTGGGGTCTAGGTAAAGATGACGTATCACCACAAGACATTTTCCGATTACAAAAGGGTTCTGCAGTAGACCGAGCCACCATTGCTAAATATTGTATTCAGGATTGCGCTCTATTAATCCGATTACTACGAAAGCTAGAAGTTGTCAGTAATAATTTTGGTATGTCAAATGTGTGTTTAGTGCCATTTTCCTATATCTTCTTGCGAGGCCAAGGTATCAAAGCCTTTAGCTTGATTACTAATGAATGTGCGAAAGAGGATTTCCTATTACCAGTTCTAGAAAGGATTGAACCAGAGGAAATGACGGTGGATGATTCAACACGGCAAACACATACTCAAGTTGCAGTACAAAGAGAACGTGCAGACGATGATGAAGGTGATAATGATACCACTACCACGGCAAATATTGAGCCTGATGTTGATTCAGATAATGAAGCTGATTCGGATGAAGAATTGGAAGATGAACCTAGCGATATTTCTGATGCTAGAAGTAAATCCCAACATAGTCTAGAAATAAGTAAATCGGAAAACAAATCAGCAAACAAATCAGCAAACAAATCAGAAAACGCAGAACCGGAAATCCATCCTAGCAAGAAGCGATTTCAATTACCTAAGGATTTTAATCGAATTCTAATGACGGATGAAAGTTATGAAGGTGCTCTAGTATTGAAACCCGTGACTGATATCTACACCGAAGACCCGATTACTGTGCTAGATTTCAGTTCACTATATCCTAGTGAAATGATTACTAGCGACTTATCGCATGATAGGATATGTGAAGACCCATATTGGCTAGGTGAATCTGGTGCTCGGCATTTGGAACAATTAGGGCTTTCTTACTTAGACCGTTCCTATGATAATTTCGAATGGATTGACCCCAAGAAGCGGAGCAAAGGCAAACGTAAATGTGGCACTACAACGGTGCGATTCGTACAATATCCCGATGGTCGAAAAGGGCTTATCCCCCGTATTCTAATGGGATTACTTGCTTCACGCAAAGCAACAAAGAAACGGATGGAAGCAGAACCTGACCCATTTAAGAAAGCCTTGTATGATGGTTTGCAATTAGCTTATAAGGTGACGGCAAATTCTGTCTACGGACAAATTGGCGCCCGCACTAGTAAAATGTATAAACCACAGATAGCGGCCAGCACTACTGCAGGAGGGAGAATGATGATTACCAAAGCTATGGCGTTTATGCGGGAAAACTATCAGAATTGTATGGTAATTTACTCAGACACAGATTCAACGTTCATAAAATTCAGTCTTTTACGTGGAGACGGCACACCCCCTGCAAATGACCTTGAAAAAATCAGCCTAGCAATTCAGATAGGACAGGAAGCAGAAAAGAAAATAAAAAAAGTTTTACCTGGAGTGCACGCACTAGCATATGAAAAAGTGTTATTTCCATTCATTTTAATATCTAAGAAACGTTATTTTGCATTGAAATATGAAGATGACCCTACCAAGTATAAGCAATTATCTATGGGTTTAATTCTCAAACGTCGGGATAATGCTCCTATATTGAAACATTGTTATATTGGTGTTTTAGATTCACTAGTAAAGGATAAAAATATTCCTAAAGCGATTGAATATGTTCAGAATGAATGTCGGAAAATGGTGGATGGCGCGTTTGATATGAATATGTTTGTGATTTCTAAGACTCTCAGCGCATACTATGCAGACCCGGAGTCTATTGCTCATAAAGTGCTAGCTGACCGTATGGCAGAGCGAGATCCAGGTAATAAACCACAATCCAATGAGCGTATACCTTATGTATTTATTAAGATTAAGGAAGAACCAGGAGTGGAATATTTACAAGGCGACCGTATAGAACATGTTGAATATGTGCGAAAAAATAAGTTAAAAGTAGATTATGAAAAATATATCTTAAACCAGATAATGAAGCCCGTCAGCCAGTTATTTGAGCTAGTAGTAGAAAGATTACCAAATTTTCCCTATGGACGTGGTTATTATGATGAGATGTATAATATCTGGTATAATAAATATAGTGAAAAATACAAGGATGAACCACATCATATTGAACCTAAGACTGAAAAGAAAATAAAAGAATTAAAAGCAAAAATGGTTCAGAAACTCATTTTCCAGCCTTTGATTGAATATGCGCAGATGAAGATATCCAATACCAAGACAATAGATGAATGGTTCAAACCACAAGCTGAAGTGCAAGAACAAAATCAAATAATAAAAGTAAAAAAACAAGAAAACCATGAAATTAAAATTAAGAAGTCTAAGCAACTTTCCCTAGATAAATTCTTTAATTAGATTATTCAGTTTCTGTATCCTTTAACCGGTTAAGGGATATCCATCATAATAAAGATATACTCGTTCTAATAGTTCATTATTCAGATTATTTTTTATTCTTATTATTTGCCTTTCAATCTCAATCTCGCAATAAAAAAAATATTTATATTCATATTCTTATTCCTAATTGAAAACTACTGCCACATGTGGAAACTTTTTCTGGAACCAAACAATAGTCGCATAGGTTTCATAATCCATTGAATATCTAATATGAATTGCCGGAATAGTAGGAAGAGCTGCTATTTTATCACCTGATTTCAAATATTTGTATTCTTTGGAAAACCAAGGTGGGAGGTTATTAATTGTGAGAAGTATTAAACTAGCAGGTGCATATTCAATGAGTTCTAAGAAAGCTACACTTTTCGTAAAATCAAGGATTAGATGTTCGATACCTTCTTCTAGAATAATCTTAGTTGTATGTTCCAATGCTTCGCAAAAAGTACCACATGCTCCACATGCGAATTCATCCTTATACCTGAGATTACCAGTATAATCACTCGATTGCAAAATACATTTAGGAACCCAATTATAAAACTCGCTAATACATAGTGTTTTAATATTACTAAACACCATATTATCTACTAGAATGTGACCTAGAGGCACCTTTAGATATTCTACTTTTGTAGGTAATTGTATAGATTCTTCGCATAGCAACTTACAAATACCATAACTGTATTTTTCATTTCCATTGCAAATAATAATACTTTCTACACCAATAGGTAATAATTCAAACTTTGGTAACTTAAAATTTTCATCATTGCGAAAACGACATAATGTATAATAAATTAGATTAGATGGCAAATTAGCGTATTCACAATATGGTGTTTCTAGTCTAATAAGAGTTGCTGGTAAACGGTTAGTGTATGTAAGGGTATTAATATTGTCTAATCGCCTTAAACCTACAGGGTTATCAATAAATCCGCGTAGGAAGCGTGGAAATGCAAAATCTTTGTCTCGATCCATTGCAGTTATAATGTGATATTCATTAATTTCTAGATGGATGATATTATCAGGTAGAAAGGGTATGGTGTATTTAGTATTTTCAGGAATATACATACGCACTAAACCCATGTACTTTATCAGTTCCATCATTTCCGTAGTAATTTCCTTAATATCACAAGTCGCGTATCGCATTTTCTCATTAAATGCAACGGTAATAATTCCATCGCTACCGACACAGAAGATATAAGGAATAGATTGGTATTTTACTTGTAGGTCGGGTTCATCTTCCCACTTGTAATCTTTTACTGCTGCTTCATACGCCTCGCGTGTCATCTCGCTAGCTAGTTTGAGGGAGCTTGCTTCTAGGTCTGCTAGAGAGAGTTGAAATTCTTCTAGAGCAATATCTCGAATATATCCAAGCATAGTTTTCCATGTTGAGGCGCGCTTGCCCCATCCAAAAGTACGGCATGCATTAGAGATAATTGCGGAAATAGTTTCTTGCGAAACGAGTTCAGACATCTTGAATGATGTATATTGGATGATTATAATTTGGTTTTATAACCCTATAGATTTTCAATTTTTCTTCATTTCTAGCTATAAAAGGTAAAAAAGAAAATACATCTAGCAAAATATATTACTAGAAGAATCACGGTAGTGGTTCAAGTTCTATAGAGACCTTAATATGAGGAAACCGTTTAATAAATTCGAAAATAATTACAATTTCTAGTTCTTCACTATGTAATAGTTCCCTATCCTTATTTAAGAATTCCATAGGATGCTTATATTTATAAATGAAATTATCATCGGCATAAATAGTTATATGTGTTAAACTAGCTGGAACTTCTTTGATAGACTCCAATAACATATTATCATATGGAATAAAATTGAACATATCGATAATCAAATGTTCTAGACCTTCTTCTAGGATCACTTCTAAATTTTGCCTTAAAATTCTGCAACATTGACTGCAACATTGTGGATATTCTAGTGTGAGATTAGTGCCAACCATTTCTGCATCTTTTATGGAAAACTTTGGTATTAGAGTCTTAAAATTCTTAACGTGTAGTCTTTTAATGCTTTTTATTATCAATCTATCGGCGCAGAGTCGTGTGAATCCAAGCTCTAGGTATTGTGTTCCCGGTGGCATAGTAATTTCACAAACAGTAATATCCTGTTGGTTCAAAGGGCTATAATTATAAATTACATTTTTGATGCCTATTGGCAGATATTCTGCTTGTGCCAATGCATCATTTAGAAAATTTTCAGTATATGTATAATTCTGCAAGTTTGAACTGATATTATGTAGTTGAATGCAGGCACTGACTAATGTAGTTAGTGTTTCTGGTAGCCAGTTTATATATTTGCCTACAAATTTGGTTGTATCCACCATCACTTGCAAATATTTAGGAAATGGAATTTGAGCTTCATCTAGATGCCGAATTACCCTTTCTTGATTAATTTCCAGATGGACAATGTTATCAGTCCAGCACGGGATAACTAATTCACATTCACAAGATACATAAACACGGACAACGCCTAGATATGATAACATCTGCATCATATCTTTTGTGATTTCTGTAATAGGGCATTCTACATTACCCTTTCGTATCACAACATTAGTAATATTATTATCGTCAACATAAATAGTATATGGGATGTTTTGAAATCGTCTCATTAGTTGGAGAACTTTGTTCCTGTTAAATACCGGAATGCTAGAATAATTAAGATTCTTAGCATATATTTCAGAGCTTTTAGCTATATCATCTAGAGTCAGTCCAACATCACTTGCAAAATGTTTGAGATGCTTTAGAAAGGTCTTATGGGTAGAATCGCGTTTATCCCATCCATATTTAGCGCATGTCTTGCGAACAATAACTGCTATTAGTTCGAGAGGCACCAGTTCGGTACCTGCATCGCCTGCATCAATTACTACTGCAGCAGCCATTCAAGAATGATGAATGTAAAATATTTTTCCTCATTAGAAAATGAAATTGCAATTTTTATGGGTAATAAACCAAAAAGGACAAAAAAATATTTATGCAAAAGTCGACGTTATTTTTGCTCTTTGTTTGATGCCAGCGTGATTTCATATAATTCTTTGATTTCCGGAATGGTATAATCTGGCAAAGAAACTGGCTCTACTACTAGAGTATTTTTATTACGACGTTTAATTAATGTTCGAAAATACCATTTAATGACTGATGCAGTGAAGTCCAATACTTCGTATGGTGTGACAGAGTTAACTTGTTTTAGTATATATTCAATATGGGAGTGCATTCTTTCTAGAATTACTGGTCCTAGCAGGGCGTATTTTTCATTCATTTTTGTAATGTATGAATTTAGTACATGTTCTAGAGTATGTCTTCGGCGATTGTATAATTGTCCGTTACCTTGTAAGTTAGCAACAGATTCTAAAACTTTGATGCGGAATTCATCATTATATGGCATTTTTGTATATATATTACGTGTTCTAGACTATGAATTAATCAATTTTTTGGGCGTACAGTATTGACTACTAATCATTACCGTGTTTTTAAGCATATATTCATAATTATTTGTTGCAAATGAAACTGTTTACCGTTCCTATCCTTTAACCGACCAGGATTTAAAAAATCCTTAGGTCTTGGTTATGCGGATAGCGCCCAAAAACTGCGTTTTCGGGCTGTATTGCATCCCTAACTCCATAGGTGTTAAAACAC
>Ga0007809_10000794_pt1 | contig 13265 bp, 12 predicted proteins | sample CryBogCBE02Aug07_FD_60383 | JGI IMG/M metagenome (GOLD analysis project Ga0007809, IMG submission 60383) | Freshwater microbial communities from Crystal Bog, Wisconsin, USA - CBE02Aug07 | ecosystem: Environmental > Aquatic > Freshwater > Lake | place: Crystal Bog, Wisconsin, USA | collected...
AACGCATATCTACAACTGTTAGATCTAACTTTTCGGCAACCTCTAAACAAGGGTGTAAAAGCGTGCCAAATGCTAATATGGCGTAACGTTTGCCTATCGGCTGAGAAGTTCTTCGGCGAAGGTTTGCCCGCCCCAAAGGAAGTCCTTCAAGACTGGTGCTAACTTGTGCGCCAACGCCACTCCCCCTGGGATATCGCACGGCACTCGGAGAACCTGCATTGAAAGCCGTCGAAAGCAATTGTCGGCATTCGTTTTCATCGCTCGGAGTCATAATTACCAGATTCGGCACACAGCGTAAATAGGCAATATCATAGGCACCAGCGTGCGTCGCCCCATCAGCACCAACAATACCAGCACGATCCAAGGCAAACATAACCGGTAAATTTTGCAGTGCCACATCATGAATCAATTGATCATAGCCCCGTTGTAAAAATGTAGAGTAAATCGCTAATACCGGCTTTAGATCTTCACACGCAAGTCCTGCAGCAAATGTGACAGCGTGTTGCTCAGCTATTCCCACGTCAAAATAACGCTTCGGATACTTTTTCTCAAAGGCGTTTAAACCTGATCCTTCACACATGGCAGGCGTAATGGCGACAAGTTTTTCATCAACTTGAGCCATATCGCAAATCCATTCACTGAAGACTTGTGTAAAAGTTTTTTTACTTACTGACTTGGGTGGCAAGATTCCGACTTTTGGATCAAATTTACTAGGACCGTGATATTTGATGGGATCAGCTTCAGCAGGCCCATACCCTTTACCTTTTTTAGTCACCACATGCACAAATTGGGGCCCATCGCCTTGTTGGGCTAATTTTTGAATATTTTGCAAAGTAGGTATTAACGAATCCAAATCATGGCCATCAATTGGGCCGATATAATTAAATCCCAACTCTTCAAAAATGGTATTTGGCACAACCATACCTTTGGCCTGCTCTTCAAGCCGCTTTGCAAACTCTCTTAATTGCGGCACGATTGATAAAACATTGCCTAAGGCATTCTTGGTAGAGTCATAAAAGGGACTACTAATTAAACGGGCCAGATAGCGATTAAGCGCACCCACTGCCGGCGAAATTGCCATATCGTTATCATTCAAAATCACAATCAAGGGTAAATTGCGTGTTACTCCTGCATGATTCATTGCCTCGTAAGCCATACCCCCAGTCATAGCACTGTCGCCAATCACAGCAACCGATACATTGTCTTTTTGTTGGATTAAAGAAGCGTGGGCCATTGCCGTTGCTGCTGAAATGCTTGTCGAAGAGTGGGCAGTACCAAAAGCATCGTACTCACTTTCAGAACGTTTTGGAAAACCAGAAATGCCACCTTGTTTACGCAATCCAGACATCCTCTCACGCCGCCCCGTCAGTATCTTATGCGGATAACTTTGATGACCCACATCCCAAATCACACGATCAAAGGGTGTATGAAAGACATAATGCACAGCAATGGCCAACTCAACTGTGCCAAGATTAGAGGATAAATGCCCACCAGTTTGCGATACAGAATCAAGGATGAAATCTCTTAATTCCTGAGCAAGCTGTGGCAATTGATAACGTGATAATTCTCGCACATCATATGGAGAATCAATGGTTTTGAGTAGATTTGTACTTGCCAACATATTAGCCTTTCCGCCCTGTGCTCATAAATATTTTAGAAACAATTTTTTGACACTCATCAATACTGAATTCTTCTGCATGATTGAGGGTATGTAAGGACCCATGTAAAAATTTGTTTGATAAGGCCCGCGCAAGTTCCGCCATGACTTCCAAAGGGTCTTCGCCACGCAATATTTTTCTTTTTGCTTTTTCTAACTCGATCAGTTGGAGCTCTTCACTGCGTTGTTTTAAACTATTAATCAATGGTACTGATGATCGTTGCGAGAACCACTGCATCAAGTTTTTAACCTGCACATCAATAATTTCTTCAGCGCTCTTCACGGCGTTTAATCGCAAATGATTCCCTTCTTTTACAAGCTCTCCTAAGTCATCTACGGTATATAAATATACGTCACGTAATTTACTAATTTCAGGTTCAATATCTCTTGGTACGGCGAGGTCAATCATGACCATCGGCGAAAATTTTCGTTTCTTTAATGCGGTATTGACCATCCCTAAACCAATTATAGGTAAAGAGCTGGCGGTACATGAGATCACAATGTCATATTGGGAAATTTTTTCTGTCACATCGGACAAAGCAATCGAGTCACAGGCATACCCTTGTTCTGTGATGTATTTTGCCAGTCCTTCACCTCGTTCAATCGTGCGGTTTGCAATTGTAATAGAACGCGGATTTTTGCCAACAAAATACAAGGCGCATAAATGAATCATGTCACCTGCGCCAATAAATAAAATTCGTTGCTTAGCAATATCTCCTAGCACCCTCTCTGACAAACGCACTGCTGCACTTGCCATGGAAACAGCGTGGGTACTAATCTGTGTGTTGGTTCGTACATCTTTGGCAACAGCAAACGTGCGATGAAACAATTGATTTAAATAGGTGCCAATCGATCCGGTTTGTTGTGCAGTATGTACCGCTTTTTTAATTTGGCCTAAAATTTGGGTTTCCCCCAACACCATTGAATCCAAACCACATCCCACCCGAAATACATGCCTGACAGCATCCGATGCAACCGATGTCTTCACAAAATCGGCAATCTCGGTCTTGGCAATGCCATGTGCTGAAGATAACCAATCAATTGTTTTCGTCTGTAGTTGCTCCGGAGTGACGAATTGATCGTTCGCAGCGCAATAAATTTCAGTTCGATTACAGGTTGATAGAATCGCTACCTCAGAATTCGATTGCAGACTCGATTGATTGAGATATTGACGCAGATCAACCAAAGCATCGGCTAAATCGCTCTCCGAAAATGCGACTTTTTCTCGAACATGAACCGGTGCTACCTGATGTTGAATACCGATGGTGAGGAGATTTAACATAGGACGTTCTTATCAAGCGGGACGATTTAAAGTGACCGTGCCGTAATTGAGCAAAATCGCCAAGCTGGTCCAAATAAAATATGGCAACATAAAAAGACTCGCCTTGCGTCGGATATTCAATACATATAGAAAGATGATCAGTACAGATAACCATAAGAAAATGGCTTCAATAAGCGCCCAATCTGGTCGATGTAATTGAAAGTACAATTCACTCCACAATAAATTGAAAATGCCATTGCTTATAAATAAAATTGACAATGCCACCTTTTGTTTTTTAATCATTTTTGTCTGCCATGCCAATCCCCAAGCAAACAATCCACACAAGAAGATGCTCGACCAAATCATTCCGAAAGACCAATCTGGTGGTTTCCAAGAAGGTTGCTTTAAGCCAAAATACCACGGACTTAAATCCGTCAACAAACCACCCAACGTCATCACGATGAAAAGCCATACATAGGCAGCAATCATGTGGGGTTGACGGTAATCAGCAAGCTTCATGAGGTTTTCGCAAGTCCTAATAAATGTCCCATATCTTTAACAAATATCTTGAGATGAGCCATTGGCTTTTTGCGCACCAATTTTTTATTCATATAGGCTTCAAAAGTCAGCCGTTGGACGTCTTTGTCTTCGCACATTTTGACGAAGCTTTCTCGGCGCTTATTTGTGGTGTACCAGAAATGCTGCATTACTCCTAAAACAATGAACGGTAAACGATGCTCTTTCATAAAGCGTTTTCTTGCTAGGCGTAATTTGCTAACTTGATGAGTTAGCAGAAATTCCTCAATTGCCTCTGCAGCAAGTTGCCCCCCTAGCATCGCATAGTAAATTCCCTCGCCTGATGCAGGTGCAACGACTCCTGCAGCATCACCTGCTAATAAGACATTTCTACCATTGTCCCAACGTTTCAATGGTTTCATTGGCAATGGCGCACCTTCATGACGTACCAACTCGGCATTTTCCATACCGATATCGGCCCGCAACTTGCCAACTGCGTTTCTCAAGGAAAAACCTTTATCCGCACTTCCTGTGCCAATACTCAGGGTATCGCCGTGCGGAAAGACCCAACCATAAAAGTCAGGTGAAATATCTTTTTGATACAAGACATCACAACGGGAAGCGTCGTAGTCAGCATTTGTGTGTGCGGGCTTGCGAATAATTTCATGGTAAGCAAATACATAATTTGCTTCTGAACAACCTGGGACGCCCGCAGCGCGACCAACACCAGATTTTGCGCCATCCGCCCCGACTACGGCACGGGCATACACATCTGCTACTACACCCTCACCAATTTCTCCTTTAGCGCGAACCCTATAGGTCACTTTTACTAAATCACCTTCTTGCTTAAGGTCTGTGAAATTTCCTGTGCGACGAACCGCGCCGAACTGTTGGGCACGTACCCTTAACCATTCATCAAAAACACTGCGATTGACCATCCCGACAAAGCCGTTCTCAATTGGAATATCCACTTTTTTATTTTGCGGAGAAACCATCCGTGCCGATGTCGCTTTTGCAACGAGTAGCTCATCAGGGATGGCATAGTCTTTAATCAGGCGTGGCGGAATTGCCCCGCCACATGGTTTGATTCGACCATCTCGGTCGAGCAATAAGACTTTTTTTCCTTTTTTGGCAAGTGTTTCTGCTGCGGTTGAGCCTGCTGGCCCCCCACCCACGACAATGACATCAAAAATTTCTTTATCCATTTCTCATCTCCTTGTTTAGCGCTTAATGTGGGTTGCACATCTTGCGGACACGATAAATAAAATCGCCTCTATCGCAAATACACTGGCATAAGCGTGGGCAGTATCCGTAATTAAGAATCTCGCCGCATCACTTGCTACTGCCCCTAATAAACCACCCAAGCCAAAAGCAATCGCTTGAGATCCACCCCACAGCCCAATTCGGACCCCCTCTTTGCCCAAGCCGTCCGCTACTGCCAAACGCATCATCGTCCCAATTGCCGCGATCGAAAATACCCCATTCGAGACACCTAAGAGAAAGACATTGAGGTGAAGTGGCCAACCTTGCCCAACCAACCCACCAATGCACAAGCCTGCCATTGCTACTGCTGAGGCAATACACCCATAGACAATCCAGAAATTAAGGGTGCCAAAGTATTTACGTAGCCAGCTACTTCCGCTGAGCGCCACTAACAACATTCCAAGCAAAACCCCTGTATGTTGCAATCCGGAGAGGCTGGTGGTCTGCCCCACCGAATAATTAAACACCACGCCGGCAAAAGGTTCCAAAATCAGGTCTTGTGAACTAAAAGCCAGCATCGAGATAAAAATGAATTGGGTAAAACGGCGTATATCGGCATCCACCCACATTTCTTTGAGGGCTTGCTTGAAAGGAATATGATCTTCAATCTTTTGCTGGATGACCTTTGCGGAGTTACTTACTTGTTGCTCAAGTCTGTAAAGGGACAGGTAAGTGCACGCACATGCCAAAATCGAGACACAACTTGCAATGGTGATGACCTTCATTGGGGTATAGGGGTCGAGGTATTTACCAATCACGATGCTGGTAAAAGCAAAACCAAAGATCATCATCAGCCATACAATTGTTGCTGCAGCAGCTCTTTTTTGATCGTTGACGCACTTCGCTAATAATGCGAGCAATGAGGTTCCACTCATACTTACCCCAATGCCAATCATTAAAAATGCAAAGAAGCAAACCAATAATCCAAGCCATCGACTCGAGCCTAAAAGAACTGTGCCAATCGATGCGCCTATACCACCCAGCGCCAGGACCCCCATGCCACTAATAATCCACGGTGTTTTTGCTTTTCCTTGATCGGAAATCAAGCCCATTTTAGGGCGAATGACTTGTACAAAATAATGGAATGCAACGAGTAGTCCAGGTATTAAAGCAGGTAAGCTCAGTTCTACCACCATAATTCGATTCAAAGTAGAGGTGGTCATCACAACAATGGCGCCAATCGACGTCTGTACCAAACCTAATCGGACAATCCCCCCCCACCCCAAGGAAAAATCTGTTTCTGTTACATGCGGTATGGGGCCAATCGATGCTTGTGTATTTTGCATTCTAAGACCCCACATGACGAATTCCAAAAGCGGCAACCATCATGCCACTGACAAATAATGGCACACCAAAACCACTATAAAAAAGAGCGCGTTCAATTGGTTGATTGATAAAGTACTTCATCAGACCAATCTGTATGAGTATCAAACCGAAGACCGCTAGGCTATTCCAAGCTTGTCCAACTAAATACAAATAGCCACAGACCACAACTTGTGGCAACAACATGACAAGGCTAGCGACTTTGGCAGCAAGGTGAGCACCTAATTGCACTGGCAGAGATCGTATGCCCATTTTTTTATCTCCTTCAATCGCCTTAAAATCATTTAAGGTCATAATTCCATGAGCCCCAACACTATAAAGACCTGCAAAAAGGAGTGATGGCTTACTTGGGGTGAAAGTCCCGGATAATAGGGCAGCTCCCGTGACCCAAGCCAAGCCTTCATAACTTACTGCGCACGCCAGATTACCAAACCAGCCATTTTGTTTTAAACGAATCGGTGGCATGCTGTATGCCCAAGAAAAAATAAGTGCCAATAACGTGGCAACAAATCCCCAAGTTCCTAAAAGTGAACTGATGGCCAACGATAACAAAGACCAGATCATCCCCAAATAAAGCCCCCAGCGTCCGGGTATCCGTCCTGAAGGGATGGGACGGTTTGGCTCATTGATCGCATCCACATGACGATCAAACCAATCGTTCACAGCTTGACTTGAGGCGCATACCAAGGGCCCTGTTAGAATCAAACCAAGCAAGATAATCTGCCAGTTCTCGCTAAATACTTGACCAGAACTGATCGCCCCACAGGCAAAAGCCCACATCGGTGGAAACCAAGTGATCGGTTTTAAAAGCTCGACAAAAGCAGGTAGTTTCATGGCTGTAATTTGAAACTTACGTTATATATGTAAATTAAATTTTACACTTTTTAGCCAATTTCACCATGCATTTCGCTAAGGACTTACCCTAAGCGCGCCATTTTTTTCTCTAGGTGACTACTGAGTTTTTTTGTAGGCTTTTAGGCATCGAAAAAACAATTTTCTCTTCAATACCAGGTAGGGTTTTCACGACCCGCAAACCAACATCCTGGATAGCTCTAACTACTTCTTGAGTCAAACTTTCTGGAGCTGAGGCGCCAGCAGAGATGCCAACTCTTTTTTTACCCGCAAACCATTGGGTATTGATTTGCTTCGTATCGTCTACCAAATACGCAGGCACACCCATCCGCGAAGCGAGTTCGCGCAATCGATTCGAGTTTGAGCTGTTGGCACTGCCAATCACGACCATCACATCGACTAAAGGTACTAGGGCTTTTACGGCGTCTTGACGATTCTGTGTTGCATAGCAAATGTCTTGTTTTTTGGGTTCAACGATGTGTGTATAGCGCGCTTTTAATGCGCCAATAATCTCTTTGGTTTCATCGATCGACAAGGTCGTTTGTGTAACATAAGCAATCGCTTGATCCGTGGGTAATGAAAGGCGAAGAACATCGGCAACCGTTTCTACCAAAAAGATTGCTCCAGAAACTTGACCCATGGTACCTTGAACTTCTGGATGACCGTGGTGACCAATCATGACAATCGGTATGCCTTGCGCATGTAATTTTTGTACTTCCAAATGGACTTTAGTTACAAGTGGGCAAGTGGCGTCAAAAATCCGCAAATCCCGCAGACTTGCTTGCCGTTTGATTTCTGCAGATACTCCATGGGCACTAAAAATTAAGGTGGATCCCTCTGGGACCTCATCGAGTTCTTCAATGAAAATAGCCCCTTGGTCACTCAGCTCAGAAATCACTCGGGCATTATGAATGATTTGATGGCGCACATAAATGGGCGCACCAAATTGTGAGAGTGCTTCATGGACAATTTGGATCGCCCGATCAACTCCCGCACAAAACCCCCTTGGTTGCGCTAGCAAAATATCCGATTCTAAATGTCCCATGATTTATCCTTCTTCACGAAAACCCCATTTCCATAACACTTCGAGTTGAATTGGTAAGACCAAGAAAAGATGCTCAATGATCGCAAGGGAGAGTAAGGAGGCTAAGATGGTTTTGGACACAATCGCAAACGATTCCGGACCATCAATTAAGGCCTCACTCCATAGCGGAATCACACATAAGCTCGAACCAACAATCGATATCGGCATCAAATAATTCATGGAGCGACGGCGAAAATACGTCTGTAAATATTTCAAATGCTTTGGTAAAAAATTCTCATTCAGATTCAGTACCCCAAAGAAAATATTGAGCTTGGCACTTTGTCGCATTAGCCACAAAATAACAAATGTCCAAAAACCTGTGAGATTTTGTGCATTCCAACTGCAAATCACCACCCCAAGAAAAAGCAGCAACAAAGCAAACTCATGATGATTCAGGGCCTCAAAAGCATATCGCGCTCTTACCCATCCTTTGGCACCCTCTGGGCAAGGTGTCCGCCGTGAACCGGTAATATATCCCAGTAAAAAAGCGATTTCTTGCCAAGCCCAGATCAATAATGCACAAGAAAAAGCACAATAGGCATTCGCCACCGTCGCAGATTGACCACTCTGCTTCAATCCGACGAAAGCTCCAAGTAAAACCAAGGTACTACAACACATAATGGTTTTAAAATACTTCGGTGCAAGACGGTCCAACCATAAAATAACGCCTGTGCTAAACCACCACACAAAAATAGTCACCAAAAAAGCGATCAATACACCGTTCATTGCTTTTGCTTTCTACCAAACTGGCTTCAATCGAAAATTCATTTTTAATTCATTTGGAACCACCGGAATCAAATACAGTTTCATAAAGGTGGCTCCAGCCATCAATCCAGCTCCTAGACGTTTGATGGTAGAAAACAACCCAGGTTGTTCTTTGAGCTCTTCCATATAATCCGACAACTCTTTTAAGCGGGCAAACTGATCCCAGACCCTTTGATTATCTAAATCAATCGTGAAGGGAAATACCTGCTTAGAAATTTCTGAGGTTAAATGCAAAACTTCTTTGTCATAGTCAGTTGGAGAGACACCCAATGCTGCATGAAACTCCACGCGGGAATGGTCTCTCACGTACATTGTGGCAAATACCGCCAGTAAAAAGAAACGAATCCAGTAGCGGTTTATTCCTTTGAGTAACTTTGGGTCTGAGCGCATCAAGACCGCAAAAGCTTCCCCATGCCGAAACTCGTCGTTGCACCACTTATCAAACCATAAAAAGATGGGATGAAAACGTATGTCCGGATTTTTTTCAACAATCCGAAAAATCTTAATGTAGCGGGCATAACCAATTTTTTCAGATAAGTAGGTGGCATAAAAAATAAATTTTGGCTTGAAAAATGTATATTTTTTGGTGCGTGCTAAAAAGCCTAAGTCCACGCCGATACCAAAATCTTTTAACCATTGATTAATAAAGCCAGCATGTCGACTCTCGTCCCGAGCCATGTAGCCAAACAACTCTTTCAGATCAGGATGATTCACCTTCTTTTTTATTTCTGCATACAGCACGCAACCAGAAAACTCCGAAGTAATCGAGCTAATCATAAAGTCCAAAAATTCTTGATAGAGACCCTCAGGTAATTGGGAGTAATTTTTCAACATGTTATCTGGTCGTTGAAAATGGGACTGATTGGGATCTGCTGCAAATTCCTTCATTAACTTATCCCACTCACCCCGCATACTTTCAATATTCATCCCATCGAGTTCTTTAAAGTCGGTGGTATAAAAACGTGGACTTAAGACTGTATTTTCTAACGCCTTATCAGTTGAAAGATTGATGGGATGAGCCTCTTTAAATTCGGGGGCTAAAGTATTCATCACAGACTCCTTTTCAGATGTATATCTTGTTGTAATTTCATTGTTCTTATGCGGTGTTTAGAAAATCGAGTTGAAGAAAAACTAACTTCGTATAACATCGTCAATTCAAATCGCGAGAATGTTTTGATCAACCATCTTTTCAATCCACTCGCTTTAAAATAGGAAGCCTGACCCAGTACATGACGTTTTTGCCCATAAGGCAAATCAACAGGAACATGGTGGAGCTTAATTGCATCACCCGGACCAATATCAACTCCTTCAATATCGACATGGGCATATAAATCTTCCCAGGTGTTAGCCATTTCTAAAGAGTAATTGACTTGTTTTGACATGTAACTTCCTATGAATTTTTATTTTTCAAAAAGACGCGAAAACTTTCGACATTCATCGAACCAAATGACTCCAATTCAATCTGCGTATTGGTTAATGGATCATGTAATACTAAGCGGCCATCTTTAAAAGACATCAAACGCACTGGCTCATCTTTTCCAAGACCACGTATGCGCCTCTCCCGAGCAATCGTTCGTAAAATACCCCGCACAAAGCCAGCTTCGCCTGTGACAACATGAATAACTTGATTTGAAGATGTATCAATGACCGCTACGCCACCATCCTGAAGATCTTCAAATTTCAGTACTTTCACTACAGATGGCGTTTGATTACTTGATTGCGTTTTTTCATCTAAAAAAAATAAATTGATGCTGTACCCCAAAATACTGAGCAAGAGAAAAAAAATTGCTGCCCTGATAAAGGGAGGATTTTTTTCTTCTGGGATGACGTAGCTCATGATTTTCTCTTTAAGTTAAACCTAAATCCTTCGTAAGCCCGACTGCAATCGTAGGACGACGGCGATCATGTTGGGCCATTGGAGACTTTTTAGTTTGTAGTGCAACGTCATTTTCAATTGCCCATGCTTGGGCAAGGATTGCAGATACTTGTGCCACATTGGGTATATTTCTAAGCATCGGCTCAGGATGGACAAATCGCATCGGACGGACATGCGGCCATAAGTGAAAATAGGCTATCTTCGTATGCGCCGCTATTTTTAAAGGGATATTTCCATAACCATCTTTATGCGCTTTAAAGTCTGCACTGACAATCTCTTTAAAAGGCAAATTAAATGACATCGTTAAAGCAATTCCAATGCGCATGATCACCCGTCGATTGGTGATGGTATACGCTGTAGAGCTTGCGGTGAAGTAAGCCAGACTAGCAATTAAACCCGTACTCACAATACTGAGTACCAACATCCAAGTGATTGAAATCAAAATAACCTTGAAGGTATGCTCCAGAACAATACCGTCGTAGAGTCGGTAGAACACAAGAAAGGAAAAATACACCATGATTGGCCGGATATAAAAGATATCCTTTGCAGTTCGCCAAACATGAGGGGATCCCTGCCAAAGAACCTGCTCACCTAAAGGGAGTTTTTCAGGTAAGCCATACTGTTCTTCTAATTCGTATTCACGGCCATTATTGAGCTGGGTTCTCATGCGTATGGCTCCTGACGATCTGGAGTTGCATACAGCAAGCCGGCGCCATAATATGCCATAATTTTTTCCTCTTCCAACAAGGTAATTTGGACATTGCTTTTAGTTTTAGGAACATCTTTAAATTGCGAACTTAAGATCGCATTGACTTGCACGCCATCCGATTTAATCTGAGCAAAAGCATAGGGAATTAAGACATATTCATCGCTTGTTAATACGACTTCGATATAACGAACCATGGATTCCATATGATCAACCCAAAGATCAGCAACTTTTCCTGCTGCTTGCTGATCTGCGCCAAAAACAGTCATCCCAATCGGATTTTTATCCTTTTGATGAATCGAAAAAGTAGGTAATTGCGTAAGGGGTACGATGCGCGGTTCCCCATGTAAGCCAACATCTGGAACGTCAGCACGATTTGCATACGAACCAGGACCAACTCCAGCGAGTAAGGGGTTGCCCGTTGGTATCAAAGGTGCACCGTTCATATGGTGTGCTGGTACCGCATTTAAAACTTCTGGCATTGGAGCTTTAGCCAAAGGAGCGTGATAGTCTACGCCCGATTCCGTATGAAACACCTTTGCCTTTGGCATCATGATCAACCCTGGCTCATTGGTGATTTTGCCAAAACGCTCGGATTCCAAAGGAAACCCTTCACGTTTGCTCTCCAAAGTCAAATATACGATGAGTCCCAAGAAAAACAGAATGAATAAAGTAAAGATGAGGGATGCGACATCCCAATTGTTGGTTATTGCTCCAAATCCAGTCATACATTTCTCCTTTTTAAAATCAACCAGGTAATTCAGCCAAGCCAAATTTTTTGTTCAAGATCCTTTGTTGTGATCGATAAACGACCAAAGGTCCCAATGAAACTAATGTTGCAAACATAAGATAAATTTCAATGTGATAAACAAACTGATAACCCGTCGCAGGATTTACCAAGGCATCGCCTAAATATCCACGCTGGGCAAGATCGGAAATCACATCACGCAGCAATCCGCCAACAGAAATCGCCACACCAGAAGCAGTCGTGTTGACCGCGCCCCATGCACCAATCGCTAATCCAGTCATGCCGTTATTTTCAATTTGCATGGCAATAATCAAGGTACTAATCGAAAAAAGTCCCGCACCAAAACCAATCAAAGTCGCCCCCACCCTAAACAAGATCGTTGAAGCTAAAGGTTGCGCAAAAATAATTGCGGAAAAAGCCAGTAAGCCAATCAATAAAGCCAGAGCCGCGATCCGATGAGGATCCATCCCTCTTGATAACCATCTTGCAGCAAGGGCAAATGCAAGGAGCGCACCACCGGAGATTAAAGCTGTCAGTAAACTGGTCTGAGATACACTCAGGTGCAAAATTTCGCCGCCATATGGCTCCAAAATAATATCTTGCATACTAAATGCCGCTGTTCCAAGTCCTAGCATGATGAGAAATCGCTTGATTTTTCCTTGACCAGCAAATTTCTCCCAACTTTCTTTAAAGTCAGGCGTCTTTATGGCTGGATTCGTTTGATGGGGTTGTCTTGCCTCTTGTTTCCATAAGGCCACGATATTCAATACGATCGTGACGGTTGCTGCGCCTTGCACAACTTGGATCAGTTGAAATTGCGAAAAGGGACTCAAGAAGAAGCTAAAGACAATGCCACTGATCACCATCCCGACGAGCAACATCACATACATTAAAGCTACTACACGAGGACGCGACTGCTCTGCAGCAATATCCGTAGCTAATGCTAAGCCTGCTGTTTGTGTCGTCTGCATGCCGGCGCCTACCAGTAAAAAGGCCAAAGCACTTGCAATGTGACTAAACCAAATTGGCCAATGGGTATCTCCTGAAAGCAAAATTAAAGCAAATGGCATGATTGATAATCCGCCGAATTGCATTAGGGTTCCAATCCAAATATAAGGCACCCGACGCCAACCTAAAACCGAGCGATGTTGATCTGACTTAAAGCCAACCAGTGCCCGAAACGGTGCAAAAACCAAGGGCAATGCCACCATCAA
>Ga0007809_10000795_pt1 | contig 13252 bp, 11 predicted proteins | sample CryBogCBE02Aug07_FD_60383 | JGI IMG/M metagenome (GOLD analysis project Ga0007809, IMG submission 60383) | Freshwater microbial communities from Crystal Bog, Wisconsin, USA - CBE02Aug07 | ecosystem: Environmental > Aquatic > Freshwater > Lake | place: Crystal Bog, Wisconsin, USA | collected...
CCTTTGTATGTAGGCCGCCCAGGGGTTGTCGCCTCTCGAGCAGCAAACTTTGCCGTTCAAAATTGCGATTGCTTAATTAGTATTGGTTGTCGTTTAGACAATGTTGTTACTGCTTATAACCCTAAAGGATTTGCTCGAGGCGCACAAAAAATCGTTATTGATGTGGACGAGAACGAACTTGCCCGACATGAAATGGATATTCAGATACCGGTTTTAGCGGATGCGAACGATTTCATCGCGTTGTGGATAGCTCGGGACGGCTATGCCTATCCGGATTGGCACGAATGGCAGGACAAATGTCTAGATTGGAAAGACCGTCATAACCCGTTAGATGGACGGATATTTGATGCTGACGGGTCAATCAGTCACTATGAATTTGTCGATAAAATTTCAACTGCCATACCCGAGAATCAGCTCGTCATAACGGGTAGTTCAGGCTTAGCGGTTGAGGTCTTTTACACCGCTTTCCGCAATAAAAAGGGGCAGAGAATGTTCTTAACTTCGGGGCTCGGTTCGATGGGTTACGGCTTGGCGGCGGCAATCGGTGCATGTATCGGTGCAGGGAGGATCCCAACGATTTGTGTTGAGAGCGACGGCAGTTTGATGCTTAACCTACAGGAGTTAGCGACGTTGCAGGGGTTAAATTTACCAATTACAGTTGTAGTGATGAACAACGGTGGGTATGCATCGATCAGAAACACTCAACGCAATTATTTTGACGGCCGTTATGTGGGCACTGGGCCAACATCTGGGCTGTTCATTCCGAATTTCGTTGAGATCGCAAGTGCAATTGGTATTTACGCGGAGGACATTACATCCTTGCCGCAACTAACAAAATCTTTTGAGCAACCTGGTCCTCGTTTGTTAAACGTTCATTTGCGCTCTGAGGAAGTTCTTTCGCCTAAAGTTGCTGCTATGCCTCAACCAGATGGTTCGATTATTTCCATGCCTTTAGAGGATATGTCGCCTCTACTGCCTCTCGAGCAGCTAATGAAAGAGATGTTAATTCCGCTAGATCCGAACTCTGAAAGGGCAAGACGTTGACGAATTATCGCAACAGTTGTCGGGTATGCGGCGGTCTATTTTTCTCAGCGCCCCTTCTCCGGTACGAGAACTCACCAATTGCAGCACAAGGATTTTTAAATCGCATTGACGATCCTGATGATGCGGTCAATCTCGAGATATTCCAATGTTCGAAGTGCGGTTTGGTGCAGCACAGCGCTGATCCAGTGAGTTACTACAAGGACGTTATTCGTGCAGTTGCTGTTTCAAATGAAATGGCCGATTTCCGCTTGAATCAATTGAACGATTGGGTTTCGTTGAATCAACTTCAAGACAAAAAAATTCTTGAGGTTGGTTGCGGCAAGGGTGAATACTTAAACCTGTTACGTAAAGCGGGGGCAAATCATATTCGTGGCATGGAGCACGCTTATCAGAGCGTCGACGAAGCCCTACAAAATGGTAATCATGTGTACCAAGGATATTTAGATGATGGCTTTAAACCGCCTTCTGATTTTACTTTTGACGCATTCGCTATCTTTAGCTTCTTAGAGCACTGGCCAGACCCTAATCATAGTCTGAGCATTTTACATTCGTTTTTAACCGAAGACGCTTGTGGTCTGATCGAAGTCCCAAATTTTGAGTTAATTCAAAGCAGAGGACTTTATTCAGAATTCACAACCGACCATATTTTTTATTTTGATAAAAAATCTTTTACTTTCCTTCTAGAAAAAAACGGTTTTGAAGTGATGTCAATGACTCCTATCTGGTATGACTATATTCTGTCAGCCCAGGTGCGCAGAAGGTCGCCGCTAGATATCCATCATTTCTTGGACATACAGGAAAAGGTCACGAGGCAATTAAGCGGTTACATCAATAAATTTCGCGAAAAAAGTGTGGCCATATGGGGTGCTGGTCATCAAGCTTTAGCAGTATTGGCAAGGACTAAGGTTGCAGTAGACTTGAAATATATCGTTGACTCGGCCCCATTTAAGCAAGGTAAGTACACGCCAGTGACGCATCTGTTGGTTACCTCCCCCGAAACTTTGTTAATAGATCCACCGGAGGCTGTGGTTGTCATGGCGGCTGGGTACTCAAGCGAAGTGGTTCGATCGCTTCTAGCAAAATATCCACTGGTCCGAAATGTAGCGATCTTGAGAGAGGACACTTTGGAGGTTGTAAAGTGAGCGAAACACTTCAATTTCACTTGGATAAGGTTTTAGACCACGTAAGTGATGCAACAATTAGCTTGCCTCAAGATATTTTTTATTTTGTCAGTCAGCTAACTCCAATGATTAATGTTGATTTATTGATCAAGAATAAGGCTGGTCAGGTATTGTTGACCTGGCGGGATGATAGATTCTACGGTCCAGCTTGGCATCTACCTGGTGGAATTATCCGATTCAAGGAAACGTTCGAGAGTAGGGTAACGAAGGTTGCAGAAATCGAACTTGGGGCATCAGTTAAATTCTTACCCGAGCCTATCCACGTTCGAGGCTTGATCAACCCAGATCGGAACATTCGCGGGCATTTTATTTCACTTTTGTTCCTGTGCGAGCTGACATCGGAATTGGACAGCGGTAGAGAGCATGTATCTGGCGTGCCCAGAACAGGGCAATGGGCTTGGCACGATAAAGCCCCCTCCAATTTACTCAAAGCTCACGAGGGATTTCGGGCGTATATTGATGACACACCACCACTTTAATTACGATATTACTGAGGATATAAGGCTTGTAGTTGAGCGCCTCGGATCAGACGTAGAGTTGCTAAATCATAAAAAAATACTTGTCACAGGTGGCTCGGGCTTTTTTGGTCGCTGGTTGTTGCAGATTTTTTGCTATCTGATAGCAACTCAAGGCTTTGAGATAAAAGTTTACTTGCTCAGTAGAAACCCTTCTAAATTTATTTCGGAAAATAGTGATTATCCATTCCAAAATTTTGTAACGTTTGTTAAGGGTGATGTCATAGATTTTGAATTGCCAGATATTCAAATTGATTATTTGATTCACATGGCTACGACTGCTGCCTCAGAAACGTTTGACGGAGAGGATCAGTTAAAGAAGTTGGATCTTCTCTACCGCGGCACGAGAAATACACTTGAAAACGCAGTGTCTAAGGGAGTAAAGAAGGTCTTGTTTACGTCATCCGGTGTTGTGTATGGGGCAAATACGGAGCTCCCCTTAACCGAGGATATGCTTCGGGCACCGAAATCCACCGTCGTTTCCGCTGCCTTGGGCGAAGGGAAAAGATTAGCTGAATACCTGACCGCTTATTTCGCAGAAAAATCTGGCTATCGATATTCGATTGCACGATGCTTTTCTTTCGTTGGACCCTTTTTGCCCTTGAATCTGCATTATGCAATCGGTAATTTTGTGAGCGACGCACTTACAAAAAGTAAGATTACCGTTAAAGGTACTGGACAAGACCTTCGTTCTTATTTGTACATAGCGGACGCGTGGGTATGGTTGCTCAAAGCGTTGATTCACGCCGAGAACGAAGTTTACAACGTCGGTTCGTCTCACGCGCTCTCTGTTGGAGAGCTCGCTCTGCTAGTTCGTGACACACTAGCAGTCGATAAAAACGTAGAGTTTCTCGGCTTGAGCAATACCACCGATAACTTCAGTCGTAGTTTTTATATCCCTAACAATGAAAAAATTCGCCAGCGATTTCATGTTAAGGAATGGACTCCACTTGGAGTCGCTATAAAAAAAACAGCCAATAAATAAACTTCAAAGCCATCGATAAAATTATAAATTCGGCAATTGGAGAACTTCAAATTGATAAATCGCCAATGAGGCGATATTTGCCTGTTTTGCCAGTCCGTTCTTTATTATCTGTGTTAATTCCGTGCTTCCATGCAGAGATTCAGCCGCCGATTTGACAGAGTGAAGCAACTGAAAGAGCAATGCAGCCTGCATGCCATGCTCCATAGACCCCGCGATCCACTCGATTCGATCAAAATTCTCCCTGTCCGAATCCGTTATTCTCCCAGCATTATAAATTGACGATATTGTTTGCTGGAAGTATCGGTCCCAGAAAGAGCCATTTAAATATCTCCAGAAGACTGGCGATAGTTTAGATGGAATGACCTGTCGCTCCACCATAGATTTAACATCATCTACAACAAATAGATAGCGACGGCCCATATTCTCAGCTTGCCACCGGCTAATCGATTCTGCAGTCTGTTGAGTATCTTGTGGATCCATCAGGGGAAGATCTAAAAAAACCGCCTGATCTGAAGCACACGCCTCTAAAAGGAATGCGCTATGCTGATAGGCCGATATTTTCATCCTAATGTAATCTTCGGCAGAGTTTGCGCCGAGACCACGTTCAGCTAACTTCGGGAAAACCGAAATAAACCGATCTCGCCTAATTACTAGACTTGCCTGCCAACCCAGAATTTCATGATAACCGATGGCGTTACATAATTCGAACAAGCTTCCTTTAATCTGAGCGCCACTATTTCTTGATCGACGCGTCTGACACGCATGTACGATAGAAAGATTACCATCTCCCATATTTTTACGGATTGCTTTCACCACTGAGGAGACTGCATTGACATCGGTTAGATAGTCGTCATCGCCCTGTAGCCAAATCCAGTCGATATTATCAGGGACAAGAGATGTAAGATTGCCGAGATTAATGCCAGCGTTAACATAACCATTGGCTATTTGGTTTCCGATAATAAAGTGTGGCTGTTCTCGCGCAAGCCCCAAAAGGTACTCATAAGTACCATCAGTAGACGCGCTGTTGTTAATAATGCAAGTTACTTCAAAGTCATCATCGATGCGTTGACTAAGTATTGCATTCACCGCAACCTTCAAGTAACTGAGGCGATTGTAGGTTGGTATTGCGAACGCAATCTTGAGTTTTCTTGTCACGGTGTTTACCTTAACGCTTCAATATTTGCACATCAGTTTAAGAACAAAAATTTGCTCGCTTAATCTCTAACGACTCTACCAGTGTCCCGCTTGCTACGAAGAGCTTGTAAACATAAACTAGTCTAAGCATCAAGTAATTTCTTTATTATCCGTTAATCAAGTTGTGATGTTTTTGAGTTGCCGCAAGGGATTTAGTGCTAATTTGTCCCAGCTGGCATAAATAATATTTCGTAACAACTTTAGCAACTGGACCACTCATGAGTAATTCGCTGCAGATTTTAGCAAACCAAGAGTCACTGTCTTTGTCAGAGAGGAATAAACGGAAAGACCAAAGTCAGAAACGGCCAAGGGTTCATGAGAAAATTCAGAACTATTTTAAAAACATGCTGGATGGCGATATCAGTCCAATTTTGCGCCTGAAAATCAACAGATCTCTTTGTAACTTTAGTTGCGCACACTGTTGTGAAGAGCCATATATGAGCCGAGATTTAAAAAAGAGGACTGGTGGCCTCGACCCCAGGCCTCAGATGTCTCTGGAGGATTATAAGGAGCTCTCACGACAGGCTGACGAATACGGGATATTTAGATTTGTCATTACTGGTGGAGAAGCGCTGCTGGACAAGAACCTTGATAAACTCATTGAAGCGTTGGATCCTCAGAAACACTTGATTATTTTGGATACCAATGGCTGGACGTTTGACGAGGCGAAGGCCAAGTGGTTCGCAGACTTAGGCGGGTATAAGGCGCAAATTTCACTTGATAGCTACATAGAGGCTGAGCACGACGCATTTCGCAAAAAAAAGGGTTCATACAAGCGTGTGATGAGGGCTCTGGAGGCTTCAAAAAAAGCAGATCTTGAATTGCTGATTTCAACTTGCATCATTAAAGACCGTGTATTTACTGCAGAGTTTGAGGATTTGTGCAATTTCTGCAAAATCGAAGAGATCCCACTTTATGTAACACTTGCTAAACCTGTTGGGAGTGCACGGGAGCAAGATGTTTGGGTGTGCACTAAAAAAGATGTTGATCAATTGAAGTACTTAGAAGACAAGTACAACGTATTTACGCACATGACACCATCTTATGGTCAACCAGGTCGCTGCATCACAGTGAAAGGTATAAATACTATTAACCATGATGGAGAAATCATACCTTGCCCTTACATGGACTTATCAATTGGAAATGTAACGAAAGAGCCTCTGGCCGATATACTAGACCGGGGAATGATGAATAGTTGGTTGGGGCCTTATCGCGATGAATGTATTATTGGTGAGCACAAGGATTTCATTAAATTCCATAACGACTCTGTAAATGATTATCTATCTGTCAGCCCATTATTGCCAGTCCCTTATGATTATGGTTTCGGCCGAATAAAAGCTATTACAAAATAATATATGGATTAATAATGACTTATTTTGATAACGTCGGACGCCGTATTCCATCTGCTACAACTCGCTCATTTAGCGATATCTCGCAAAGTTTTTACCAAATTAAACAACCCGAAATTGACTATTCCAGGATTTGGAATAACTCGATAAAATTCAATCAATTAAATTCTTCGATTAATTTCGCGAAGGCTTGTAGTGCATTTGATGAACTGAAAAGCCAGATTGAGGCTAATCCCGATTATTCGAATTTAATGCAGGGTGTGCATGTGCCATTTATGTGTGGACAATTCGAATCAACCGGCGATTTGGGAAGGGATCTAGAGAACATTCAGTTACCCAATTTAAAAAATTCGTTTAATGCGATGACTTCCAATCATCATTTCAAGGCAACTCTTCAGGGTAATTCGAAGCTCGCAAGCAGTATCTCTATCGATCCTCGTGCAAGATATAACGATTTTCTGGAAAAGTGCAAACACAATACAGTTGTTGGCTGGTATTTTCCTCAAGCACTCCAACAGTTCGATATTGAGTCGCAGCGACAACAGATGGTGGATTTACCCGAAACAAAAAATATGTGTTTGAGTGGGGGAATCGATATTGTCGCTGCATTAATTGGCACTCCTAACCTTCTAATTAGTGAGGATTTCTACTCACCTATCCTATGCCTGTCTGCGTACGTGCACGCTGATCCTAGACTAGTTCTGTTGTTAAAGTCCTATGGCCCGCATATGGAGTTCTGGTGCATGACTCAAATGTTGAAAAAGAATGTTACTCAGGTCTCTGAACAGTGGGCCGGTGGAATTACTTTTTATTTAGCACTGAACTAAATAATGTCCGTTTAAATAAATATATGTTTATAGAATTTATTTAATTGAATCATTAAATTACTACGGAATTTACAAAGTGAAAAGACTTCTCTTTATTATACCAATGCACATCACTTTCGAGTCTTTTTTAAGCCCCGCACATAATTCCCGTACTTTTTTAAAATCAGATGGGAAAAAATATAATAGTTTGTCTACGGATTTACCTCTGGGGGCACTTTCGATGTCCTCATATTTGAAAAAATTTATAGATATAGAAATTAAATTAATAGACTTTAACGCAGAGATTAATGCGCTTGACTCATTTCCTTATGACAGCTTTTATGACTGTTGTGTCGATTTATTAAGTCGTACCTGTGAAAAAGGAGAAACATTCGACTACGTCGGCGTGTCCTCGTTGTTTAGCCCTTCGTATAATAATTTTTTAGATTGTGGGCGGGCAAGTAAAGCGCTATTTCCAAACGCACTGATATTAGGTGGCGGTAATATACCCACAAACAGCTATGAATCCATATATGCAAGTAGCGCTGCTGATGCTTTCACCGCTCTATGCTTTGGAGAAGGAGAGAAACCTTTATTGAATTTACTACAAGCTGATGACCCATTTGAATACTTAGCCACATCACAGCAGTGGGTGACTAAAGCCAAGGTAGCTGACACCTCAAATCAGTTAATACTTAAGCACGATTTCATAGAAGATTTAGATGAAATTCCATTTTTTGATTATGGTCTTTGTGATTTTGATAAGCATTTTTCTAACCCAGTCACATCAAGTTTCCACAGCGTAAGAAACAAACGCGGCTTCCACGTCATGACATCTAGAGGCTGTCCTTTTCTCTGCACATTTTGCGCTTCTCATAAGACGCACGGTCGAAAAATGCGATATCACTCTCTCGATCGCGTTAATGAAGATTTGAGTAGATTAGCCCGAGACTATCAGGCGGATACGATTGTATTTCAAGACGACCATTTGATGGCAGATAAAGAGCGCGTGTACGAGATCCTAAAGATTATTGGGAAGTTAGACGTCGAGTCTCTATATCAAAACGGCCTAACGTTGTACGCCCTCGACCGAAAAATGCTGGAGGCATTTTATGATGCGAGCGTGAGACATCTCGTTCTGCCGGTGGAGTCCGGTAGTGAGCGAGTTTTAAAGGAGCTTATGCAAAAGCCGCTTAAACTACGAATATCTGAGAGGGTAGCGCAGGACTGTAGAGATTTAGGAATCTATACGAACACCAATATCTTAATCGGAATGCCTGGAGAAACTGAAGCAGATCTGGATGAAGGGCGTCTCAATTTGCGCAAGGTAGCGACAAATTGGTTTAACATCGCTTGCGCTAGTCCAATCGTCGGCAGTGATATGCACAAACTGGCAGCGGAAAAAAAGTATATCAAGCTAGAGAATTTAGGTGCTGACTATCGGATGGCATCGATACACACTGAGGATTTCACTCCTGAATTCATACAGGAGTATCAGTATCGTATGAATTTAGAATTAAATTTTGTTCTAAACACTGACATGCGGTTCGGTGAGTACCGTTTAGCGTTAAAGGCATTTAATAATGTCATCAGGTTACGTGACGACCATGCTTTTGCCCATTACTTTGCAGCCTTATGTCATCGTGAGCTGAATAATGCCCAAGAGGCTTTGCATCATATGAATGTTTATTTAGTCAATTCCAAAACTGAATTTTGGAGTAAGTGGGTACGAGTTTTTGACTTGGCAGCTACTGAAGCAGAATTCCTAGAACTGCCGAGGGGAGCTACACCATCAGATGCACTATTTCAAAAGTGTGAGAGACAACTTGAAGAGCTAGACACTCAATAATTCTCACGGTTTGAATTCAGCATAGAGTCAAAAAAATTGCTTATTTCGGAAGTCTAAACAAATAGTAAGTTTGGAAATCTGGGTAAGTTCTTAAATCCGAAAAGTCCGAATGCATTTTGCACAATGTTGATGCCGTATTGTCGGAACAACCAGGTCAGCGCTGGCAATGTAAATATCGAAATATGACCATTTCTTGGCGCAATGTACCAAGAGTTTAAAATATCATCACCTGACGGGTGCGGGTGCAACAGTGTTTGTATCCAGATTACGCCGTCGCGAGAGAGCATCTTTGACATGACGGTACCAAGTTCCGCAAGATTTTGACAATGCTCGAAGACTTCGATTGCAATGATTAAGTCGTATTGGTGATACTTTAATTCAGACGCATTTTCGACCATATAAGGCTCGTATGATGTCAGATCAAAACCTTTATCTAACAGTGCAAGTCCAGTATTGCCGGGATTACCTCCAGCACCGTAGTCAATGACCTTGATTTGATCTCTGGCTCCCATAAAAAAACTAGCAATCTGTGAGCCATTTGCATAAGATATCGTTTGGCGCGGATCTTCTTTTCCAAGCTCGTAGCCGGGAACAACTCCATCTGCTAAACAGTATTCTGCATTGTAAATATCCGTAGCAAACTGCTCTGGTGTCCAGCTATCCATGTGATTTGTAAAAACAAATCCACAACTGACACACCGATAATAGGCAACTTCAATTGGTGATATCGGAAACACTCGTTTGCCAAAACGATCATGACATGACTTATTAAAGTCTAAGTGACCGATGTGGAGTGCGTTGTTATTGCAGCATTTGCACTGAATTGGTGGGTGCGTATTCATATTTAGGCGTAATGTGTTGTAAGCAGGCGGAGACAAATCTCACAATTTCGTTTCAATTTAACATGATGCAGTCAGCAAAAGGCCATTTATCCAGGAGACCGTCGGAATGGTAGCCAGACACTTTTCAGCATTACTGCTTCTCGTAGACGCATCATGAAATTAATATTCGATTTAGATGGGACGCTCGTCGACTCGGCACCAGGCGTTTTGGCCACGTTAGCCTATGTGACAAAGGAACATCGTGTGCACGCTAAAAAAGAAATTAGCTCAAATCTCATCGGTCCTCCTTTAAAAACGATTCTGGAGGAGTTGTGCGGATCGTCTGATCCCGGTGTCATTGAGCCGTTGGAGTGCACTTTCAAAGAGCACTACGATACAACTGGAGTTTTACAAACAAGCGCGTACGAGCAAATCGATCAGATGCTTTGTACTTTGCAGCAAATGGGGCATAGTCTATACATAGCCACGAACAAGCGCAAAAAGCCAACGATTATGTTGATGAATCACTTTAAATGGGATCGTTATTTCAAAGGCGTCTTCTCACTTGATACCTTCAGCCCTCCAATGCCAGACAAGGCCGCCTTACTACAAAGGATTCTCTCATGTGAAGCACTTTTAATCGAAGAAACTATCTACGTGGGCGATCGTCCCGAAGATGGTCAAGCAGCAAGAATAAATGACCTAAAATTTTTGCATGCTGTCTGGGGTTACGGTCCGTCATTAGAAAACGATCTGCAACACGTTTTGTACAAACCCGCGGACATATTTCAATATGTTTAGATTGTTTAAAAGGGCTTGTTGGAAGGAATTTTGCGTTAGTTTTACCAACGCTAATCGGAGTCAAGACTTGTTTCTAACATCTTCATGAGCGAATAAAGCACTTCAAGTTTTGGCGTGTCAACATTTAATCGGTTCGCAGCGCGTAGCGTGTTACCCAAAATTGCTTCAGTCTCCATCGGGCGGTGGTGCAGCGCAACCAGCGCCATACTTGTCCGATATGGTTTCGCATCTTTCGTTGCTTGTATATATTCATCAATAATACCGGCAGGGAGGGGATGCCCAGCCGCAGCAGCGATGCTGTAAACCTCAAGCATCAACTCGCGAATCAGCGTTTCGCCGTTCGACGCTTCTAAAATTGTATGAGTCTTGCTAGATCCCGTAAGAGCTGAAACTGGATTAAAAGGAGCGTTCCAGAGGCATTTCGCCCACCGTGCTCCTACGACGTCGTTTGTCAGTTTGCCTGGTAATCCGCCAGCAACGAGCAGATCCCCGAATTGGCGGCAACCTGAATCAACCCCAGAGGGGTAGGTGCCGATCGTGAGCTCCCCATACGAAAAGTGCTCGATGAGGGCTGGTCCGGTGCGACTAACCTGCACGAACGCCAGTGCGCTAATAATCTCATTATGAGGAAAAGCCGCCTGGATCGGTGCTTCGATCTCGATACCATTTTGAATAAGTACAATTTTAGTCGTGCTGCCAACAAGAGGCGTCATCAGACTAACCTGATCCGAATCGGCTAGCACCTTCATGCAAACCAGTAGAAAGTCAGGTGCGGCTGATTGCCACTCTGCTGGATGTTTAATCACCCGGTGCGGTTTGAAAATGGCGTCGCCAAGAAGCGGGCTCTTGATTTGATAGCCCGCACGGCTGATCAGGTCAAAATCCGATCGCGCAACAACCGAGACCTGTGCACCTGCTCGGGCAATTACATGCCCATATAGCGACCCAATAGCCCCGGCGCCTAACACGACTGCACTAGGCTTTGCCTCGGGCGCTGTTGAAGCAAACATCTAACTCTCCTAAAAAACGCGCATCCGAGAATACGGATTGTTTTAATATATGACAATGATATCCAACTTGAACTGAGCAACTCACCATGAATGCACCCGAAAAAATCAATGGCTTGCAAGCATCACAGCAAAGAGTGGGTACTGGCAATGCACCACAACTGCCTCAGCCGCCTATTTTTAAAACTGTCGAGCAAGAGCGCCTGCATCGCAAACAGCGTTTGGCAGGGGTGTTTCGTTTATTTTCAAAGTTTGGTTTTGACGAGGGTGTTGCTGGTCACGTAACCGCAAGAGACCCCGAGTTTCCGGATACGTTCTGGGTTAATCCCTATGGGATGCACTTTAGCCAAATTAATGTTTCCAGCCTGATTCGGGTGGATCACCACGGGGATGTCATTGAGGGTGATCACCCAGTTAATGCCGCTGCGTTTGCGATTCATTCGGCCATCCATGCCGCGCGCCCCGACGTCATTGCAGCTGCGCATACTCACTCGATCTACGGTCGTGCTTTTGCTGCCTTAGACCAACCATTGGCAATGATCAATCAGGACGTTTGTGCTTTTTACCAAGACCACGCGCTCTACACGGACTATGGCGGTGTTGTCATCGATGCAGATGAAGGCGCGCGTCTGACCAAAGCTTTGGGTAACTATAAGGCGGCGATTCTGTCCAATCACGGCTTGTTAACGGTTGCTGACTCTGTTGATGCTGCAGCCTGGTGGTACATCGCGATGGAGCGGTGCTGCCAAGTTCAACTGCTTGCCCAAGCTGCGGCGGCAGGCAAACCGCTCAAGCTGGTCTCTACAGAATCAGCAGAGCAGGTTTATTCGCTCGTGGGTAATTCGTTTGCTGGGTGGTTTCAGTTTCAGCCACTTTGGGATCGCATTCTTAAAGAACAACCAGACTTTCTAAACTAGGCCACGTTAAGTATTAATGCAATCCAGAACATATCTAACAGCTGCCTTTTACAAATTTGTTGAACTGAATGACTATGCAGAGCGCCGGGAGCCGTTGCTCGGGCTTTGTAATGAACTGGGCATAAGGGGATTAATTCTTCTGGCGAGCGAAGGCATTAACAGCACTGTTGCTGGAGAACCGGATGCGGTGCGGCGTTTGTTGGACTATTTACGCGCAGACCCCTTGTTTGCAGATCTTCAGCACAAAGAGTCATGGGCACACAAACCACCGTTTCGCCGAATGAAGGTGAAGTTAAAAAAAGAAATAGTCACCTTAGGTGTGCCAGGAATCAGCCCAACAAAAACGGTTGGGAAGTACGTGAAGCCTCAGGACTGGAACGCCCTCATTAGCGATCCGAATGTGCTGGTGATCGATACTCGTAATGACTATGAAGTGGATCTTGGCACCTTCAAGGGTGCCATCAATCCCAATATCGACACGTTTTCAGCCCTGCCTGAATGGCTTAACAACTCATCTCTTTTAAACGAAACAGCGAAAAAAACCACCAAAGTCGCTATGTTTTGCACGGGCGGTATTCGCTGCGAGAAATCCACTGCGCTCCTCAAAGAAAAAGGTTTTGAAGAGGTGTATCACCTTGAGGGGGGGATCCTCAAATACCTCGAGCTTATCCCGCAAGAGCAGAGCCTGTGGGAAGGGGCCTGTTTTGTGTTCGACGAGAGAGTGTCGGTGGAACACGGGCTAAAGCTGGGGCCACATCAGCTTTGTCGCTGCTGCCGGCAACC
>Ga0007809_10000803_pt1 | contig 13187 bp, 21 predicted proteins | sample CryBogCBE02Aug07_FD_60383 | JGI IMG/M metagenome (GOLD analysis project Ga0007809, IMG submission 60383) | Freshwater microbial communities from Crystal Bog, Wisconsin, USA - CBE02Aug07 | ecosystem: Environmental > Aquatic > Freshwater > Lake | place: Crystal Bog, Wisconsin, USA | collected...
CCCATTCTAAATTCATGTAATACTGTTCTTATAGCCATTTGCTAAAATACTCCGTTGTCAATTGATTCTTGTTTACTCGCTCACTGTATCCACAATACAATTGGAATACGAGTGCATCGTGCTCGTCCCGAAATACAAATTCCATGTAGCCTTCTGAGGCACGCCAATGATAGCGGTCGGTGTTGGGCATGCCAAATCGTTCTATTGACCATGCACATAGTTCGTTCCACGCCTGATCGTTGTTGTAAGGTGATTGCCAGGGTACTCGTACGGTTATTGTCATTGATGTAATTTTATGTAAGAGGAATAAAAAGGATACAGTATCTCTGGACGGTAATCATCAAATCCCATGTATCGGTATAATTTTTCCATCATTGCTGAAAAGGTCACAAAGTCTCTAAAGGTGTTGTCTACATCTATCATGAAACTGTCAAGTTGATAAAACTCTTGATCCTGATAGTGATGATGCCGAGTAAATTCATAAGTTTCTGGTTTGACTGATCCTTTTAATCGCATTGACTGTGCTCTAAATTGATCAAAATTGCAAAATTCTATAATTTTTGCAGTACGATGCAACAACAAATATTTCATCAGTGTTCTGTAATCATGTGCAATCAGGCAACTTTCTCGTTTGCCTTTTAATAAATCAAATACGGTTAATTTTTCTATTTCGCTACGCAGAGTTTTTATACTGTTGTTTTCATAAAAATTTTCGTCAACGCCGTACAGATCATTACAGCCAAACTCATATTCGCTCCAGTTTTGCATGTCGTCTTTTTTGGGAAGACTTTGCATAACTGCATTTAATTTGAACTGGTAGTATTTTTCGTTGGTGTGATTAAGTTTCATATCCATTTCTGCAAGTTGCCGATTCTGTATCACGCAGTGACGGCTGAGTGCAAGACAATTGGCTATAAATTTACCACCCACATATTTTGGATATATCAGTATAATCATTGCCACTTCAATTTAAAATATATTGCATCGCACGGATTGTTAAATCGAAAATAATATTTGGGATCTGCGGATAGTATTCCGACACAAATAAGTTTGTATTTTATACGTTGTCGTTCAAGCCAAGCACCAGCAACCAACGCTCGATCGGCAGTTTCAATAATTACAGAAGTCATAAAATTTTATTTGATTACAATATTTATATTGTACTACCTGCGCCATTTGTTGTCAAAACATCTGTTGTTTTAATGTTTCCCATACCTTTTTCTGGTCTAGGAACTTTTGGCGTAGCCGCTCATATTCTTGTGCACAGGCCTTAAGTTCTTCAAACTCTGATTCCAACTTGGGGTCTGGTGTGAGTATGCCCAACTGGCTCTTGATTTCTCTCAAGGTATCCATAAGACTGACATCTCCAAATATTATGTCGGCATCGTCATCCAATCGCACTGTCTTGCCCTGTATTCTAATGCTTGATGTCCAAGTTGGACTTACTGAATTATTGATAATGTATTGTCCACTGGCACTTGATAAATTTTGCCAGGGATTTGCCTGTGCTGTAACGTTTCCATATGATGTAGGGTAGTGACTCATGACATGATTGTAGCAAAATCACAACACAAAGTCAAAAGAAAAAGCCCACCGAAGTGGGCCGGAGTTTTACCAAAATAGTTTAACTATTTAGAACCTTTGCCACCGAGTTCATTACTGCTGAAATACGTCCGATGTCACGAAGTTGTTCTACTGTGTAGCCTTCTTGCTTGAGAGTTTCGTAGTGTGCTTTGACTTTATTTGTCATTATCCGCCACACCTTGTTGTTTTGTTAGTTGAGCAAACAATGTCTTAAAGTCTTGTTGTGCTTGTTTAGGATCTACACCAAACATTTCACTATCAAACTTGTTGGCACCGTAAAGATATTCGTTGCCGCCACCCAAGTAGTCATTTGCTACTCGTTGAGCATACTTACGAATAGCCTTTTGATATAGTTCATCGGAGCCTTCCGCCACACCCGTCTTACTACGGGTCAACCCTGCTTGTAATCGTTCAATACGATTTTTTATGTTATCCCATTGTTCTGGTGTTTTAGCAAACTTCAATCGTTGTTCAAGTTTGAGTATAGTATCTTCAATCTTCTTTTGTGTATCCGCCAAGCCTTCCGTCACACTGTGCAGGTTGGCTTCTATTAAGTTGATGTAATCTCTAAGTGTTTTCATAATAATATTTATCATTCATAATAATATTTATCAACTATTCAGCACCTTTGCTACACTATTCATTACTGCCGCTATTCTGCCGATGTCTCTCAACTGTTCAACAGTATAACCCATAGTTTTCAAACCATCGTAATGGGCTTTTACGCAAAACTCGCATTTGCCAACAATACTTGCGGCAAGGCTGTATGCCTCAAATCGTTCTTTAGTCGTACCACCGTGGGTTGTGATTGCGTTCATTCTGAGTTGAGCCGGAAGACCTTTAAGGTTAGCATCTTCTGCCATCTCTACATATGGATACCAAGTGTTGTTCATCGACATCAAAGATGCGGCAGTGAGTGCGGCATCTCGTTCTTGTGAGTTTTCCATAGAACTTTGAATAAAGGTAACTAATTTCCCGTTACCTGTGCTCATTGCGGCGGCCAGCGCACAACCTTCTGCTTCCTCGACTGCTAGAGTACTACGCTTAATAACAGCGTCCAAGTTCAACTTAGTGTCCTTGGCGTACTCAGGCAATGCTTCTTTAAGTTGATCTACCCAGGCAGTCATTATAAAGTCTCCCCGCCTACTGTACGGTTGCAGGCACAAAGTTCGCCAGTTTGAAGAGCATCTAAAATACGTAGAGTTTCTTCTGGGCTACGACCCACGTCCAGGTTGTTGACAGTAACGTGTTGGATTGTGTTGTCTGGATCAACGATGAATGTAGCACGTAATGCCGCACCTGCTGGAGCATAAAATACACCCAACTGTTCTGCCAAGCTCAACTCACCACGTTGTGTATCAGCAAACTGATTGTGTGTGATCTTAATCAAGTCCGCGTGTGACTTTTGCCACGCTAGTTTGCAGAACTCATTGTCTGTTGAACCTGTTAGTAAAACCGCATCACGATCTTCAAAATCACTGTTTAGTTTATCGTATGCTACGATTTCTGTTGGACATACGAATGTAAAATCTTTTGGATAAAACACGATTACTTTCCACTTGCCCGCAAAACTGGTTTCGTCGATTGTGAAGAAAGCATCTTCTGGTTGTCCTGGCTTAACGCCTGTTACTTCGAAGTGTGTTAATTTATCGCCGATTGTTTTCATAATTTTCTCCTTTATGTGTTGTTTGAAAACTGTATTAGTGTTTCTACTAATGTTGTTATTGTAATAGTATTTAACAATTAGGTCAAGCAAAATAATAGGTTTTTGCCAATTTTAGCTGAATATATTTTTATGGACCTAATAGAAAAAAATTATTGTTGCCAAAAAGAGTTGAGGGGTTATCCCCCTCGTGATGTCCGTAGCCCATAGCGTCCTATGGGTTCACTGGTAAATCCCAGCTATACAGTTTGAGCATTGTTAAGAGGCTTGCCGGACTGTGCTTTTATTTATTGTACCGACGTTGAGCTCACTGTGGAATTGGCCACTGTTGTGTTGGGCTCTAGTGATCGAACATATTCTTCCTGACTCATGATATGCGGCGGCACATCTTCAAATCGAATCCATCTAATAGGTTTCCAGTATTTGCTTATGATATTGTTGATTACCACCACAGTAATAATTGCCACAATAAGAGCAATTCCAGTCAAAATACTACCGGCCAATACCGATGCTGCTACATCTACGTCCATGTTGTTTCCTTAAATAGTTGATTGAAATTTTCGAGCATGTTGTTATTATATATGAATATTTCGGACAAGTCAATGAATTTTGTTAGCAAAACTGTAACATTTGCAACCATAAATATTGTTACATGAAGCCCACAATAGCCCTGTTTATCTATGATCCCAAGTGTTCTGTTCAAAGTGCAAACGGAATAATGCATGCCTTGGGCAGTCATTACAATTTCAAAATCTTCAGTAAAAACACCGTAGAAGACAATTTTTTTGACAATGTGGACATGATTGCAGTGCCCGGTGGATTTGGTGATGCTGATACTTATAAAACCCTACTTAAAAACAATCAACGACGTGTTCGCGAGTTTGTTGATGCGGGCGGAAAATATCTTGGTATTTGCATGGGTGCTTACTGGGCTGGTTCGCACTATTTCAAACTGTTAGAAGGGGTAGATGCAGTACAGTATCTAAAACGTCCTGGAACTGATACACGTAGACCACATGCAAAAGAAATGCCAATTACCTGGCAAGGAAAACCCGAAACGATGTTTTGGTATGATGGATGTGCTTTTGTTGGTAACGGCAGGTACAAAACCATTGCCACCTATGCCAATGGTGACCCCATGGCCATCATACAAGGCAATCTAGGCCTAATAGGATGTCATCCCGAGGCCGAAGAGTTTTGGTATTCAAGTTATTCATGGATGCGACGTCGTTGGACCGGCGCTAGACATCACAAAACATTATTGCAATTTGCCAATCGACTAATGGATCAGTGATTCTTTTCTTTCCGTTCTGTGTCGGCGGGTTGTTCTATTGCTGGTGGTTCAATATAACGGTCCCAGACTTTTTGACCTGCATTCCATCCAAATACTGTGCAAAAGCCGGCCGCGGCCCAATATAATACAAACATAATTACTCCTTATACTACACTAGTACCACAACAGACAGGTAGTATTTGTCCGCTTATACTAGTATTATTTGCTAATAATAAAATTGCATCAATTAAATCTTGTTCCTTCACGGTATGTCCTGTTAATGAGGTTGATATGAAATTTTGTTTCATTGATTCAAATCTATCACCTAATTTGTCTTTTAATCTTGCAGATTCAAAAGTGGATAACGCAATGGCATTTACTCGTATTGGTGATAGAATTTTAGATAGTGATTTGGTCAAATGATGCAATGCCGATTTGCTTACACTATATGCTAGATTGGCAGTGTTACCTGGACCGGTTACCACATGTGATCCTGCCTTGCTACCAATCATTACAATACTGCCATTACTGATTTTCAAATATGGCAATGCCAACATAGATAACTCATGCGGCACAATTACATTTAATAAAAATTCTTGCTGCCAGTCTTGACGCAACATCGACATATTGGTTCCCACAGTACTGGCATTGTTTATTAGTACGTCTATCGAACCCCAACTATCAAGTGCCGATTTAACCATTAACTCTTGTGTTTTGGGCAAAGTGATATCGCCGGGAACTATAATCAATGACTCAGGAAATTGTATTTTTAATTCATTCCATTTGTTGTCAATTGTTCTAGAATTTAACACTACTCGATTGTTTGTGTCAAGTAGATGTTCTGCTAAACAACTGCCTGTACCGGGAAAATGCCCGGCTCCGGTTATTAAATAAATTTTATTCATTGTTAATCTCGGACAAAAATGCCAAATGGTTCGCAATCAAACGAAATTTGAATAGCAGTGCGAACACTTTGTATGTTTTCCACTGAATGTATTATAGAAGTATCAAAATATACCCATGTGTGCAACGGCATAACAATAGAATCAATTTTTATCAATTTGTCAATATCACGGGGGAACAATTTTCTTTTTCTTCTTACACCAAATCCGGGTTCTTGATAAAACACTGTGGTCTGATCCGTATTACCGACTGCCAACAGATACATCAAGGTGTACTGTCTAGTGGTGTCAGTGTGCGGTCCGTGTATAGTATCATTGCCGTTACCTATGTATTGATCAGGTACACTATTTGCAACACTAATTTGCAACCACTCACAACTGATATGAGTGTTAACCCAATCGCTCATGTGTTTTTCAAGGTCAAATCTTGGATTTGCCCTACTGGCCGACACCTTATTATTTTTAATTATGTGACGCTCGTTAAAGGGATTTTGAGGAGGAACTTGCGATTCCTCCACGGTTCGAAATGCAAGATCCACATATTCACGTGGGACCGTTGGTAAGTCCCGCATTATTTCATAACAACGAGTCATTAGTAATTCAATTGTATACCAACTGCAAGTACGTGCACTGTTTCTCCAGGCACTGTGACTACAGAAGTATAGGAAGGATTTTGTGTACCAATGTTAAATGATCCCACTGCCAAAGGAGCCATGCCCATTGCACCATGATTGATCATTTCGGCCCAACCTATATAAGTCAAAAAGTGCTTGCTGAGATAATAATCGGTACGCAATGACAATTGTTCGGCATTGTTTGCGCTGACTGCAGCATCTTTTAACTTATAAGCCGCACCCACAACTTCTAGATCGTTACGAACTCGATAGGCCATACCAATACTTTTTTCTTCGTAACGTCCGTATTCCTGGCCTTCTTTCAAGGGATTTTCAAACAAATTGTAACCGGCTGCGAATCTATATTTGTTCCAGGTGTAGTTACCGCCTGCCACTGTGGTTCTTGCATTTTTTTGTCCGGTGCTGTTGTAACCCACCAATTGATCTACAACTGCATGCAGTCCAGGAACACCTTCATAAATCAAGGAAGCAGCTCGTTTGCCGCCAGCGTTGAAACTGTCGGCCACATCTCCTGCAACATACATGGTAGAAAGTCTAAATCCGTATATACTGGGAGTATCGTATCTGACTTCGTTGCTGATTTGGAAAGTTCCATCGAGGCTTTGGATACCAGATCTAGTTCCGGTGGCGCTGATCACAGTGTTGTCGCCCCAGAAACTCAGCGAACTACCAAAATTCAATCCGCCGTTGACATCGGTCATGTTGCTGGCCAAATAGGTAATTGAATCCTGTCGTCCCAGTTTCACAGTACCCAATTGTTTACTACTAAGCCATATATGGCTGTCGATGTTGTAAAGACCATTGGTGTTTGTGGTTGCAGCACTTTCGCCGTTGGTACCTTCAGCTGGATTGATCTGTTGTCCAAATCTAAATCCTGCAGACAAGTCTGAACTGATTTTATCTGTGCCTTCGAACAAGATTTTACTGGTTTCTCTTGGCGAGTTTACCATGACTAGTGCATTGCCATTGGCCGAGCCCACATGGTCCATGCTTACTAGCCCCTCATCAAATCTTCCACTGATCTTTAAAGTAAATTCGTTGTCTTGGGTGATTTCAACAGCATTGGCCGCTGCAAGCGACAAAGTCAACAGTGCCAGTGTTACTATCTTTTTCATTTTTTTCATTTTTTTCCTTTGATAATAAAAATCTAATTATTTCTTGTATTCTTCCAAACCTCGATACACCTGATACCAAAATTCTGACACCATGCGGGCATTGTCAGAATCTAGTGCAGTGTACTTGAAGTCGTTGAATTTGTAAAACTGTTGGCTTTCTTGATTTTTTGTGGGGTCAAGTGCATTCTTAACTGTGACTAACTCGGCAGGTGATAAATTTTTTGCAGCCACAATGTAGTGCTTGGTCAAGGCCAGATCCACATTGCCGGACATGTGCAACAATTGTGCCATGTTGGGCAATTGATCATGTGGCATACTGCTGGCAATGCATTTTATTTCACCTCGTGTGTGTCGTTCCAGTAAACCAGTTCCGGCCTGTCCCCATAGAATATAATCTACATCACCGTTTATCAGTTGCATGATACTTTCACGGAAACTTTGAGTTACTGGAATCGCATGCCAACTCCAACTGTTGTGTTGATTGATATCGGCCACAATGTCTTGACCAGGAGCGGTAGACAGTATAGCAACACGCAGTCCTGGTGTGGACAGTGGTTTAGGGTTGGCTCCACCACACAACCAAACCGGATTGGTTTTGCGTTGTACTATGTATGCTCCGTCAAGATTGGCAGTACAGGGCTTGCCATTTACTTTTTCGGTTCTGGCCCAGTCACTGCTGTAGGTTATTACCATGGGTCGTGTGCCAGCATTGTTCCAAAATTTGGCAGTATCAGCACATTGTCCTGTGGCATAGTAATCTACTGCTAGACCGGCATCGGTCATGACATGTCCGATGTACTTCATTTCCGCTTCACCACCAGATGCTTTGGGAGCAAAATGGCTTATGATAATGGGTTCTGAATGCGCAGTTGCAACAAAAAAACAAAAAGACAAAAGGTATTTACAAAAGTTCATGTGTAAATTGTACAAGAATATTAGTAAAAATGCTAGTATTTTGGATAAAAATACATTACGGGAATCGGCGTTCTATGTGTAACACACTAGTAAAAGGGTTTCACTACCCTAGGCGTCAATGTTGATCCGACGTCGGCTAATCCGGCGTTGCTAGATTTATTTATCACAGATTACACTAGATATAAATTATAAGCCAAAACAAATTTGTTGACCGCAAACGGGCCAATCGATATCATTATGGCCAAGGGAATTACACTGATACTGTGTTTTTCGGCCCAGACACCAATGGCACCAAATAGTGCAACGGTAAAAACAACAGCACCCATGGGAATTTGACTGGCAACTGCAATCATTATCACCGATGACACAATTAAAATTTTGATCGCCAAAACGTAAATTTTAACATCAACTGCCAATAACCGTTGCCAGAATTGAATAAAATGACTGCACAACAAAAAACTGATCACGTTGATTATCAAGAGGCTAACAACAAGTAGCACAGTGAATGCAATTTCAGTATTGGCCAACACGATATTGGTGTCAAGGGTCGACAGGTTTAATCGATAAAATTGTCCGGATAAAAAATTATCTATCACTATTTCAGATGCAGTAATAGGCAAACCGAGAAACAAAAATGGTATGGTACAACTGATGGCCGCAGCATTGTTGCCGGCTTCGGCTGCACCGGCCTGTCGCAACAGATGATTTGGATTGTTTTTTTGTTCGATATTGTTGCTGAGATTGCTGGCCAAGGTGACTCCGGCGCCGGGAGTGAATCCTACAAAAAATCCCAACAATCCGTGTTTGAGTCCTATTTTGTAAAAATTTCGCAAGGACCACCAGGTTGGAACATAGGTAGTATACTGTGACGATTTGTTTATTGCATTGGTTTTAGAAAACAATACCGGAACACAATACAAACTCAATAATACCAGTGTTGATTCTGCAGGAGTTCTAAGAAAACACAAGACATCAACACTGTCACAAATGCTGTTTAATACTGGCAATTCGCTGAAATAGGCAAACCCCAGTCCCAGCAATGACATCACAAGGTTAGCAACATATTTTTTATTTTGTACCAGCATTGACATTATCAACAATGACAAAAACAACACCACGTATTTGGTAGAAAACAGATAGGCCCAATTGGTTCTAAATATCACAAACAATACCACAAACATAGTGACACCAACCAAGCCGCCTACTAGGCTTGTTAATGCAGTCACACGATATGTTTTTACAACACTAGTAAAGTTCTTTAATTTAAGGGCTACTTCCAGTACCGGAATACTGCTGCTTTCTCCCGGAACCTTGAATAACAATGCACTCACACTGCCAAAATACTGTGTCACGCACATGTAGCAGGCAAAAAATAACAATACCGCTTCGATTGGCCAATGCTCAAATAACGGCAACAGTACTATTATTCCTATGACTCCAGGCAAGCCAGGCAGTAGTCCAACCGCAATGCCTTGAATTAGCGCCAATAATATTACTGATGTTAGCGTGAGCAATGTCATGATGATTTAAAAAAATCCCTGACATAATGTTGCTTGCTGATTATTGCAGGAACAGTTTCTCCATTTGCTACGTCAACCCCGGTTATTTCTTTTACTTTTTGGTGTCCGTTTTTCCAAATAGAATATATTTTTTGCATGTGTTGCTTGGTATGCCCGGTAATTTTAGATAATTCACGTTTACTAATATCTACCATGTTTGTGGGTTTGCCTAGGCCATGTATGGCACTGTAATTTGGGCTAGAAATTCTCCCTATGTGTTGATTCCATTCCGCATAAAGTCTTTTGTCGCTAAATCCTTGTACTTTGTGTACTATATCCGGAGTAAGAGTCAAATCGGCCTGCAGGAGATTTTCAAAATATCGAATTGACATGTGCACTTGTTTTGCATGTAGTTCAGGAAGTTGGTCTGAGAAATAAAACATCTCGGTAATACCTTTTCCGTAATAACTGTACATGGCACTATCTACATAAAACTGATACCATTTTCCATCATACAAATTTACCCTGGGTTTGTCGTGTGCTTCAATAAAACACACTTGATCTTCAGTGAATTTTTTTTTAATGTCTAGGTATGTATCTAAAACATCTTGTTTTAGTATGCGAGTGGTTTGATTAAAACTCATTTGACAACCAGGTAAAAATATATAATCCTCACCGGCTTGTTCAAAAATTCGAGCATGGTAATCCCAAGGAACATCAAATACTGTTATTTTGGTTGTCATATGATATTCATTAACAACCTTTTTGGCATATTCAACTGCGTCTGGTATTTCGGGATCATCCATGTACTCGCGTCGATCCCAGATAATAATTTCATCTAATGGAATATTGTGACGAGCAAAAGTCATTAATACTGGCGTGCTGTCCCAACCGCCCGAATAACACAATACCAGGTATCCGTATCGGTCCCGTAATTGCCAGGCACGAATTTTTAATAACTCATCCCAAGAAAGTACAGGATCAACGCTCATGTCATAATTTTCCCACGTCTGATCCATCCAGTGATATTGTACCCGACCGATGTCGCCACCGGCCTTTTGTATGGCTTGCAGTTTACTGATGGTTTTAAAATCGTCCACTTGCCAATAAATGTCGCCTATCAGTCTGGGGTCCGAACTGTCTATGGTTAACAAATTAGGTCCTTAAATGTCAAAACCAATTGTGGGATCAAAATCATCTGCACGAGTCTCGTAGTACTTGTAACCGCGAGGATTACAAATAACCCTGGTACTACCAACCATGTAATCAAATGGCTCGTGTGTATGTCCATGCGTCCATACGCGAATTTCGGGATTGTTTAAAATCATTTCGCTAAGATCACTGCTGTATGCGCCATTCATCATGTACTCGTCTTGATACTTGGGATGAGTGCTCAATTTGCTGGGACTGTGATGTGTTACTACCACAACCGGCAGTGCACCACCTTCACGAGCACGATTCTCTGCAAGAGCAGCTGTAAAATACTCTAGTGTTTTTAAATGTTCCTGCACAGTTTTTTCGGGTTGTAATTTATGGTACACATGCCTTTCTTCATTGAGCATGGTTATTTGACGATAGTCATTCATAGCCCCCTGCATGTGATACATTGTGAGTGCATCCTGTCGGTTCATATCAGTCCACAGTGTCGCACCCAAGAACAACACACCATCCAGCACTAAACTTTCTTTTTCAAGTAAGTGAACGTTGTCAGGTAATTGACTTTTGATATGCTCGTAAGTTTTATGAAACTGAAAGCGATAGTGCTCATGATTGCCCATGACCATAACGACTTTGCGGTACTTGGCACTGCACTCTTCCAAGATAAATCTATAGTATCTATCGGGACGTTGATCTTCTCGCTCGTGCTCAAACAACACCATTTTGTTGTTGTAGTTTTCTTTCTTGAAACTCTTGGCTTCAAACACATCGCCACTTAAAATTAACACATCACCTCCAGGTAGTGTCAAGTCTGCAAAATCAATGTGCAGGTCGCTGATTACATTTACTCTCATATTAATCCCATAGTGCTTGATAGTATTTTCCAAATAATTTTAATGCATTTTGTATGCGTTCAGCATGCGCAGTAGACCCTTCAATATCATAAACTCCATTTACTTGATACTGCTCTTCCCAATCCGAATCGGGCTGTAGTTGTTCAAACGCCCAGATTATCTCGTCCATGACCCAGTCCCAACGAACAAAGTGATTGCTGTCAATTTGCCAAGGATCATTCTTGACGTCTTTTGCTGACGAACTGCGCACATGTTCGGGCACGTCCCAGTCATCGACGTTAGGTGCGCCGTGCTTGTTTTTGTGTAACTGCCGCAACAACGGTAAAGTGATCATGACCAAAGTGGTGTCGGCACTCCATGAATCCCAGGGATCCAGTTTGATCTTTACTCGCCGACGTCGATGGCTGTGAATCCATGAACAGAATCTAACCAACCAATTTTTTTTGTCTTGGTCACCAGCCAACCAATTACCAAATCGTTCCACTACAGGATGCTGTTCTCCGTCGTCGTTTTTCTTTAGCCAAAACAACACAAGTTCAGCTATTTGGCAAGGACCAATGTAATTTATATAAGGACCAATATTTACTTTCATAACATATTATAACATAGTTATCATTCTCAGTCAAGAAAAAGCCCCGTTTAAAGGGACTTTTTTGGTTAACCAACCCAGTTGAGGATTAGGCCAAGCCCATTGCCAGGGCCTTGTAGCCGGCCGCAACTAGTTTGCGACTGGCATGACCATGTTCGTACTCGGTCACTTGCATACCATTTCCGGCTTTACGTGTGTTTGCGTAGATTGCATAACCACGATTGCGGATTGTGCTGATGGTAGCAGTGGGGTTTTTGATGCCAAAACGCTTGGTGATTTGGCTCTCGCTAAGAACTTCACCATCCAAAACCAGTGCTTTGAAGAGTTTACCCTGTTTTGTTTCTAGATCGAAACGGCTCAAATTGATAGTTGTCATAATGTTTCCTTTAATATTTGCAGTAATCTCAACTGCTGATTCTATTGTATGGTAACTGTGTGAAAAAAGCAACGGCTAGTTTTACCAAAACTTGTATAAATATTAACATATTAATCCAAAAGGAATCAAAATGACAACAACCACTATTTATAAAGCAGGTGTGCCCAGCGTAACTGGTACATCTACATTGTCAAATGGCTTTACAGCATCATCGCCAGTTGCCAAAGCAGTCTATGGCGATACTCAAGCTGGAACAGTAAAAAGTGCTTATACCAGTAACACCAATGTTTATCATGGTGCAAACAGTGATAACAGCACCACTCAGTACGGCGTAAAACAGGCCGGCAGTCTAAATGCCAATGGCGTGTTGACTGTGGCTCCCGGACGAAATACTCCTCAAAGTTAATCATGGCCAGTACAGGAGCAATCACTGCCGTAACGGCACCAAAATCAAAAACAGTTGTTACTGCTCCGGCAGTGGCACCGGCTGCCGTTCAAGCCAACAAACCGGCTGCCACACCAGCAATAACCGTGGCAGTCACAACATCCACTGTGGTAAAAGCCACTGCAGTCGAAGTGGTGATCAGTCCGGTAGTGGCCACTGCAGTCACTACCAATACCGCA
>Ga0007809_10000808_pt1 | contig 13166 bp, 9 predicted proteins | sample CryBogCBE02Aug07_FD_60383 | JGI IMG/M metagenome (GOLD analysis project Ga0007809, IMG submission 60383) | Freshwater microbial communities from Crystal Bog, Wisconsin, USA - CBE02Aug07 | ecosystem: Environmental > Aquatic > Freshwater > Lake | place: Crystal Bog, Wisconsin, USA | collected...
CACGCCGCACTCGGTGAATCTCTCGGCTGCTGCCTCCACCACCGGCGTCGCTGGGATCTTGGCCGTCTGTCCGTACTACAACCGGCCGAGTCAACACGGCATCGCCGCACACTTCGCTGCCGTGGCGAAGGCAACGCCACTGCCCGTCGTGCTCTACGACATCCCCGTGCGAACCGGTCGCCGCGTCGAACCGGCGACGGTTGCGGCCATCGCCGCACGCAGCTCCAACGTCGTTGCCGTGAAGGATGCTTCCGGCGACCTGACAGCAGCAGCGTCGTCGATCGCCGCGCATCAGGGTCGTCTCGAGTGGTACTCGGGCGACGATTCACTCACCTTGGCCTTCGCTGCGCTCGGCGCAGTGGGTGTCATCTCAGTGGCCTCCCATTGGGCGGCCGAGGAGTTCCATGCCCTCTTCGACGGTGCAGCACAGGGAGATCTCCCCAGTGCTCGAGCAGCCAATGCTCGACTCTTCGAGTCCTACAGCTTCCAAGGTGGCGATCAGACCCCCAATCCACTTCCCGCGAAGGCCATGATGCGCACGCTCGGATTCGCTGTTGGTCAATGTCGCCTCCCGATGGGTGCAGCAGACCCCTCCCTCGACGCCGACGCTGCCGGTGTCCTCGCTCGTCTGCAGGCCGCCCGTGGCTAAGCCACGGACGAGAGCAGCGTCCGGTGTGGCGCGAACGACGACGAAGCCCAAGGCGCCAGTGACCCGGAACCGACCGACCCGACCTGCTGCCGATGACGTGCGGGTGGTCTTCCTCGGCGGTCTCGGCGAGATTGGTCGAAACTGTGCCGCCATTGAGGTCAATGGCAGGATCTTGCTGATCGACTGCGGGGTGATGTTCCCCGAGCCCGACATGTTGGGCGTCGACGTGATCATCCCGGACTTCACCTGGCTCATGGATCGCCTCGACAAAATCGACGGCATCGTGCTGACCCACGGCCACGAAGACCACACCGGCTCCATTCGCTACCTCGCCAACCAGGTGGATCTCAAGGTCTACGGATCTGCACTCTCACTGGCCCTAGCTCGCCCCCGCATCGAAGAGGCTCACCTGCTCCGCCACGTCGACTTCGTCGAAGTGGGCGACGGAGAGCGCCGCAAAATCGGCGCCTTCGACGTCGAGTTCTTGGCCCAGACCCACTCCGTGCCGTCGGCCTTCGCCCTCGCCATCCATACCCCGCAAGGCGTCATCATCCACTCCGGTGACTTCAAGATCGACCTCACCCCGATCGACGGCCGGCGAGCGGACCTCACTCGCATCGCCCACTTGGCGGCAACCGAAGGCATCCGCCTCTTGCTCTCGGACTCCACCAACGCGGAGAACCCCGGGTTCACTGAATCCGAGGCCACCGTCGGGCCGGTCTTGCGTGCGGTGTTCTCCACCCACCCGCGCCAACGCATCATCGTGTCGTGCTTCGCCAGCCACCTGCATCGAATCCAGCAGATCATCGACGCCGCGGTGTCGTGTGGGCGAAAGGTCACGACGCTTGGGCGCTCCATGCAGCGCAACATCGACTTAGGGGTCGACCTCGGCCTGCTTGAGATTCCGGCCGGCATCCTCATCTCGCTCGAGAGCGCAGAGCAACTGCCTCCCTCGCAGGTGTGCGTGATCTCAACGGGCTCCCAGGGCGAGTCGCTCTCGGCGATGACCCTCCTCGCTCGAGGGGCGAATCGGTTCTTGACCTTGGAGCCGAGCGACGTCGTCATCTTGTCGGCCCACCCCATCCCCGGGAACGAGCACTCCGTCGGCCAAGTGATCGACGACCTGCACCGCCGAGGGGTCGAAGTCGTCCACTCTGACCATGCGCACGTGCACGTCTCGGGTCACGCCCGCCAAGGCGAGTTGGCGCTCCTCATGCAGCTCGCGCAACCAGAGTTCTTCATCCCCGTGCACGGCGAATTCCGCCACCTCGTCCACCACGCAGAACTCGCCGAACGCATGGGACTCGCTCGGTCCAATGTGCTCTTGTGTGAAGACGGTGACGTCGTGACCTTGTCCGATCAGGGCATTTCCCTCGGCGACCCGGTCCCCGCTGCCTACGTCTACGTCGACGGCAACACCGTCGACCTCGGTGGGGCTGTCGTCGCCACCCGACGCACGCTGGCCGATGAAGGCCTCGTGGTCGTTGCTTGTGCAGTCGATGTGGCTGCAGGCACCTTGCTCACCCCGCCAACGGTGACCGCTCATGGGTGGCTGGCTGATGAGCGCACGACGGCGACCCTCGCCGCAGCGGTCGACGCGGTGACCCGAGCGGTGACAGCAGAGCTCGCTGCTCCCGATCGATCCGCGGCGTCGGTGGAGAAGGCGGCTCGACGGGCACTCGGCAAGCACGTGGGGGAGAAGACCCGGCGCAAGCCCATGATCATCCCCGTCGTGCTCGACGCAGGTTCGAGCGTCAGTCCTTCGGCGGCTCGCCGTGGACGGCGTTAGCACGCCCCTGACGCCAGTAGGCCTTGGTCGCGATCGCGGCCTCGGGGATTCCTCGGTCCATCAACGCCGACTTCACGGCCCGCACCACTGAGAACTCGGCGTTCACGTAGACGGCGAGGCCTTCGGTTGCGAGGTCGAGCTCACTGAGTTCGTTCACGATGGGCGCTGCATCTCCTGGTGCTGCCTCGACCACGTGGATCGACGTCGCAGGAGCCACGAGGTGGAGGGGGAGCGCGTCCTCGAGATTCGCCACCGCGAGCACCACGAGGACGGTTCCCTCGGTGATGGACTCGGCCATTGATTGGGTGGCGCCGAAGGACGACGCCTCACCAATGAACAGGTGCGTGGTCGCTGATGCCTGCACCACCTGCTTGCCTCGGGGGCCAACGGCGTCGATCGCGTCGCCGACCTGAAGCGATCGCGTCCACTGGGCTCCCGCACCGTGGTCGTGGTCGACGATGAGCAGGGAGGCAGTGCCGAGGACTGGGTCGTGGTTGCAGATGCTGTAGCGACGCCGTGGACCGGTGCCGTCGGCAACGGCCGCCATGAGGTCCTGCCCTGGCAGCACGGCGAGTCCGACGAGGTCCTCGCCGACGAGGTCAATTCGCCAGAGCGTGGGGCTCACCATTACGGTGGCCGTCACGGTCAGGTCGAGGGGGATGACGTCGCCGAGACGAGCCACGAGACTCGCTCGATCGGTGCGGGATTTGTCGGGCTGCATGGTCATGGGCATCCTTTGTGTGGGCAGAATCCTACGGCAGATGCCCACGCACGGCAGAGGGTGACGGGTACCATTGAGGAACTGTGGCCACCAATTCTGGACGATCGTCGGCATCTCGAGCTGCGCATGGCAAGAAGAAGCCGGCGACCAAGAAGCAACCGGCCAAGCGGGCGCCGAGCGCACCCCGCTCCACCGCCGAACGCACCTCACCGCCTCCATCGACGGGGACGAGCGGCATTGACCTCTCGGCCATCGCGCTCGTCACCGTGGCCATCTTGTTGGCCATTGCGAGTTGGTTCCACGCGCTTGGGCCAGTTGGATCCTTCGTCGACCGGGTCTTGGCGGACATCTTCGGCCTCAGTCGGTTCGTCATTCCACTGGCCGCTGGTGCAGCCGGCATCATCGTGCTGGCCAACCACCTGCGCCTCAATTGGCGTCGATTCGCCGCTGGTGGATCAGCAGGGTTGATCGCCCTCGCTGCTCTCGCCGACCTCGCCAAGGGCTCGCCCAAGATCGGGGCTCCCGTTGCCACCTTGGCCAAGGCCGGTGGCTACGTCGGCGCAGCGACGGGCACGTCATTGGCGCGTGCCATTGGCACTGCTGGTGCCGTGGTGGTTGCCTGCTCGATCCTCATCACTGCTGTCATCGTCGGCAGCGGTGCACCGCTCTCGGTCGTCCTGCGGAGCTTGCGCCAATGGAGTGCGGCAGCGATGGACTGGGTTCGGGCCTTCTTCGCTTCGACGCGGTTCGAGACGCCGAGTGGCCTCGACGAGGTGGACATCACCAGCTCGGCTCCCAAGGCCACAGCCCCGAAGACCATCGCTCCCGAACCCAAGGTGCTTCCAGAGCCCGCTCCGGCGCCAACGGCAGTGCCCGATGAGGCGGGCGCGGAGGTCATCGCCATCAACCGTCCCGCCCCCAAGTCCAAGAAGCTTGCTCGACCAACGCCCCGAGGCAACTGGGTCCTGCCCACGATGGATCTCCTCCACCGTTCCAAGGAGCACCGCCATGACGAGCGCCAAGTTGAAGAGGCGGGCACCCAGCTCGTCGCAGCGCTCGCAACCCACGGGGTCGACACCACGCTCATTGGCTGGACCATTGGACCAACGGTCACCCGCTATGAGTTAGAACTCGGCCCCGGCGTGAAGGTGGCTCGCATCACCTCGCTCAACCGGGACATCGCCTACGCCATGGCCAGCCCCGACGTGCGCATCTTGGCGCCGATTCCTGGTCGCCAGGCCATTGGGATTGAGGTGCCGAACCGCCAACGCCAACTCGTGGCCCTGGGCGACATCTTGGCCTCAGAGGAAGCGGCGGCGGCGCACCACCCACTAGAAGTCGCAGTGGGACGAGACATCTCGGGTCGAGCGGTCATGGTGAACCTGGCTGAGATGCCCCACATCCTGATCGCCGGTGCCACGGGTTCAGGAAAGTCCTCGTGCATGAACTCCCTCATCACCTCGGTGCTCATGCGCTCGACCCCCGAAGAGGTCGAGATGATCTTGATTGACCCGAAGCGGGTGGAACTCGGGCAGTACAACGGGTTGCCGCACTTGAAGACCCCGGTGGTCGTCGACCCAAAGAAGGCGGCCAACGCCCTCAACTGGGCGGTCAAGGAAATGGAACGTCGCTACGACCTCCTCGCCGAGTTCGGCCTCCGTGACATCACCGGGTGGAACGAAGCGTTCGATCGTGGTGAGCTCCACTCGCCGAAGCGACCGAACGACAAGGCTCGCATCGCCGAAGCTCGAGCTGCTGCGCACTTGGCAGTCCACGGTGAAGAGCTCCACCTCGACCCTGCAGAGGCTGAAGAGGACGACGATGCCCCGAAGCGCATGCCGTTCATGTTGGTCATCGTCGACGAGTTGAACGACCTCATGATGGTGGCCGCCCGAGACGTCGAAGAGTCCATCGTCCGCATCGCCCAGATGGCCCGTGCCGTTGGGATCCACCTCGTTCTCGCCACCCAGCGACCGTCGGTCAACGTGGTCACCGGCGTGATCAAGGCCAACGTCCCCTCACGGATGGCGTTCTCGGTCTCCTCGCTCGCCGACAGTCGCGTCATCTTGGATCAGAGCGGGGCAGAGCGTCTCGTCGGCAAGGGCGACATGTTGCTGCTCACCGCCTCATCGAACGTGGCCCGCCGCATCCAGGCCCCGTGGGTCTCTGAGGAAGAAGTGCGCTCGGTGGTGGCCGAATGGCAGCGCCAAGGGGGAACCCGTGAGCCGGTCATCGCGCTCTCCGATCTCGAAGCACCACGGCTCGGATCGACGGCATCGTCGGGCGGCAGCAGCAGCGGTGGCGACGACGAGCTGTACCTGAAGGCTCGAGACCTCGTCGTGCGCAACCAAACCGGTTCAACCTCCATGCTGCAGCGCAGCCTTCGGGTGGGCTTCGCACGAGCGGGCCGCCTGATGGACATGCTGGAAGAAGAAGGTGTCGTCGGGCCGTCGGATGGATCGAAGACCCGCGAGGTTCTCTGGTCGCCCGAGCAGCTCGACGCTGAACTGCAGTGACCCCCCGGCACCGGGCAGAGCGAGCAGCGCTCGCTGTGCTCGCCGGGCTGGTGGTGGTCATCGGCGGGGGAGCGATCGTCATGGTGCGGGCTGCGGCTCCCGCCATGACGTGGACGGCATCACCGGTCAACGTGGTGGCTGGTGGATCGACACCGGCGTTCTCGTGGCCGAAGGATCAAGCAGCGGTCGCGATTCCCGGCTTCGCCCTCACGGCATCACCGGGGTTCGAACGGCCCGAACCGATCGCCAGCGTGACCAAGATGATGACCGCACTGGTGGTCGAGCAGTACCTGCCGCTCACCGGAGACGGATCGGGTCCGACCTGGACGGTGACAACCCACGACGTCGCACAGTGGCAAAAGGTCTTGGCTGAGGGTGGCTCCAACCTCTCGGTTGACGTCGGTGAGCGGCTGAGTGAGCGCCAACTCCTCGAGGGCCTGCTCATCCACTCGGCCAACAACTTCGCCTTCCTCCTCGTCGACCTCTGTGGCGTGTCGTCATCGACCTTCGTGGCACAGATGAACGCCACCGCACGGTCCTTCGGCCTGATCGCCACCACCTACGTCGACCCGACGGGGTTCCCGGCAGGCAACGTGTCGACGCCGAGCGATCAGCTCATCGTGGCTGAGCACCTCCTCGCCGACCCTCAGCTCGCTTCCATCGTGGAAATGACGAGCGCCGCTCTTCCCAACGGTGCTCCCGATATGACCTACACCCCCATGCTCGGCCGCTACGGCATCGACGGCGTCAAGACGGGGTACTCGAGCGCCGCAGGGGGGTGCGACGTGGTGGCGGTGCACCGGAGGATTGGCGGCGTCACCGTTCAGTTCCTCGCCGTGGTCCTCGGTGCTCGCGCCGGAGGTGAATTTCCCTCACTCGACAAGGCAGCACGTGAAGCCCTTGCGCTCATCGACCAAGCGGCAGCGAGCGTGGTCGTGACCACGATTCCTGCCGGGACGGTGATCGGTGTCCTCCACGCCGGAGGTTCGAACGTGCCGGTCGCCCTCGGCACCGCCCTCGCGGTGCCCATGGTCCCTGGAACCACCCTCCCGGTGCACTACTTCCCTGTGGTCGACGGCGGGTTCGTGGCCACCGGGAGCTCGGTCGGCAGTGGCGGGATGACCATTGGCAATCAGACGGTGCTCGTGCCCGCTCTCGCCACAACCGCCATTGCACCACGCTCCACGCTCGACCGCGTAGGGTGAGCAGATGCGCGCTCTCGCTCCTGGTTCAGCCGCCAATCTCGGTCCCGGCTTCGACGCGTTGGCCCTCGCGGTCAACCGCTACGTCGAAGTGGAGATCACCCCTGCACCCTCGCTGATGCTCGTCACCCGAGGGGAGGGGGCTGAGCAATTCGCCCCCGAAGACCACCTCGCCGTGCAGGTGGCACGCCAAGTCGTCGGCCACGATCGCCTCGCCATCACCGTCACCAGCCAGATTCCGTTAGCCCGTGGGCTCGGATCCTCTGCGGCCCTCGCGGTGGCCGCTGCCGCCGCAGCGGGGTCTCCTGACCCGCTCGGCGTCGCCGTGGCCATCGAGGGCCATCCCGAGAATGCCGGCGCCAGCGTCGTCGGCGGTCTGGTCTCTGCCTGCATGGTTGGCGGTGCACCGAACGTGGTGCAGTTGCCACTCGATCCAGCATTGGCGGTCGTCGTGATCATCCCTGAACGGACCCTCAAGACCAAGGACGCCCGAGCGGCCCTCCCTCAAGTGATCGATCGCGGGGATGCGACCTTCAACTTGGGTCGAATGGGCCTCCTCTTGGCTGGCCTCGCCGACGCTCGGTTCTTGATCCCCGATGCCACTGATGACCGGTTGCACCAGCGGCAGCGCACGCCGCTGTTCCCCGAGGCGCCAGAGCTCCTCGCTGCCCTCATCGAGTCGGGATGTCTGGCGTCGTGCTGGTCAGGGGCTGGACCCACGCTGCTCGGATTCGTCGAGACCGCCAACGCCGACCGTGCCTCCGAGGCGGTTCGCAGTCGCATGGAGCGAGCCGGGGTCGCCGGCAGCGTTGCGGTGCTCCAGCCCGATCACCACGGGCTCGTGATCGGCGCGCCGCCGCTCGCACTGTCCTGACCTGCGTGCGCAGCACGGTGCGCCGACTCCGTAGGCTTGGGCAATGACCGAGAAGTTCCTCATCCGTACCTACGGGTGCCAGATGAACGACCACGATTCCGAGCGCATTGCCGGGTTGCTCCGCGCCAAGGGGATGGAGCCGACGACCGAGGTCGACGAGGCCAACGTCATCGTCTTCAACACCTGCACCATTCGAGAGAACGCCGACACCAAGTTCTACGCCCACCTCGGTCACGTCAAGCAACGACGGGAGTTCGGGGAGAACGTGCTGGTGGCGGTTGGGGGCTGCATGGCCCAGGCTCAAGGCGGCGCCATCTTGGACAAAGTGGGCCACGTAGATCTCGTCTTTGGTACCCACAACGTCAGTCAGTTGCCGCACCTCATCGACCGGGTGCGCGCCGAGGGTCGGTTGGCCGTCGTTCCCGATGCGCCCGATCCGTCCGGTGGTGATCTCAGCGAAGCGCTGACTGCGGTTCGAGAGCTCCCCTACGCGGCGTGGATCACGCTGCAGACCGGGTGCGACAACACCTGCGCCTACTGCATCGTCCCCGACGTGCGTGGCCCCGAGGTCTCACGACCCTTCGCCGATCTCGTCGCCGAAGCCACCGAACTCGCACGACGTGGGGTGACCGAGGTCACCCTGCTCGGCCAGAACGTGAACAGCTACGGCCGTGACCTGACGGGGCGCTCGCCGCTGTTCGCTGACTTGCTCCGTGCCCTCGGCGAGGTTCCCGGCATTCGCCGAATTCGGTTCACCTCGCCGCACCCGAAGGATCTCCGTCCTGAGACCATTGCCGCGATGGCTGAGACCGAGGCGGTGTGCAACCAACTCCACTTGCCGCTGCAGTCGGGCTCCAACCGCATCTTGACGGCCATGCGTCGCGGCTACACCGCGGAGCGGTACTTAGAGCGCTTGGCTGCTGCTCGGGCGGCGATTCCGGACTTGGCGGTGACCACCGATCTGATTGTGGGCTTCCCTGGGGAGACCGACGAGGACTTCGCCGAGACCCTGGAGGTTGCGGCCGAGGCGGAGTGGGACTCGGCGTTCACCTTCATCTTCAGCCCCCGAGAGGGAACGAGGGCAGCGGCGATGGTGGACCAGTTCTGCGACCCCGACGCCGTCGCGGAGCGCTTCGAGCAACTCTTGGCCGTCGTGGAGCGCTCCAGCCTGCGCCGCAACGAAGCCCGAGTTGGGCGCTTGGAAGAACTCCTCATCGTCGGACCATCCAAGACGAAGAACGAAATGACCTCCGGCCGCACCTCGCAGGGCAAGCTCGTCCACATCGCCACCCCCGAGGTCGCACTCCTGCCGGGAGCGTATGCGACCGCCACGATCACCCACGGGGCTCGCCACCACCTGCTCGGCACCTTCGAGGAACTGATCGCCCCGCCGCGGCACCGCCGCACGCTCTCGGTGGTGGCCCGCTGAGCTCGAGGACCATCTCGGCGGTCGCGCTCGTCGGAATGACGGCATCGGGAAAGTCCCAGGTGGCGCTCGAGGTCGCAGCGCAGTGCGGTGACGTCGCCATCTGCTCCGTCGATTCAATGACCGTCTACACCGAGATGGATATCGGCACGGCGAAGCCGACTGCCGAGGATCGAGCACTCGTCCCGCACTTCTTGCTCGACCTCGTCGACCCGGCGCAGGAGTTCTCCGTCGCTGAGTTTCAGCAGTTTGGACGGGCAGCGATGGAGGAGGCGAGCGGACGCGGTCTCGTGCCCTTACTGGTGGGCGGCACAGGGCTCTACCACCGTGCCATTGTCGACAACTTGGAGCTGCCCGGACAATTCCCTGCCGTGGCTCGTGACCTCGCGGATCGACTGGAGGCTGACGGGCTCGCTTCCCTCTACGCCGAACTCGAGCGGCTCGATCCACTGGCGGCGACCCGGATGGAGCCCACCAACGAGCGACGCATCCTGCGAGCGCTCGAGGTGGCCATCGGGAGCGGTCGACCCTTCTCCTCCTTTGGCCCTGGCCTTGAGGCTTATGGTCCATCCCCGGTCATCCAACTCGGGTGCCTCGTCGATCGCACCAACCTCAATGGTCGCATCGCTGCTCGAGTGGCGCAGTTCATGGACCAGGGGTTCCTCGCCGAGGTGCAGCGCCTCGCCGAGCGTCCGGGCGGGCTCTCTCGGACCGCTCGCCAGGCCGTTGGGTACCGCGAACTGCTCGCCCACGTGGATGGCGCCTGCAGCCTCGACGAGGCGGTGGCGAACACCGTGACCGCCACGCGCCAGTTGGCGCGGCGACAGTGGTCGTGGTTCCGTCGAGATCCGAGGATCACCTGGGTGGAGCGGGATGATCTCGGGGCCACCCTCAGGTCTGCGCTGGCAACCGTCCGAGCAACTGGGAGAATGGAGACATGATCACCGTCACCCACCACGACGGCGCTGGCAACGACTTCCTCGTGGCCATGGCCGATGACCGCCTCGGTCCGAGTGTGGCCCGGACGTGGTGCGATCGGGTCCACGGCATCGGCGCCGATGGCCTCCTCGCCGTTGGTGTGGGGACGACGACGGATCTCACGATGCGCCTGTGGAACGCCGATGGGTCGCTTGCGGAGATGAGCGGCAACGGCATCCGGTGTCTCGTCCATGGGGCGGTTCTGGCCGGACTGGTTGCACCGGGGACCATTTCGGTTGCGACCGATGCGGGAGTGCGGACCGTCGAGTTCTCGGCGACGGGCGACGGTGAGGGGTGGGCGTCGGTGGCCATGGGAGCGGTCACCCTCGGCGAGGACGTCGTCCTCGCTGGTGGGGGCTCGGCGCAGCGGGCCAGCGTTGGCAACCCGCACCTCGTCTGCCTCTGCGATTCGGTGGAGGATCTCGATCCGATGATTGACGGTCCGGCGCTGTCTGCAGCCCCAGAAGGTGGAACCAACGTCGAGTGGATTTCGGTGCGGGCTGATGGCGGCCTCGATTTCGTGGTCTACGAGCGTGGCGTCGGCCCGACGAAGGCCTGTGGCACCGGGAGCTGCGCGGCGGCGGCGGTGGCACATGCCCACGGCCTCGTCGGCACCACGGTTGCCGTGCACAACCCCGGGGGTGTGCTGAGCGTCGACGTTGCTGACGTAGATGCCGTCGTGCTCTCCGGTCCGGTCCGATACCTCGGCACCGCGACGGTGGCGTTCCCCGATGAAGGTGCAGCGTGACGACCGCGTTCACCGACACCCTCATCTCGAGGGAAATTCGAGAGAAGATCATTCTCGTTGGGGTGACCCTGTCCGGTAGTACCGTCGAGGAGACCGACGCCCACCTCCACGAACTGAGCCAACTCGTCGAAACTGCTGGTGCCGACGTGGTCGGTATCGTCACCCAGAAGCGAGAGAGTCCCGATCCTGCGACCTACATCGGAAAGGGCAAGGTGGCAGAGCTCGTCGAACTCGCCTACGCAGAAGACGCCGACACCGTCGTGTTCGACGATGAGCTCACCCCGGCCCAGAGCCGGAACTTAGAGAAGCAACTCGGACGCACGGCGATCACCCGGACCGCGGTCATCTTGGACATCTTCGCCCAGAACGCGGTCAGCCCTGAAGGCAAGGCCCAGGTGGAATTGGCCCTCCTGCGTTACCGCCTCCCACGGCTGCGGGGCCGAGGCATCGCCCTCTCGCAGCAATCCGGCGTGATTGGAACGAGGGGTCCTGGTGAGACCCAGCTCGAAGTCGACCGCCGACGACTCGTCAAGCGCATGCTCCAGCTGGAGCGGGAGCTGAAGCAGGTCACGGCCACCCGAGCGACCCAGCGGGCCCAGCGGGCCCGAGGTCGCCGTCACGAAGTGGCCCTCGTTGGCTACACGAACGCGGGCAAGTCCAGTCTGCTCAACGCGTTGACCGGAGCCGACGTCTTGGCAGCGGATCGGCTCTTCGCCACCTTGGACCCGAGGACCCGCCAGTTCGCCCTGCCTGGTGGAGAGACCATCTTGGTCACCGACACGGTGGGCTTCATCCGCAAACTGCCTCACGAACTCGTCGAAGCGTTCCGGTCCACGCTCGACTCGGTGCACTTGGCCGAACTCATCATCCACGTGGTCGACGGACTCGCAGACGACCCCTACGCCCAGATCCGCGCCGTCGACGAGGTCTTGTCCGAGATCGGCGCCCAGCACGTGCCACAACTCTTGGTGGTCAACAAGATCGACGCCAAGAGCGATGCTCGGAATCTGGCACAGAACCTCGGCGCAGTGCCGATTTCGGCCATGACGGGGGAGGGGATCCCAGAGCTGCTCGAGATCCTCGGGAATCGGTTGCGGCGAGAGAGTCGGGCCATCACCGTTGTGGTGCCCTTCGACCGAGGCGATGTCTTGGCAGCATTGCACCGTGAAGGTGAAGTCTTGAGCGAGACCGAAGAGGAGAACGCCATGGTGGTGCGCGCCGTGCTCGATCAGGCCTCGACCGCAGCATTCGCTCCCTATCTCCGAGGAGGACAGTGATGGGGTTCACCCCGCCGCCCTACCCCTACGACCGCGTGGACGCCATCCGTGACCTCGCCGTCGCGCGATTCGGCAGCGCCATCGACTGCACGATTGGGACCCCATGCGATCCGCCGCCGCAGGCAGTCATCGATCGGCTTGGATCCTCTGGGCTCGAGCGCGGATATCCAACCTCGGTGGGGTCCCCAGAACTGCGATCGTCGATCGCTGCGTACCTCGCCCGTCGCCTCCAGGTGAGTGTTGCTCCCGATGATCTCGCCATCTGCATGGGCACGAAGGAGTTCGTGGCATCGACGGCCTACTACCTGCACCTGCGTGATCCAGAGAAGGATACGGTGCTCTACCCGGCGATTTCGTATCCGACCTACGCCATGAGCGCCACGCTCGCCGGCCTCCGCGCCGTGCCCGTCGCCCTCGACGCACAGGGTCGTCTCGATCTCACCTCGATCTCGAGCGACGATGCCGATCGAGCCCAGTGCCTGTGGTCCAACTCGCCGATGAATCCGACCGGTTCGTTAGATGACCTCGGTGCAGTGGCCGAGTGGGGGAGAGCCCACGGCGTTCCCGTGCTCTCGGACGAGTGCTACGCCGAGTTCACGTGGGCCGATCGACCGCGGACCATCCTCGAACACGGGGCCGATGGGGTGCTGGCCGTTCACTCGGTCTCCAAGCGGTCCAACCTCGCTGGCATGCGCTGCGGTTTCTACGCTGGGGACCGCGAGCTCGTGACCTTCCTACGGTCGGTGCGCCAGCACGCAGGTGCCATGGTGCCCGGACCGGTGCAGGCTGCGGTGACGGTGGCCTACGACGACGACGCCCACGTGGATGCCCAGCGCGCGGTCTACGCCGGCCGGATCGCTCGCACGGTCGAAGCGTTCGCTGCCGCGGGATTCGCCTGCCCTGCCCCTGAGGGGGCCTTCTACTGCTGGATTCCGGTTCCCGAGCGCTTCACCGATGCCTGGCACTTCGCCCAGTTCCTCGCTGAG
>Ga0007809_10000811_pt1 | contig 13144 bp, 10 predicted proteins | sample CryBogCBE02Aug07_FD_60383 | JGI IMG/M metagenome (GOLD analysis project Ga0007809, IMG submission 60383) | Freshwater microbial communities from Crystal Bog, Wisconsin, USA - CBE02Aug07 | ecosystem: Environmental > Aquatic > Freshwater > Lake | place: Crystal Bog, Wisconsin, USA | collected...
GTCGAGTGTGGTATAAATGGTGTTATTAATATTAATAAATCCAGTTAATGATGTTTGACCACCTCCACCAGAACTACTGCCAGGCACGTGATATCCGCCAGAAAGCAAAGTTTGTAACTGCACAATTAATCCGTTTAAAGTTTGTCCAGCGGGTGTTGCCATTATAACATTATTGGCATGCGTTATTGCTGGCAGTGTATCGTTATGCACATACCCTGCGGCAGTTCCAAGAAAATCTGCCATTGTTAATTCACCAATACTGCCACCACCATATCCAAATGTTTGATTAAGGGTATCTGCTGCTGGCGGATACATTGGAGTAGGCATTTGACTTAAATGATTTAAATCAAAACCAGGATCAGTTTTGCTTAACGCAGTGCCAATTTCATCAAATGTTTTAGCTTTGGTAATTCCTAAACTTATAAATTGTTGACCCAAATCTTTAAAATTTTTGCTAGGGCTTGTTTTATGCAAATCTGGTGCCATCACGCTCATATCTGTAAGTTGTCCAAGATGATGAATGTTAGTGCTTAGATTAAATTTACTGCTTACTGCGCCCACAGCAGTATCATCAGTAATATTGTTTAGTATTTTTTGAACAGGTTCGTCATATATTGGATTATCCACGCCTGCAACTGGAATGTTATTTTGGATAAGTCGTTTTGTTAATCCAGTGGTGGTTCCTAATCCTGCTTTAATTATTTGACCAGCAACGTTTGCTGGCTGTTGTAATCGCAAAAGATTTTCTGTAGAAAAACTACCTAAATTTTGTAAATTACTTGCTGCCGCAGGTATATTACTAGAAAGTGAAGTCATACCAAAACTTACAATGCTGTTATTATTGACAAAATTAGCACCTAATCCGCCTGGTATATTAGAACCAAAAGATAAACCTCTTGCTTCTGCTGCTGCACCAATTACGCTATTGGATATACCACTAAATGCGCTAGCCAAACCAATTTGTTGAACGAAAGCATTAGTACCGCCACCTACAGCACCAGCAACCATATTATTTGCAACACGATTAATAATACCATTTAATCCGCCGTTAGAAGCAAATTGTTGAATAGCATTTGGTAAACCAAGTGGATTTTGTAGTACACCATTAAGTGGACCTAAAAGACCGCCTACACCACCACCCAACGTATTACCAAGTATATTTGTTATACTACCTGGCAGAACACCGGTCAAACTTGGTAATATATTAGCACCAATTTGACTCAAAGCTTGCATTGCGCCACCTGTAAGCTGGTTAAGCGGGCCAGCAACTTGACCTAAAATATTACTAAGACCGCCGCCTAATACATTACCAAGCGAACCTAATGCGCCACTCATAGCACCCGTAATGCCAGTTACGCCCAATGCACCTAACGCACTACCAAGTGCACCATTAATTGCTGCACCAAGACCACCAAGCAATCCTGCACCAGCTATTGCTCCTAATACACCAAGACCTGCGCCAGCACATCCACTGCCACTGCCTGTTGCCGCACCTTTTGTATTTTTTGGAATACTTTGGCTTGGTCCACCTCTGGTAACATTTTTTGGGTCTGCACCATGCATCATGTTTACACGATCAATATCACGTGCACAGTTATTGTGTTGATTAAGAACAGCATTATCAATCGTTGCCTGATCACCAGTTTTGAAAGCATCAATAGTGGCTTGTGGAACACGACCAACTCCATAATTTGCCGTAATGTCGGTTAAAGCTGCTTGCTGTGAAGGTGTAAGATTATTAAAATTATCAACACCAACAAGACCTGCTGCTTGACTTACATAGCCGGGCATGTTTGCAGCAGTTAAAGCATCTGCACCAGCTTTATCAATAGTATCGCCAGCTTTTACAGGACTGCCATCGGGATAATAATGATTGCCGTGCCCAATAGCATAACCGGTGTTATCCCAACGAGCAACATAATCTGTGCCTTCTCTAGAAACATAAAACGTATTGAGAAGTGTTGAGTCTTTAAGTTGAATATCTGTCATGATGTACTCACATTTGCATTTGCTACGTAATTTACCACACTTTGTTTGAATTGCGGCGGTGTCCAAGCAATATTGCCAGGAACATATGTATCAGCAACAGCGTTTAACAGACCAGGAATTGCTATTGGAGCACCAGTAGCTACTAATTTACGAAGCCCTTTTGCTTCTTTGCGTAACTTAATATTTTGATTTGCAGTAAAATTTGCAGGATTATCACGCAATGTTTGTAAGGGGCTACTTTGATTAAAATATACTTTAGCTAAATCATGATTATCCGTTACTCGTGCAACGTTTGCACCTACAAAAGACGCTGCGTGATCTGCAGCAGTTACTGGTATTAAATTTTTTATAATATCTGTATAAATGTCAGCGTTACCTTTAAGCGCAGCTTCTTTAATGCTATAACTATTATTTAAACTGTCTAAAACATAAGAAGCATCAGTTCCAAAAACATGTTGATTTGTATCAAAATCTTGTACAATAAAATCAGTTCCATCATAACTAAGCGAACTGCCTAGTGTATAGGTATTTGTAATACTATTGCTTATTTTTTTATAGATGCTTGCTGGTAAATTAACCAACACACCAGTAACACTATCAAGAATTGGTGGATGATAATTATTTACTATAGAAACGTTGGGAATTAAACCGCTTTGCGTCCAATTATATAGCGGTGTATAAATGTTACTAACTCTATTATTTGGATTTGGATTACTTGACTGACTACCAAAACCACCATATACTGAACCGCTTGTATAAGTTAGGGCAGTATTCCAATATTGTAAATTTGAAACATTGGCAAAAGCATTAGAACTTAAATACAAACTTGTATTACTTGTTACTAATTCTACTACACCAACTGCAACATTTGGTCCACTTGCATTTGCAATAGCCAAATTGGAAATATAAAGTGTATCTCCATAATTTATTTCAGTTGCAAAATGAGTACCAATACCAGTTACAACTTGACTATAAATGTTAGCAGTGATATTGCCACTTGTATAATATGTATACGTGACAGTATTAGATGTTACTGGACGATATGTAAATGAATTGGCTATAATATTAATGGCACTTGCTGAAAACAAGGTTGCCGATGTGTCACTTGTAACAGTAGATATATAGCCAGCAAAATTATTAGTAATATTGCCAATAACTGTGCCTGGTTTTAATTGACTTAGAAAACTTGTTCCACTACCAGTAACTGTGGTAGTTCCTGCTGATACAGTAATAGTTCCTGATCCACTTGTATAATTTCCTAGTGCCATTATTGCCCTATCAATACATCTGATTCATGAGGTATCATGATATGGCGGCAAGAATCTAATACACTTAGATAACCAAGTGGCCTACCACCAACTATTACATTATGACTACCAGTAACAATTGGATTTGGTGGATGAGGATGTCGTGGATCAAAACCTGGATGACCTGTCACGTAATCGCCAATACGACTCGCTTGTCTGCCGTTAATTAATACTGAGGTATCGCCCATCATTGCTATTCCACCAGCAGTGTTAAGGCTTCCTAATTTGGTTGGAATAGGCATATGATCTCCTTTAAACAGTAGCTAATGTCAGACCTGTAGTTTTCTGCAGATACTGAGTAGCAATGTCACTTTCTGTTCTGCCAAAAAGCGCAACTGCTCTCTTATTTAACATTACAGGATCGGTAGGTGCAACGCTAAAGATAGCAGGTGCTAATCCAAAACCACCGTTTGGGGTTGCAATCATAACAAGTGGTTTTAGTAAAGTATAGGTAGTAGCATTTTCTTCACTAACACGACTGATGATTTCTTCACCAGCAAAAGTTTTGAAGGTATACACGGTATTCTTATCAGTTTTAGAGATTAGCATTCTTTCTTTCCTGTAATTCGTTGAGTGACAATTTACTTAGTCCGCTATAACCGCCCTCTACTAAAAGTTTGTCGTTGAAGTAAATCTGCGGCACAGTCTTATGACCTTCGGCTACCAACCAATCACGAACACCCTCATCATTAATATGAACTTCGGTATATTCTTCGCCCCAACTGTTTAGAAGATGCTTTGCTCCATCGCAATATGGGCAATTATCTTTTGTATATAATGTAATCATTCTTTTTCCTTTAACATACTTGGTTTTTCTGGTCGGTCGGCGCAATAATCACATTCTGGATCGCCACAATTTTTTTCTAACCATTCATCGCAAGACTCACAATAATAAGCATCGTGTTTTTCGTTGTATTTTTTTTCAAAATTGCAAGACTTGCACTTTTTCACAGACTAAATCCGTTAAATGAATTGCTATCAACATCTTGCACAGTACCACCCATAACATATGAACTTAAAACTACTTCTTGCGGAGCAACTTGAACTTCTGCGCCAGCAATCCACTTTTGTGTCCAAGGCAGTGGGCTATTCTTCGTTGCATATGGTTGACCAAGACCAACTGCTTGCATACGCTTGTTAGCAATAAACTCTACATACTCAGCAAGTAGTTGATAGTTCAACCCAATCATAGAACCATCCTTGAATAGATACTGCGCCCATGCTTTTTCTTGATTGACCGCATCATCAAACAACTTAATCGCATCTTCACGACATTCTACTTCAATCTTGGCATAATCTGGATCATCTTTTGGTAGAATCTTTAATAGTGTCTGTGTGCCAGCAAGATGTAGGTTTTCATCACGAGCAATAAACTTAATAATCTTAGCATTACCTTCCATCTTCTTCAATTCGGCAAATGCCCAAGAGCAAGCAAATGACACATAGAAGCGAACACCTTCAAGGATATTCACGCTCATAAGAGCAAGCCATAATGCTTTCTTGTGCTCATATAGAGCAGATTCAGGATGTTCCTTATCAGCATAGAAATTGTTCATTGCAATCAACTTATCATACAAATTTGTAATGTCACTTGCACAATCAACAATTTCTTGGATATCCATCATTTCATCAAATACTTTTGATGGATTGGCATAAACATTGCGGATGATATGGGTATAACTGCGGCTATGAATAGTTTCACTGAATGTCCAAGTAGTAATCCAAGTTTCTAATTCAGGCAATGAACAAATAGGACCAAATGCCACTGCTGGTGCACGACCTTGAACCGAATCAAGCAAAATTTGCCTTTTAAGATTACTTGTAAAGATATGTTGTTCATTTGCCGTCAAATCCTTAAAATCTTTGGCATCACGAAGAATATCTACTTCTTGCGGTAACCAAAAAAATCCTAATTGTTTTTCAGTAAGTTTTTCAAATTGACGGTATTTCAAGGTATCATAGCGTTGGATACTTACTCCGCCATTGGGGTCTAGGAATGCTAGTGACTTGGTGTGGTCACTCTTATCATTTGCGTCAAATACTGTATTCATAATTTTACCTTTTTTATTATTATATCATACTATTTTAGATAGTGCAACTTTCGCACGAGTCCTGATCATCAAGTGTATCAACAATGGTGTTCATTGGTTGTTCTTCGGACAACTTATTGATATCAATCTCGCCCTGACTATCATTTGTATTAAAATAATACAAGGTTTTGATTCCCAGCTTATAGCACAATAACAAATGACCGATCATAACACTCATTGGAATCTTTTCATCCGCATAGAATGTTGGATTATAACTTGTGTTGGTGGAAATGCTTTGGTCAATATATTTTTGTAGGACCGCAACTAGTTTTAGATAACCTTCTGGTGATTTCTGATCCCATAGTAGTTCATACTTGTTCTTTAACTTACGGAACTCTGGAACAACTTGCTTTAACACGCCATGCTTGCTTTGCTTAACAGAAATAAGTGAACGAGGTGGTTCAATACCATTTGTAGCATTAGCAACCTGTGCTGATGTTTCTGCTGGCATAAGAGCCATCAGAGTAGAATTACGGATACCATGTTCTTTTAAACTTTCACGAAGTGATGCCCAATCCATACGCTCCACATGCGGCACAAGTTCATCAACTTCCTTTTTATAGGTATCAATAGGCAGAACACCGCTGCCATACTTGGTTTCATTGCTCTTTGGTGCAGCACCACGTTCAATAGCAAGTTGATTGCTTGCACGAATAAGATAATAACTCCATGCTTCTGCATACTCATCAACAAGTGCAAGCGCACGTGGGTCACTATAACTCATGTCATTCTTTGCAAGGAAATATGCGAAGTTAATAATACCAACGCCAAGTGGACGACGATTCATTGTGCTTAATTGTGCTGCAATGACTGGATAGTTTTGGTAGTCAAGTAGCGCATCAAGTCCACGAACCGCAAGGTCACACATCTTTTCAAAATCTTTTGGTTCCTTCACATTGCCCCAATTGATTGCAGAGAGTGTGCAAAGTGAGATTTCACCTTCTTCATCAAAGATATGATTGAGTGGCTTTGTAGGTAGCGCAATTTCTGCACACAGATTACTTTGCTTGATTACAGCCTTACTTTCAATAAACGCACCATGAGTGTTAGCATGATCAACATTCATGAGATAAATGCGACCTGTATTCTTGCGTTCTTCCATAAATTGCGAGAATAGGTCAATTGCTTTATAGGTTTTCTTGCGAATCTTTGGATTCTTCTCTGCCTTCTCATACAGTTCTTTAAACTTATCTTGGTCAGCAAAGAAAGCATCATACAAACCTGGTACATCGCTAGGTGAGAAGCAAGTAATGTCTCCACCACTTAACAAACGCTCATACATAAGTTTGTTAAACTGCACACCATAATCCATTTGACGGATACGGTTATCTTCGGTTCCCTTGTTGTTCTTGAGAACTAATAAATCTTCTACTTCATAATGCCATAGCGGATAATAAAGCGTAGCAGCACCGTTACGAACGCCGCCCTGTGAGCAACTACGAACTGCTGCCTGAAACATCTTATAGAATGGAATTAAGCCCGTGTGAGAGGCATCGCCACGACGGATAGGAGAACCGATAGCACGGATAGAACCCGCTCCAATACCGATGCCAGCCTTTTGTGAGACATACTTAACAATAGCACTGGATGTGGCGTTAATGCTGTCTAGGCTGTCACCAGTTTCAATCAACACGCAAGAGGAGAACTGACGCTGTGGTGTGCGAAGACCTGCCATGATTGGAGTTGGAAGAGAAATATCATGCTTAGAAATAGCATCATAATAATCACGAACATACTTTAAGCGAGTTTCTTGTGGATACTTGGCAAATAGGGTTGCGGCAATAAGTGCATATGCAACCTGTGGAGTTTCCATAATTTCACCAGTGACACGATTCTGCACCAGGTATTTGCCACGAAGTTGTTCCATAGCAACATAGGTAAGTTGCATATCACGCTCGTGTTCAACAAACTTGTTGATGCTTGCCCACTCTTCTTCGGTATAATCGTTTAGTAAATTAGCATCATAGAAACCACTGCCTACATTCTTTTTAATAATATCAATCAGCGGAAGCGGTTGATAATTACCATAAACTTCTTTGCGAAGATGATAATTTACAAGACGACCTGCAACATATTGATAGTTTGGAGCATCTTCTGAAATCAAATCAGCAGCAGCCTTGATTAGTGTTTCTTGCAGTTCACTAGTTTTAATGTTATTATAAAATTGGATTTGACTTCGTAGTTCTAGTTCACTTGCACTTACACCACTTAAGTTCTCGGTTGCCCAAAATACTACTTTATGAAGTTTTTCAATATCCAATGGTTCTTTGCGACCATCACGTTTAATAACATTGATTGGCATTTTATCTCTCTTTCAAATTTTTAATGTTTTACAGTTTACACTGTTAATAAGTTCTGCTGTAGGTGGGACAGTGAGGTTATTTACAACCTCGCCTACATTATAATTGAGCGTATATAATCCACCCTCGCAGCGTAATAAATTAAGGTATTCATGATTTTCTCTATCTTTATAAACTTCAATAATCATTGTATCACGAAATGGATAAGAAGTATAATATAAAGTATAGAACATTCCTAATGCACGACCCAAATCGCAATAATTTCCTTCACTAATAAGTGTCCAAGGATCGGGCCAGTAACGGGAATCATCATATTCTAGGTAATTTGGAATAATTGGGCATTTAGCCCAATCCTGTGCTACTTTTTGCAAATGATTGTTTGCAATACTGCGACGATATGACCGCCATTCTAAAATTTTATTGTCAGCACGTCCAGTAAACCAGTTATAGCATCTCAAAGTATCTGATAGCATAGTTGATTAGACCTGTTCCATTTGCGTCAGTAGTATATGTTAAGTCAGTTCCATTAAAACCAAATGTAACACCTGTATCGGCGCTTTGTGTTCTATCATCATCTATACTATATAATCCAGTTGAAGTCAAGGTAAACTTTGCAATACCACTTGCTACTTGGCTATTTCGTACAATACTATATTGAAATTCAAGCCCAAATGTTGTTCCATAATCATCAAGTCCAGTAACAAGTGATGCAGTTGTATTGTTTGCAAGCGTAACACTTTGACCCATATTATGCTGAATAGTTCCTAAACGTAAACCTTCAGAATAATTCCATTCAATTGTGCGACTTGTTTCTGCTACTTTATTGTTATCAGTTCTATCGTATGTATCGCCAATGCTTGCACATCCTACTGATGTGCTTGACCAATAAATTACTTGTGCTACTGGATTTGCAATACCAGCTAAGTTGTCACCAACATCTTTATAATAATTTGCAAAACTAGTGAAATTGCTAGCATTATTCACATAAAGACCACTTGAGTAGATTGCATCCATTACGCTATTACTTAAGGTGACTCCTTTAACGCTAGAGGCAACACTACCATTCATATACATTCCATAATAAAGATTATAAAATGTGTTACTATCAAACAGCGCATTTGCAGCATAATTTCCTGGTGGCAAATAAACACCAACATTAAATCCATTAATTAAACAATCTACAACATTAACATCACTTGGAAAAACAAGACTACGACCAAGTAATTTTACACCAGCGGTGGTATTTCCGCTTACTGAGTCAGTCAAAGTTGTAACTGTGCTATTTGGACCTTGCAATCTAACATTATTTAAAGTAACACGGCTAGCACTATCTATAATAATACCATCATTTAAACTTTGCAAAGTTAAATCGCTAATTGTTATGTCTGTAGGCAAACCAGCACCATTTAACCCTGCAAGTGCTCCAATTTGCTGTAAATTATCTGCGGTATACATTACCCAAGTAGTGTATGGATAAATGTAAGGATTTGCAGTTTGTGTTATTTGTGTATTATATGTTCCCTCGCCCATTATTCTAGCATGACTTGGTACATTAATGCTGCCACTGACAATATAATTGCCTGCTGGAAAATGTAAAATTTTTCTTGCATTGGTAGTTGTTATTCTACAATATAACTCGTACATGGCACGATTAATAGCTTCAGTATCATCTGTTATTCCATCGCCTTTAGCACCAAAATCTTTTACGCTTACTACATCATCAATTTTTTTTTGCAAACTACGAATAGTTTTTGTGCCGCCAAAACTATAACTTTGACTTGTCCACGAAATACCATTTGTGCTATAAGAGATTTGACCATTTGCCCCTACTGCATAGTAGTTACTGTTAAGATATGCCATTCCTATCGTTGTAGAATTTAAACTAATTGAAGTGTTATGCCAATACTTAAATTGATTTGTTGCGCCATAAGTATAACCGTACTGACCACTTAACAAATTATATGAACCATTTGTTACAATGTCATATAAATCTGTATAAAGTAAATTTGAACCATAGTAAATTGTAGTAACAGTATATGCAGAACCATCTTGGCTTGTAAGTAAAGTAAGCGCATTGCTGCCAGTTACATAAAGATAAGTGCCCACAAAAACGTTGTTTATTAAATCACTATAAGTTCCAGTAATTTTTGTATTCCACGAAGTACCATTTGTGCTAGTAGCAACAATACCATGGTCACCAGTTATAATATAGTAATTTGTGCTATTAATAGTTTGATAAGTGATAGAATTTAAATCAGAAAGCGTTACTGTATTGCCATATGGATCGGTAGCACTGTTGTTTATTGCACTTGTCCAAGAAGTATAAGTTGAAAATTGTGTAGTAGCAATACCTATACCGCCTGTGCCCACTGCAATAGCATTATAACTTCCGCCTCCTAAATTCGCAACAGTAATTGCACGAAGATCATTTGATATACCACTACTGCCTACTGTCCAGGTTGTGGCATTTGGGCTGTTAACTACAGTTCCACTTACACCAACCGCAATCCATGTAGTACCGGCTGCATTAGTTACTGCTAATAAATTATTTGTTGTGCCGCTTGTTCTGCTTGTAAAGGAAGTACCATTGGTGCTAGTTAAAATAACACCACTGTCACCAACAATGGTCCATGTAGTACTTGTATTATCATACCAAACACCATTTAATCCAGTAGTCACACCACTTGTTCTGCTTGTCCACGAGGTGCCATTCGTACTAGTATAGATTTCGCCACTTCCATTAAGAACTGTAAATAACCCATGCCCATTATGATAGATATAAGTGAAATTTTCCCCAACTCCGGGATTGCCACCAGCAGTTCCAAGAATATTACTAATATATGTTAATGAACCAGCAGTGCTACTTTTATAAACATCGCCCCAACTTGTAATTGAATAGGCATATGAACCATCAGTTGTACTGCTTACGAATGCATCAACTAAACCACGGTTCCATGTAATACCATCGCTACTATAAAATACTTTGTTATTTGCGCCAGAGGCTACAAAACTGCTTGCGCTATCACTGATATATCTAACATTTAATAAATCTTGGAAGGTTATATTTTTAGTTGACCATGTTACAGCATCACTGCTATATGCAACTAGCCCATTGTGACCAACTGCAACATATTTGCTATTTCCATATGCAACACCATTAAGCGCATTAGAAAGTGTACCGATACCAAATGTAACAGAAACACCTGTACCACTTAAAGTAGCATTATTACTAATAGTAATACTAGTGCCAGCTACATTTGTTACTGTTGTATTTGGTGGTATGCCAAGACCAAACACACTTTGGTTAACTACTATGCCCGTAGCACTTGTTACCGTAATAATATTTGAACTAGAAGTAGTAGTAGCCGTTGTAGTAAAAGTATTAGCACTAGTCCAAGTGATACCATTAGTGCTTGTATAAATTCCTCCAAGAAGTGTGACGATAACAAATTTTCCACCACCATAAGTGATGGCATTTATATTTGTGTAAGAAACCGCCCCACTTTGTGACCACACTGTACCATTCGAACTATAAACTATAGTTCCATTTGCGCCTACTGCAACAAAAATGCCTGCACCATATGTAATATCAAGCAAATTGCTAGTAGTACCACTTACTGTGCTATTCCATGTTGTTCCATTAATGCTTGTTAATATATTTCCGCCAGTACCAACTACAACATAGGTAGTTCCATTATAAGCGATAGCATTATATTGGGGTTTTGCATTGCCAGTTTGTGGATTATAACCCGCATCGCTATTTTGAAATGAATAGGTATTAGCTAAATTTAAAATATCACTATATTCAGTTAATATTTGGGTGTTACCAGTTGCTGGTGCGCCATCCGTAATAAGACCATTGCCAATGAATAATTGACGAGTGTCTACACTAAAACCTAATTCACCTTTGCTTAACTGTGGTAGATTTTCATATAAACCGCTACGGTGTTGTATTCTTGAAATTTGTACGATGCTCACAATAAGTATCCTGCTTTAAGGATATTTATGGTTTATCCGCATAGAACTCCCAAACTCTGTCCCACCATACATGTGTCCATTTATCAAATTCATCACCATTGATAATCCAACGTTGTGGTTCACAATCTTTACTGCACATTAAGATAACAATTTGTTTAATATCAGTGCCAAATAACTCGTTGTGAGCAGCGGCGTATGCAGCACCTTGAATGAAATAATCATGAATCCATTCGGTTTTCTTTGGCTTATTTGTTTGTTTATAATCAATAATACTTGGTTTACCATTATAAACACCCACAAGGTCAGTTGTGCCCGCATATAGTTGTGGATAGTAAAGAGCAGTTTCCATACCCCAATATTCTTGTAATTGACCTTTAAGATACTCATCAATGATTATGTTTGCCATCTTAGCTGGTTGTTGATGAACAAGATTGCCACCTGTTTTTAACTCACCAGTTTCAAGCCAGTTTTCTAATTGTTTGTGCATACTAGTACCACGACCAGCGGCTTCTGTGGTAATTGCTTGTGCTTTTTCAACACCAACACGCTGCTTCCACTCATAGAGTGCTTGCATTTTTTCTTTTGATTTTGTTTTATCTAGAATTGTAGTTACACTAGCAACTACATCGCCATCAGGGGTTTGATATCTTCTGCCCTCATCAGTTTCTTTGCGAGTGATTTTTTTATAATCATACAACGAATTATGCACTACATATGAATTTGTCATAATAGTATATTAACATAAAATTACAAATTGTCAAGTAAAATTACCAGCTAATTTGCCAGTAAATGTGGGTACCATCACTACTTTGACGACTTACTGTATATCCAAGAGTATTAAAATTATCTAAAATGCTTTGCATTTGACCTGAGCACAGATTATTTGCAGTAATTGTTTGCCAACTGCTATAATAATTTGCATCAAGAGTCATTGGTGTACCAACAATAACATTAGAACCAAATACTGTTCTGGTATTACCACCAATTATAACTGAAGTTTTATTGTTATCAACTGCGTTTACAATATTAATATTAATTAAGGCAAGTTCGGTTTCAACAACTACACTATCAATACTAGCAATTCTTGCATTTGTGGCATTAAACATTTATGTCTCCGTATTATTTATTTCTTTTTACGACGACCAGCACAGTGTGCTTTTTGACTAAAACCTTTTGGATGAGAGCAATCAATGCTGCGTTTATATTTTTTGCTCCATTTTTCTGTTAGTTCAGCTTCTTTTACTACTTTTTTGTTCTTTTTAACTTTAAAAACTTTGTCACCAACAGTAAATTCACTTAGACCAGCAGCACGTGCAGCAGCCAATGCGCCTGTAAATTGGTTACCTTCTTCAAGACTAAGTTCAGTATCTGTTGCTTGTATACCAGCATTATAAAGTTTTTCTATATCGCCTGCATTACGCAATAATTTAAAAGCAAGATTGTCAACGCCGTATTCGCCATCACGTTCAAGACCACTTTG
>Ga0007809_10000812_pt1 | contig 13142 bp, 18 predicted proteins | sample CryBogCBE02Aug07_FD_60383 | JGI IMG/M metagenome (GOLD analysis project Ga0007809, IMG submission 60383) | Freshwater microbial communities from Crystal Bog, Wisconsin, USA - CBE02Aug07 | ecosystem: Environmental > Aquatic > Freshwater > Lake | place: Crystal Bog, Wisconsin, USA | collected...
GAGTACAACAGCTTCTGGCTTTAATGCTGGTGATAAAGTTGAACTTCGTTTAACAGCTGGTGAAATCAATCAAATATTCTCAGGTGTAGTACAAGGTGGTAACACTGACCAAATCTTTGTAGAGAATGGTCAAACAGTTACAGCTAACTATAGCATTACATCTAACAAGAGTGCTCACTCATCAGGCCCAGTTACTACTAATACTGGTATTACAGTTACAGTTCCTAGCGGTAGCCGCTGGATCATTTTATAAGGATATAACATGGCAGTTACCATTAATGCTTCAACCTCTGCAGGCTTAGTTCAATCAGCAGACCTTACGGGTGCTTTAGCTTTCCAAAACAACGGTGTTACTGCTTTAACACTTGACGCTTCTCAAAACGCTTTGTTTGTTGCTGGTGCTACATTTAACGGTGCTTTTTCTGGATCTTATTCACATGGTACTGTATTAGACTATGCAACAGGTAATGCTCGTGTAACAGCAGGACCTGCTGATGGTATTACTTTTTACAATGGTGGTCCATCATCAAGAGCTACATTAATGGGTTTATCAGCTACTGGTTATATGACTGGTGTAGTTGGAGCAGGTCCTACAGGTTTATATCAAGCATCACAATACTATAGACTTAATGCAGCCTATGCAGGTTCTAATGCGACTGGTGCTCAATCAGCATTTGGTGTTGGTGTAACTTTATTAGGATCTACAACATATGAGTTTGAAGGTGTTATAGCTTTAAATAAAACAGCTGGTACTACATCACATACTATTGCTTTAGGCTTTGGTGGAACTGCTACATTAAATAACATTGGTTACTATGTAGAAAATACAGCAGGCACTGCTAACCAATTTAATGCTCTTCAAGGTAGTGCAACCGCAGCTAACATATCATCAACAACATTTATCACCGCAGCTACTGCTACTGTATTGACAGGTGCTATTACTACTGCAACTGTTGGTTATGTATTTATAGTTAAAGGTACAGTATCAATTAACGCTGGTGGTACCTTCATTCCACAATACACATTATCAGCTGCTCCAGGCGGTTCATACTCAACTGCAATTGGTAGCTATTTCAAACTTAGTCCATTAGCTGCTTCAGGTTCTAATGTATCTATTGGTACTTGGGCTTAATTAATTTAATAGGAGAATCACATGGCATTAACTTTAGACGGAACCGCAGGAGTAAACTCACCAGGACTTACATCTTCAGGTGTTACTACTTTAGGTGAAACAACAACAGTATCAGCAACAGCTGCTACAGGTACAATTAACTTAGATGTTATTACACAATCTATTGTTTATTATACAACTAACGCATCAGCTAACTTTACATTAAACGTAAGAGGTAACTCTACAACATCTCTTAATACTTTAATGGCTACAGGTGAAACAAGAACTGTTACATTTATGAATACTAACGGATCACCTGCTTACTATGCTAATGCATTTACAATTGATGGTACATCAGTAACTCCTAAATGGCAAGGTGGTACAGCCCCTGCTGCTGGTAATGCATCTTCTGTTGATGTATACACATTAGCTATTACTAAAACAGCTGCATCAACATACACAGTATTTGCTTCATTATCACAATTTAAATAGGAATCATTATGGCCAACGCTATAACCTTTGGTACCGCTGCTGCAAGAGCATTTGGATTTACTAGCAAACCTTCTACAGGTGGTGCTTCACCTTCTTATACATTTACTACAAGTACTCAAAATGCTACTTTAAATATCACTTCTATAGGTGGTTATGTAGCTGGTAATAGTAGAGTTACTGTAACTGTTAACTCTGGTGTTTATTTATGGGCATCAACTACATCTAACTATGGTTTAACACTCACTGGTGGTTCTGGTGGTGATTCATTATATTTAGTTAATAATGGTTATATTATTGGATGTGGAGGTAAAGGAGGCGGTGCTACTGGTCCTGCGTATAGTGGAGGACCTGCTTTATCATTTGCATGGCCTATTAATATTACAAACAATTCATATATAGCAGCAGGTGGCGGTGGAGGTTCTACTGTATTTAATAGTTCTAATATAGCAGGTGGCGGTGGTGCTGGAGGAGGTGCAGGGGGTGATTGGGGCAATGCTGGGGGTCAAGTTGGTGGAACTGGAGGAGCTATAGGAGCAGCAGGAGGTACTGGTACTATTTGTGGTTGTGGACCTACAGGAGGTGGCGGTGGTGGTAGAATATTACCAGGAGTAGGTGGTATTGGTGCAGTCAATGGCTTTGGTGGTAATGGAGGCGGTGCAGGGGGTGGAGGAAGTTCTGGTAATGGAGCTGGGCCAAGTGGTAATGGTGGATCAGGAAATGCTGCAGGTGGTAATGGTACTGGTACTAGCGGATCTGGTGGAGGAGGCGGTTGGGGTGCTTTAGGAGGTCTTGGATATAATCAATCTAATACTAGTTCAGGAGGAGCGGCTTTAACATGTAATGGTAATAACTTTACCTTTATTACTAAAGGTAACACATGGGGGTATGTAATTCTATGATTATTTATATTATACCTAATTCAGGTAAAAGTACTTATATAGTACCAGATTCAGTAACTAGAGATCAAGGAATATCACTTAGTCTTCCTAACTCAGAATGGATCCTAGGTACTGAAACTGACGCTAATAACTTATTACAATCTGTTCAACAAGAAGTTCTTAATAACTATAAAGTTATCTTTTCAGTATGTAAATCTATTAGAACTAGTGAAGGTCATCAACAATGGTCTGTATGTGACATTACTCAAGAAGAACCTAATACAGATGTTTATTATCATATATTTAATCCTATGAGCGTTGAACATATTGATGTTGTTGGTTTAGACGCTGCTATTCAAACATTAACTGGTTGTCAAAATGAAGTTCTTCAACATCTTAGTTTAGATAAACCAACAGTGTTGACTGAATTACCAGCACCTTATGTTGCTTCTAAAGAAGTATCACAAGGAACACAAACAATATAATGGTAAATGAAAAAGACTTTATATATGAGTATTCAGATTTAAATCTCTTTCAAACTAGAGTTCAAGTATTAACAGGTAAGTATAAAGATATAGTAGTAGAGTTTGGTACATCAGGTGTTATGACAGGAGAGTTTGTTCCTGTGTTTAACTTTGATTACACATTATATCAAGCACCTGATAACTTTAAAGTAACTACTGAGTTTGAAGACTATTTAGCTGACTTACTTATTAACGTAATATATCATCGTAATAATGATAAGACAGCACATGATAAGTTACAACAAGCAGCCCATGTTAATGGTGTTCAAGGTTCTAAGATTAAAATAGATAGATCTTTTTATCCAGAACAATATGGTGGTCATGAACCAGCTTGTGTAGCTAACATGCAGGAGTTTTAATGGAATTAGGTAAAACAAAATCAGTAGTAGTAAAACTTAGTTATAGTCAAGTTCATAAATTGTTAGGTATGTCTTTAATTGATTATACTAAATACTATTTATTAGGAGTAGCAAATGACAGAGAGAATAGAACCAGCTCATAGCTTTGTCTATGATGGTGCAAGAATGAATATCTTTCACGCTAACAAAGGTGAAGGACTTCCAAAGCATGATCATAACTTTGCACATGGAACCTTTTGTATGTCAGGTTCATGTGTAGTTCGTAAAGAAGGTAAAGAACTAGTTATGGATAAAATGACACAACCAATTAATCTTGTTGCTAATGAATGGCATGAGATTGAAGCCTTAGAAGACGGCACAGTCTTCTGTAACGTTTTTGCAGAAGGGAAATACTAATGAAAGCTAAACTATTACAATTAGTAGACTTAATTAAGAAAGCTGCTTTATATTCATTTAAAGTAGTCTTAAGAGGTCTTAAAGTACTAACAGAAGAAACAATCATTGTTCTTCAAGCATTAGATACACTATTAACTAAGGAAACACAATAATGAATTTATTACATAATATCTTAAGAGTAGCTAAAGACGTAGAAGAAAAAGTAGAACATGTTTTAGATCCTAAAGAAGAAGAAACAGCTGCTAAAGTAACTCCTACAGCTTCATTAGCTATTTCTGTAGTATCACCTGAAACAGCAGTAACAGGTGAAACTCATCCAGTTATTACTGGAGAGTAACATGAAGAAGCTACTAGCTTTAATATTATTAGCTGTAGCATCATATTCATATGCAGTTGACTATATGGTGATGCAGTATAATGAGAATGTTCGTGTTGTTCTTTCTAAAGAGAAATGTGAACAAGCAGGTTTTAAAGCAGTAGCTCAACGTATAGACAAACAAGTATTAAAAGGTTGTTGGTCTGCTAATGGTAACAATATACACATACAATGGGAAGGTGGAGACTTTAGTGAGTTTCCAGTTGACAGATTTTATCCTGTAGAGATTAAATAATGGGAAGCATTTTATCACTTATACTACCAGCTTTAGTTCCTGTCTTTGCAGATGGAGCTAGAGGTTTATTTGCTCGCATCACAGGAGGTGCTGGTGGCCAACCTCAGAACGTTGATGAACGAGTTAAACTTATGGAGGCTGAAGCTCAAAAGCTACAAGCTATGGCAGCATTAGATGGTACCGTAACAGGTCAACCAGCTCCTTGGATTGTAGATTTAAGAGCATCATTTAGATATGTTATTATTAGTGCTATATTGTTGTTTACTGGTGTTATCGTATTTTATCCTAACATTGTAGGAGCATCAGTAATAGCTACCTTTTTAGATATGTCCGGTGCATGTATGTCATTTGTCATCGGTGAAAGAATGTATTTGAGTATTAAGAAATGACCTTAGTGACAGTGGATACATTGAAGGCGATGTACAAAATGTTTTGTAATCTTCCACCCTTCGATAAGTATACACTGCCACATGCGTCCCAGATAGAATGGTTGATTGTTAATGATCCAGATATGTATGGACAATATCAACCAGAACCCCATGCAATAACAATAAGCACTGCAAGGTGTGGTCATTTAGATACAATCCAAAGAACGTTAGTTCATGAGATGGTCCATATGATCTTATATCTGCAAGGCAAGAGATATGAGTTACATAACAAGAACTTCTTTAACTTTACTAACAAGATAGCCACTTTGTATGGCTGGGACCCGAAAGAACTTTAACATGGTAGACCATTCACAACTAACCGAACCAGTAAAACATGTAGTAGATACTGTAGCAGCAGTAACAGCTTTAGGAACTATAACTACTTTGTTACCACCTATTGCAGCATTACTAACTATATTCTGGACTTTTGTCCGTATATACGATAGATTCTTTGCTAAGAATAAAAGACCAACTAATACATCACAGGATTAATTATGGCAGTTACCGGAACATCAACCTTTACCGTAACTCGTAATCAGATTATAGAAGCAGCATTACGAGGCTTAGCAGTACTAGAAGAAGGGGCACAACCTACAGCTACAGCTTTAGAGAATGGTTCATTTGCTCTTAATCTTATTATGAAGAAATGGCAAACCCATGGTATTAAACTATGGACTATTACTGAGCTTACTATTCCGTTAACAGCTAATCAAACAACTTATAATATAGGACCAGCAGGATCTGCTCCTACAGTTGATTTAGTAACTGATAAGCCTTTAAGACTTATTCAATCATTCTTACGAAATACAAGTGTATCTCCTCAAGTAGATATTCCTATGACTATTATCTCTCAACAAGAGTATAACATCTTAGGTAGTAAGTTTTCTACAGGAACAACTAACAGTGTGTTCTATATGCCATATACTACATATGGTACAGTATCAGTGTTCTTAACTCCAGATACTAATACAGCTACTAATTACGATTTACATTTAACAGTTCAAAGACCTATCTATGACATTAAGAATGCTAATGATAACTTTGACTTTCCATCAGAATGGTTCTTAGCTCTTAAGTGGGCATTGATGGCTGAGATGGCTTCAGACTATGATAAGACTTTACAAGATAAGACTTACTATGATGGTAAAGCTTTACAATTCCAAAAGGATCTAGAAGATTGGGATATTGAACATTCATCTACATTCTTCCAACCAGATGTTCGAACAGGGTTTAATAGGAACTTTAGATAATGCCTAAAAGCGTTCTTCCTATATTAACTACTTTAGATAGTCGTACTAATGACTTGTCTAAAGATAGTAAGATGATGAACTGTTACAAAGAGACGATTAACCAAATGATATATTGTGTTAAGCGTCCAGGTAAGAAAGCTTATCCATTAACAACACCATTAGCAACACCAGGCCAAGGTCTATGGTCTTTTAATGGTAACTTATATGCAGCGGCTGGTGGATCTCTTTCTAGAATAACAAGTGGTAATACTACTTTGTTATCAAACAATTACCACGCTACAAACGTATTTAGCTTTGTTAATACATTAAATACAAGTAGTCCTCATCCTTATATGGTATTCCATGATCAAGTCAATGGTTACTATTTAAGTGCAGCTGGTGACTTAAACTTTATAGCAGGTCAAGTTAACCAAGTAGTATTAAATAGCGGTGGTGGTGGTTATCCACCTTCAGGTACATTTACTGTATCAGGAACTACTGGTTCAGGTGCTAGTGGTACATATAGTGCATACAATGGTTCTATTAGCACTGTTACTATTACTAATAGAGGTTCTAACTATACTGGTCCTTTAACAGTTACATTTGCTCCAGCTACAGCTTCTACTACAGCTAGTATATCAGGAACAACTTTAACAGTAACAGCTATTTCATCAGGACAACTATATAACGGTATGGTGTTAGCAGGTACAGGTGTTACTGCTGGTACAAACATATTAGGTCAATTAACAGCTACAGGAACTGCAGCTGCTACAGTTAAATATGTTAGTGGTGGTGGTTCTGGTTCTAGTACATTTGTAGTTAATACTGTAACTAATTTAGCAATTAACCAATTAATTCAAGGTACAGGTATAACAGCAGGTACTATTATATCTCAGATTGATACAGTTAATAAGATTATAACTATTAACAATCCATTAACATCAAATGCTTCAGGTAACTATAACATTTATAATATTGGTGGTACAGGTACTTATTTACTTGATACATCACAAACAGTATCTAGTACTACAATTACAGCATCTAACAGTCAAGCAGCTTCTGCTAGTGCTAATTTAAATACCTTTCCATCTAACCCAGTACCTGGTTTAGTATACCTTGATGGTTATGTATTTGCAATGGATAGAACAGCTACTATATGGCAATCTGATGCTGAGAACCCTACATCATGGGGTGCATTAAACTACATTCAAGCTCAAGGTGAACCTGATGCTGGTGTAGGTATAGCAAAGCATCTTAACTATCTTGTAGCATTTAAACAATGGACAACACAGTTCTTCTATGATGCAGCTAATCCTTTAGGATCAGTATTAAGCTTAAATGCATCAGCTAACTTAGAAATAGGATGTGCTCATGGTAACTCTATTCAACAGTTAGAAGAGTCTGTAATATGGATGGCTACTGTTAAAGAAGGTGGTAGAACTGTTGCTATACTTAATGGTTTAACTCCTTCATTTATATCTACTAAGTCAGTAGAAGAGTATCTTAATGCAAGTGATCTTAGCGGTGTGTATTCTTGGATATATAAAATATCAGGTCATACATTTTATGGTCTAGTATTAACAGATCAAAACGTAACACTTGTATATGATCTACAAGAAAAAGACTGGCATGTATGGACTACTAATAAACAGTTTATTGGTGGTACTGAGAACTATTTTGAGTGTTCATTTGTAACTCAGTTTCCTACAGGTACTAATAACTTTTATGTACTAGATGCTGTTAATGGTTTAGTATTTACTTTAAGTGAAAATAATTACGTAGATCCATTTGGACCTATTACAATGCGTGTAGTTACACATAGACATGACTTTGGAACACCTGATCATAAGACAGCTAGTTGTTTAACAATCTTTGGTGATAACATTAATGATACTATGCAGGTAAGACACACTGAAGATGATTATCAAACTTGGTCAGCTTATCGTAACGTAGATTTAAGTTTAGATAAACCATGTTTATATAACCTTGGTAGATTTAGACGTAGAGCTTATGAGTTTCTTTATACAGGTTACCAACCTTTAAGACTTCGTAAAGCAGTGTTTGATATTAACGGTAGACTAGAAACAACACAAGAACAATAGATGAATATAGTAGTAGTACCAAAGAAAGATATAGATACAGTATGGCCTCATGTTAAAGATTACTTAGATAAAGCTGCAAGGCTTTCATTAGGTAGATTTACTATAGAGGAAATAAAACATAATCTAGATACAAAGAATCAACAGCTCTGGATAGCTTTTGATAATGATAAGATTGTAGCATCTGCTATAACAGAGATTATGGAGTATCCTAAGATCAAGACTTTGTTTGGTCACTTCATTGGTGGTATAGAATTAGAGACATGGAAGCAACCTATAGTCGATAACATGGCTGAGTTTTGTAGACAGAATGGTTGTGATAGAATTGAGTTTATGGGTAGACGCGGTTGGGGTAAACCCTTAAAGAGTATAGGCTGGAAAGAAACTTATCGTGTATATGAATATTATGTGGAGAATTAACAATGTTTGGTCTTAAAAGATTTGGTATATTAAAGCACCCCGGTTATAATGGTGGTGGTAAAGGAGGCGGTGGTGGTAATACTGCTGGTGGTCAAGCACAAGACTTCTTTGGTGTTGGTGCTAGAGCTCCCTATGCTAATATGTTAGGTAACTTATTATTAGGTCAACCTATGACAACTGGTGGTACAACTATTACTGATAAACGTGGTGATCAAACTACAGTAGGTCAACAATCTGTATCATTAACAGATTATGTTAAATCACAACCTGGCTATCAATTTGGTTTTGATCAGTCTATGCAAGCTTTAACAAGACAACAACAAGCTACGGGTCAAGCAGGTGGCGGTGCACAACAAGTAGCATTACAAGGATTTGGTGCTGACTATGCTGGTAAGTACATGCAACAAATGATTGGTAACTTAATGCCTGCATCTGGTGCTGGTACAGCTCCTATGAACTTAGGACAACAACAATCAACAGGTATGCAAACAATGGCAGGTATTGCTGGTGCTGGACTTGGTTATTTGGCATCAAGCGGTGGTGGTGGTGGAAGTATGTTCGATGCTGCTGCTTCTTTCATGCTTGCATAACAACTTTATTTATTAGGATACTATTATGGCTGGTGTAGATTTATTTAGTGACTTTATGAGTGGCTTTAAAGGTGGTCAATATATTGAACAAGCCTTTGAAGATGGTGCTGCTGATAAAACAGAAAAAGACGTTAGATCTTCTGAAAGAGCAAAAGGTGATGCTAAAGCACCTCCTGGTACATCTACATCAAAAGATTCTGGTGGTGGGGGTGGATCATCATCAGGACCAAGTACAAAATTTGATATAGCTAGTGATAGTAGTGCCTCTGTCGACACACAAGATACTAAAGGTGATGTAGGTGCTCCACAAGCACCAGCAGGTACTACAGACTTCTGGAAGGGTACTACACCCCCAGCTAGTGCAACTCAACAAGGCCCTGCAGGTAGTACTGAATACTGGAAAGGTACACCATCAGGTCCTACTGGTTATACTACTCCTGGTGATACAACAGCACAACAACCTGGTGCTGGTCAAATGCCATCATTCATGTCTGCTGGCGGTGCTAAGCAAGATATGTTCCATGACTACTCAGACATTCATAATGCTGTTGTAGGAGCTCCTCCTGTAGACTCTCAAGGTAAAGAGATTAAATCTCAAGATCAACAAGTAGCTACTCCAGCTCCTGGCGGAGAAGGTGGTGCTAAATCAGTAGTAGACCAAGCTACTGCTAAACTAGACCAAGGTCCTAAACCTTCTACAGTTCAATATTCAGAGTATGCTTCTTATGTTAAGTCATCAGAACAAGAACTAGGTCTATTACAAAAGATTAGAGATGCACAATATGCTGCAGGTCATTTAAGAGCTGGTCGTGAAAAAGACGCAGAGATTACTACTAAACAAAGAGAGATTGATAGTCATAGAACTAATCTATTAAATCAACAAGCAAAGATTATGGATGAAGCAGGCGGCATCCTTCGTAGTTTTATAACAGCTACAGATACTGATAGATCTCCTGAGAATGTATTAGCTGAGTTCAATAAAGCTAAAGTAGCTATGCAATCTCAATTAGCTTATGATGCTGATCTTCAACCTCATTATAAAACAGACCCTGCTACAGGTAAACAAGTACTTGATGTAGATAGAACTCGTCAAGATGCTAAAGCTTTCTATGAAAGAACTATTACAGGTAAACAAGCTGCTACAACACAACAAGCTATACTAAAAGATGCTACTAATAACAGACGTCTTGATATTACAGAAAGAAATATGAATATATCTAATAGCCTTAAGATTGCAGCTCTTGATCTTAAGAATAGAGCGTTTGATGAGAAGAAGACTACTGATCTTCTTACTACACAAAAGAATGCTATTGATGAAACTATTAAAGAACTTCGAGACTTTGATGGTCCAGCTGCTGATAGAGCTAAAATGTATAGCAGACTAGAAAGTATGCAAACACAATATGCTTCAATGCAAGCAGACTTTAAAGCTCAAGCTAAACGTGACGGTGCTAAGTATACCTATGTAGAACCTACTATAAGTACAGTAAACCCTTATACTAGTGGTGCTGCTCAAGTAGCTACTAATAAGCCATCAGATACTGCGGTTGCAGCCCCTGCTGCTAAACCAGGAGCACCAGCAGCTTCTACAACTACTACTCAAGCTAAACCTGCTGCTACAGCTGCAGCTCCTAGTGCAAGTAACTTATCTCCAACTGAAAAGACTTGGGTTGAAAAAGCTAAACAACTTAATCCTAGTATGTCTGAAGCTGATGTTATAGCATGGGGTGTTAAGAATAATAAGATTAAAGGTACAAGTCCTGCTAAAGAAGCTCCTAAAGCAGAGGCTCCTAAGGCTGCTGCACCTAAAGCAGAACCTAAACCAATGTCTATTGATGATAACATCAAGAGCTTAGAAAAACAAGCTAAAGTACTTCAACGTAGAATTGATCCTAAAGCTGCTGAGGCATCTGATATTGCATCTCAAGCTAAATCATCAAGTGAGTTCTATGGTAAGACAGTTCCTGAAGCTACAACTAAAGTTGCTAAAAACGTTGCATCAGCTACTAAAGAGTTCTTTACTGGTGAGAAACAACGTGCTGCTGATAAGAAACAGCTTGAAGAAATCTTGGCTAAGATTGAAGAGCTTAAGAAACAAAAAGAAGGTAACTAATGGATTTTATTGATCCGGATTCACAGGCTCAAGGACAACCATCTACTACAGACAATTCAAATCAATTCTTAGATAACTATAAATCTTTTATAGGTAAATCTGAAGGAGCTGATTATAATACAATAGTAGGTGGTAAGACCTTTGATGACTTTTCTAAACACCCTGGAGTAGTAGGACTTACTACATCTGAAGGTCCTAGTACTGCTGCTGGTCGTTATCAAATCACTAAGACTACTTACGATAAGTATGCTTCTAAACTAAACATAAATGACTTCTCTAAAGAGAGTCAAGATAAAATAGCAGAAGCAATCTTTAAAGATAAAGGTGCTTGGGATGATATTAATAAAGGTGATTATGAATCTGCTAATAAGAAACTAGGTGGAGTATGGGCTAGTCTTCCTACAAGTAAGTATAATCAACCTAAACGTTCTGAAGAGTGGGCTAAAGATGCTTTATTTATGGATCCTGATAAAGCACAAACTCCTACTAAAGAAGAAGCTAAGCCTGCAGAAACAACAGGTTTTATAGATCCTGATACTACATCTGCTGGTGGCTTTATAGATCCAGATGCTGTTAAAGAAACTAAACCAGGACGTACTCCTGGAGCAGCAGAAACCTTTGCTGAACATACTATCTTTGGTGTACCAGTATCGGCAGCGGGTTATGCTGGTATGACAGCTGGTGCTGCTATAGGTGAAGATATTGGTCTTGCTTTAGCTCCAGTAACTATGGGTGCAAGTACTGTAGTAATGCCACTTGTTGGTGGTGCTATTGGTATGTTTGGATCAGGTTACATGGCTGACAAAGCATTACGTTCTGTAGGTCCTGAATCATTAAATCAACTACTAGATAAAGGTGCACAAGAACATCCTTATGCTGCCTTTACAGGTGATCTAGCTTCTTACATTCCTGTAGGTGGTATTGGTCTTCCTAAAACAATTACATTACCTTCAGGTAAAGAAGTTAGTGCTGCTAAACAAGTTGCAGTACTTGTGACTGGCGGGTCAGGTCTTGAAGCAGGCCGTGAGTATGCTACTGGTGAGAAGTTTGATCCAGTTAAGATTGGCATAACAGCTTTAGCAACACCTTTAATGGCAGGAGAACCTACTGCTATAGGTAAAGCAGTTACGTTTGAAAAGATGCGTAACCTTCAACCTACTGAGTTGTTAGAGGATCTACAAGCTAAACTTCATGATACTATCTATGAAGATAGACTTAATGAACATATGAAGCAACAACGTGACTTTCAATCCTTTGAGGAGTTTAAGAAAGGTCAACAAGCTCAAGGTGATTTGTTTGAAGATCCTTCATTAAAGAAAACAGATGAACAGCTTAAACAAGAGTATGAACATACTATTAAAACTAGAGCTGTTGAGGAGTTCTTAGCTTCTAATCCAGAAGCAAACCGTCCTAATGTTAATACACCTAACATACCTAAAGATGATGAAGGTATGCGTAACTACTTCTATAACCTTATTGGTGCTAAGACTCAAGATAAGATTATAGCTGATCACATTCTTAACTATGCTACTAAAGATAACCTTACTGCAGAGATGCGTGATAACATTCGTAAGCATATTGAAACAGGTTCATCTTTAACTGCACAAGAAGAAGTATACTATAATAAGTACTTTAAAGATTCATTAACTAGTCTTAAAGCTAATACTAGATACTTAATGGATAAAGGTATTATACCTAAAGAAGAATTGAGTGATAACTTCTTTGCTCGTATGTTTAGTCCATTAGATCAAAAGACATTAGAGAACTTAAGAGCTCAAGGTATTATAGAAGATGAACCTAGCCTATGGAGTCAAATGCGTGAGAAGTTAGTAGGTCGTGATTTCGGTGCACAAGACGTTCAAGGTATTAAAGGAGCTGGTAAACAACGTGCT
>Ga0007809_10000819_pt1 | contig 13115 bp, 9 predicted proteins | sample CryBogCBE02Aug07_FD_60383 | JGI IMG/M metagenome (GOLD analysis project Ga0007809, IMG submission 60383) | Freshwater microbial communities from Crystal Bog, Wisconsin, USA - CBE02Aug07 | ecosystem: Environmental > Aquatic > Freshwater > Lake | place: Crystal Bog, Wisconsin, USA | collected...
TCCCAAACGCTTGGCGCGAAGCGCCACCTGCGGTCCAGACTCCTCGCCCGTCACATAAAGAGCAGGGGTCTCGTTTCGTGCCAAGTGATCAAGCGCTTGGAGTAAAAGGGTTGATTTGCCAATGCCTGGGTCCCCCCCAATCAACACCACGCCCCCGGGAACCCATCCCCCACCAAGTACCCGGTCCAACTCGTCTTGGCCGGTGGGGATGCGTTCGAGCTCGCTGGCTTTGATCTCCGAGAGCACACTCAAGGGTGTACTCGGTGCCAAGGCGCTGGTTTGGTATCGATTTTTACCCCCTGAGGCGGGACTCTCCCACGTCTCCACCAGGGTGTTCCAGGCTTCACAATGTGGGCATTTACCAAGCCATTTGGGGCTGATGCCTGCGCACTCAGAGCAGACGTAGTGGGTTTTTTCTTTGGCCATGACCAGATCCTACATGGTTTTAGGCTTCGTCTTTGTCTGAAAGGGTAAGGGGCCAGGGGTGGACTTTTTAAGTCACCCCTCCAACTTGGGTAAAGGTGAGCGCTAAAATCAATGTTTTGGGGTTGATGGGCCCAAACGTTGAGCGTATTGTTAAGGCGAGATTTTTAACCGAATTTTTTAGCCTAGCCGCAAAGCTTCACTGTATTGTTCGCCCCCAGCCCCACTTGTGGCCTTTGCACCTACCCAGCTTCATCTATGACTCTAGAACCCAAACTGATGGCCAACGCACTTCGTGCTCTCGCCATGGACGCCGTCCAACAAGCGAACTCTGGCCACCCTGGCGCCCCGATGGGGATGGCCGACATGGCACAGGCCTTGTGGCATGATCACTTACAACACGCGCCCACGGATCCCAAGTGGCCCAACCGAGACCGTTTTGTGCTCTCCAATGGTCACGCCTCCATGCTGCTCTACGGTTTACTTCACCTCACGGGTTATGACCTACCGATGAAGGAGATTGAAAACTTTCGGCAACTCCACAGTCGCACCCCAGGCCACCCCGAGGTGGGCGTGACCCCAGGCGTTGAGACCACCACAGGCCCATTGGGCCAAGGTTTGGCCAATGCAGTGGGTATGGCTTTGGCGGAAAAACTCCTTGCCCACGAGTTCAACCGAGATGGCTTTGAGGTGGTCAATCACCACACTTACGCATTTTTGGGCGATGGCTGCTTGATGGAGGGCGTGAGCCACGAAGTCTGCTCCTTGGCCGGTGCTTGGCATTTGAACAAATTGATTGCCTTATATGACGACAACGGCATCTCCATTGACGGACAAGTCAAGCCCTGGTTTGCCGACCACACGGCTGAGCGCTTTAAAGCCTATGGCTGGCAAGTCTTGGGCCCGGTTGATGGACATGACGCGCAGGCAGTCTCACAAGCAATTGCCAACGCAAAACACTCCGCCACGGCGCCCACTTTGATCATCTGCAAGACCCACATTGGCAAAGGTAGCCCCAACCGCGGCAACACCGCCAAGGCCCATGGCGAGCCCTTGGGAGAGGCCGAGATTGCCCTCACGCGCGAAACGCTCGGATGGTCCCATGCCCCCTTTAGCATTCCCCCTGAGGTCTACGCCATGTGGGATGCCAAAGCACCAGGCGCGCAAAAACTAGCCCAATGGAATGCACTTTTTGCGTCCTACGCACATCAACACCCTGAGCTAGCTCATGCTTTTGAGCAACGCATGAAAGGCGTTCTCAGTGCTGAGTTCAAAGCACGAATTGAAGAAGCCTTTGCCAACAGTGAAGCACAGGGTAAGGCCGTGGCCTCACGCATGGCAGGCAAAATGGCGCTTGAGGTTTTGACGGCCATGAGCCCTGAGTTGTTGGGCGGTAGTGCCGACCTCACTGGCTCCAACCTCACCCAAGCTTCTAGCCAAGTATCGTTGCGGTTTGATGCTCATGGCCATGTGCAAGTGACTCCCTTAGGGGATGGGCCTGCGCAAGCGTCCAACACTGAAGTGGCCACCACCTCTTGGCATATCAACTATGGTGTGCGTGAGTTTGGTATGGCCGCCATCATGAATGGTGTAGCTCTGCACGGGGGCTTCATCCCTTACGGCGGCACCTTCCTCACCTTTAGTGACTACAGCCGTAACGCCATCCGCATGGCCGCGCTCATGAAGTTGCGCGTGGTCCATGTGTTCACCCATGACTCGATTGGTTTGGGTGAGGACGGCCCGACCCATCAATCGGTTGAACACGCAGCGAGTTTGCGACTCATTCCCGGCCTGGATGTCTGGCGCCCATCTGACACGAGCGAGACGTTGGTGGCCTGGGCCAGTGCCATCCAAAACCAACACCGACCCAGCGCTTTGCTGCTCTCAAGGCAAACGTTGCCCCACACACCGAAGAAAAAATCGGCAGCAATTGAAAAAGGTGGCTATGTCTTAACTGAGCCCAAAGATGTGGGCCTCAAAAAAGACGCCGTGGCGGTGTTGATTGCGACAGGCTCTGAGGTCTGTTTGGCTTTGAGTGCCCAAAAACATTTGGGCTCACTGGGTATTGCCGTAAGAGTGGTCTCGATGCCCTGTACCCAAGCCTTTGATCGCCAGCCCATGGCTTACCGTCAAAAGGTTTTGCCCGCCCATTTGCCCCGTGTGGCTGTGGAGATGGGGGTGAGCGACTATTGGTGGAAGTACGGTGTCAGTGCCGTGGTCGGTATTGACACCTTTGGCGAGAGCGCGCCTGCCAATGCACTCTTGCCCCTCTTTGGTTTCACGCCCGAAAATGTTGCCCAAACAGTGCAAGCCGTGCTTCAAAAACACGCTTAAAACGAACGCTTTTTAAAACTGTTTTCTTTTATTTTTTTGTTTTAATTTTTCACTTTCAAGGATTTTTTCATGACCATCAAAATCGGAATCAATGGCTTTGGACGCATCGGCCGCATGGTGTTTAGGGCCGCGGTGGAGAACTTCTCAGATGTCCAAATCGTAGGCATCAACGATTTGCTCGAACCCGACTACTTGGCTTACATGCTCAAGTACGACAGCGTTCATGGTCGTTTTCAAGGACACATCGAAGTGTCTGGCAACACCTTGATTGTGAACGGTAACAAAATTCGTTTGACTGCTCAAAAAGACCCTGCCGCCTTGGCCTGGGGTGATGTGGGCGCGGACTTGGTCGTAGAAGCCACTGGCTTATTTTTAAGCGCTGACGTTGCTCATAAGCACTTGGACGCAGGCGCAAAAAAGGTGATCATGTCAGCTCCCTCCAAGGACGACACGCCCATGTTTGTGTACGGCGTGAACGACAAAACCTATAACGGCCAGGCCATCATCTCCAACGCCTCATGCACCACGAATTGTTTGGCGCCCTTGGCCAAAGTGTTGCACCAAAAGTGGGGAATCAAACGCGGTTTGATGACCACAGTGCATGCCACAACCGCCACACAAAAAACCGTGGATGGCCCCTCCAACAAAGACTGGCGCGGTGGACGCGGCATTTTGGAGAACATCATTCCTAGCTCCACTGGAGCGGCCAAAGCGGTCGGCGTGGTGATTCCCGAGCTGAACAAAAAACTCACTGGCATGTCGCTACGGGTCCCAACATCCGATGTCTCCGTAGTGGACTTGACCGTGGAACTTACCAAAGGTGCAAGCTACGCAGAGATTTGTGCTGAAATGAAATCTCAAAGCGAAGGGGCCCTCAAGGGAGTGCTGGGCTACACTGAGGATAAAGTGGTGGCCACCGACTTCAGAGGCGAGAGTTGCACCAGTGTGTTCGATGCCGAAGCGGGCTTGGCCTTGGATGACACCTTCGTCAAAGTCATCTCTTGGTACGACAACGAGTGGGGTTACTCCAACAAAGTGCTGGAGATGGCCCGCGTGGTGTCTCACCACAAGGCATAAGCTCACGGCTCAAAGTAAGCTCTAGCTTTCATTGGGCCCTAACTTCACCCTTGCCCGCTTAACGAACCACAGTATGGACCACACCATGGCCCACAACATGCCCCTCACTGCGGAGACTCCCGTGGGCGTGAAAGCGTGGCAAGAACGCATCGTCAGGGCTCACAACGACGGCGAATCCCTTGATCTCAGAGGCTTTCAAAGTAAGGCCTTCTTGACTGGCCAACGTCTGCACGCCAACCTCACTCCAATAAGCACGGCTGGGCTGGGTCAGTCGATTGAGCACGAACCGAGTGAACTTTTTGTTCGGGTGCAGTCCGCCGCCAACCTCAATGATGTGCAAGCGGTACTTGAAAAAGCAGGGCAATGCTTGGCCTTTGAGCCTCCCAATTTTTCAGAGGTGGCCAACTCCAGCATAGGAGGTCTGGTGGCCGCGGGTTTGTCGGGACCAGCGCGTGTGAGCTCTGGCTCCTTGAGAGACCATGTGTTGGGGGTCTCACTCATCAATGGTCTTGGCGAGTACTTGCAATTTGGTGGCCAGGTGATGAAAAATGTTGCCGGTTACGATGTTTCTCGCTTACTCTGCGGATCATGGGGCATGCTGGGCTTGATCACTGAGGTCACCTTCAAAGTTCTCCCCAAAGCACCTTGTGAACTGAGCCTTCAAGTGATCACGAGTCAGCCTCAGGCATTGTCTTTATTGGCGCAATGGGGAACCCGGGCTTGGCCCCTGAACGCAAGCGTGTGGGAGCCCCACAAGCCCCACGAGTCTCAAGGGTCTCAAGGGACTCAGGGGCTTGGCTCAGACCGTGACCACTCAAGTTCACCCCAACAAGGCGTTTGGACCTTACGCTTTCGCGGCGCCGTGGCCTCGGTGAGGGCAAGCGTTGCGGGCTTACTGGCTGAGTTTAAACACCTGGGACTGGTGAGTTCTGAGCTCACCGCCGAAGAGGCCCAGGCTTATTGGATGTCTGTGAAGGACCAACGGCACCGTTTTTTTGCCTCACCCCCCCTTGAAGGGACTCTCCAAGAGGCCTCTCGCAAATCCTCCTTTGAGAAGCCCGTCCTTTGGCGCTTGAGTTTGCCTCTTTTCTTGCAACACCGCTCGGATATCCTTCCTTTGTTTGCCTCCAACGCTTTCACCGAGTGGCATGGCGCCTTGCGGTGGTTTTGGGCGCCTTTAAGCCACGGACTCACCCTAAGACAAGAAGCCATCGCCCTCGGTGCGCAACTCACGCTTTGGAAAACCTCAAGCATTCTTGACCCTCAAGAGCAAAACCTTGGCGCAGATCCAAGGACATTGGCCAGTTTATTTCGACCTGCATTGACCAAAACGAGCACACAACTCAACAAGCGTATTCAACAAGCCTTTGATCCCAAAGGGGTGTTCTACAACGGTTGTCTCTTTGAATGATGATGACCACCCGACATTGAGCTTGCCATGCAAACCACACTCGCACCCGAATACGAACATTCCCCCCAAGCCTTGATCGCTCAAGACTTGTTGCGTCAATGCGTTCACTGCGGGTTTTGCACAGCCACCTGCCCCACTTATCAATTGCTTGGAGACGAGTTGGATGGTCCTCGCGGGCGTATCTACTTGATTCGTGAGGTCTTACAAGGCGAGACACCCACCCGCAGCACGCAAGAACACTTGGACCGTTGTCTCACCTGCCGAAATTGTGAGAGCACTTGCCCCAGTGGCGTTCAATATGGTCATTTGCTCGACGTGGGCCGTGCCTTGGTGGACGCCAAAGTTGAGAGACCTGGGCTTGAGCGCATTCTCAGAGGCTCGCTGGTGTACTTTCTCACCTCCCCTTTCTTTGCCCCGGCTTACCGCTTGGGTCAGTGGATGAGACCACTTTTACCCAAAGCCATTCAAGCCAAAGTCATGCCTTTGAGCCTGAAAAAGCGATTAGACGCAGTTCCAGCACTCCACCAGGGGGAGGCCTCACCGGTGGCCGGCCAACGGGTCATGCTGCTTGAGGGATGTGTACAACCCACTCTATGCCCTGACATCAACCAAGCCACTCGCCGTTTGCTCCATAGGCTTGGGATGGAGGTGATCACCCCCAACGATTCGGGTTGCTGCGCTGCCTTGGCTCAGCATCTGGGTCACCTTGAACGCGCCCAAAGCCAAATTCGCCGCAATATCGATGCATGGTGGCCCCATATCGAATCGGGCGTGAACACCTTGATCAGTAATGCATCGGGTTGCGGTGTCATGGTCAAAGACTATGGCCATGTGATGCAAGGCGATGCGCTCTACGCTCAGAAAGCAAAAAAGATCAGTGAGATATGCAAGGATTTAAGCGAGTTGCTCCCCACTTGGGTGAGTTTTCTAAAGACACACCTCCCCGCAAATCAAGCCAAAGCGTTGGGGCCCATGGTGTTTCACCCCCCATGCACTTTGCAACACGGGCAAAAAATCAATGGTGTGGTTGAGCGTTCTTTAAAGGAGTTGGGCTTTGATATCACCCCTCCCGCTCACGACGCGCATTTATGCTGTGGCTCGGCGGGGACTTACTCGGTCTTGCAACCTGTGCTCTCCAAGGCGCTCCAAAAAAGAAAACTCCAACACCTCTTGGCCCAAGAACCCAAACAAATCCTCTCGGCCAATGTGGGATGCATCACCCATTTGCAAGAAAAAAGTCCAGTGCCCGTCAAACACTGGATTGAGGCCTTGGACGACGCTTTGAATTGATCAAGCGGCCGTCTCTGACTCAGTGCGCTACGCCGTCAAAGCCGCCTCAATATCCTTTTTCAAAGACTCTGGCGTGTCTTGGGGCGCATATCGGCCCAGAACTTGGCCATTTTTAGAGATCAAAAATTTGGTGAAATTCCACTTGATTGACTCGCTTCCCAGTAAGCCAGGAGCTTGCTTTTTAAGCCACTGAAATAAAGGATGGGCCTGTGGGCCATTGACCAGTGTTTTATCCATCATGGGAAAGCTCACGCCGTATTGGGTTTCACAAAAACTGGCAATTTCTTGGGCGCTGCCAGGGTCTTGTGAGCCAAATTGATTGCACGGAAAACCCAAGATCACCAGACCCGCGTTGGCGTATTGTTCATGTAAGCTCTGCAGCCCCTTGAACTGAGGCGTGAACCCACAAGCACTGGCGGTATTGACCACAAGTAAGACGTGGCCAGCGAATTGCGCCATGTTAAGGCTCTCACCCCGAAGAGTCTGGAGGTTAAGGTTAAAGATTTCTGTTTGACTCAACGCTGTCATGCTTAAACCACCTTTTGATGCTGGGCCATTAATCGTCAATTTCTTCGTGCAACAAAGTCTGCTCTTGGAGTCTTTGCATCTCCTCGGGGTAGAGCGCCCAATTGGACTCATGCCAGCGTTTGATCCACCACATCATCAAAGCCACCAATGTTCCGAAACCAGACAAGGCCTCGTAGGCACTCAAACCCAGTCCTGTGAACAGGGCATATCCCCCACCCAAGGCCAAAATACAGGCTTGTTCATTGAAGTTTTGTACGGCAATGGATCGGCCCCCGCCCATCAACACGGCGCCGCGGTGTTGAAGTAGAGCATTCATGGGCACCACCAAAAAGCCTCCCAACCCTCCCAGCAGCACCAAAAAAGGTGCTGCAATCCAGACGTTTCGAATCGTATTCATCCCCAGCACCATGAGCCCCATGGCAATCCCCAAAGGAATCACTCGGGTGGCTTGGCCAAGCTTCATTTTGATGGACGCAAGCACTGCACCCACCGCCGTGCCCAACGCCACCACGCCCACCAAGCTGGAGGCTTGGCTCGTGCTGTAACTCAAAGCCGCCGCGCTCCAAGCCAAGACGATGTAGCGCAAATTGCCACTCACCCCCCAAAAAAGCGTGGTGGTGGAGAGTGAGATTTGACCCAATTTGTCTCGCCATAGGGCACGGTTACAAGCAATGAAGTCTGGCGCCAAAGACCACAAATTTTGTAGGCGGTTTTTTTCTGGGTCGTTCGGCAAGGGGCGCAGTGGCACGTTGGTGAGCGGAATCATCGTATTGAGCCACACCGCCACACCGTACAGTAAGACAATCACCACCACGGCCGCCAGCGCAGGCGTATCAATGTGTGTATCAATGAGTGGCAAATCCCAACTCAAGAGCCAAGACGAGACATTCACACTGAGCAGCTGCCCCCCAAGCATGACTCCCAAAATGATGGACGCAATCGTCAAACCCTCAATCCATCCATTGGCCTTGACCAACTGAGAAGGCGGCAAGAGCTCGGTCAATATCCCGTATTTGGCAGGGGAATAAGCCGCCGCACCCAGACCCACCACAGCATAAGCAAGCAGAGGTTGAAGTCCAAAGAGCATCAAAAAACAACCCACAACCTTGATGGCGTTGCTGCTGAACATCACCTCGCCTTTGGGTCTTGCGTCAGCGTACGCACCCACGAATGGCGCCAAGATGACATAAAAAAGCGCAAACATGGGGACCAAAGCTGCAGGCTGCCAAGCCGGGCAGGCACTGGTTTTGAGCAACTCCACGGCGGCAACAAAAAGAGCGTTGTCCGCCAAAGAGCTCACAAACTGAGCCACCATGATGGTGTAGAACCCGCGTTTCATGCCAAGGCCTTCAAAGCAACAACCTTGAATGTCATGTTTGGCTCAACGGTGTGTTGTTCAAAAAAATTGAAGTCTCCAACGCGTTTTCTTTCTTAGAATGCCCCATGCCGTGTCTTGACCAGCACTGTCTTAGGTTATAACACGATACAAAGAACAGACCCATTTCGTTTTATTAATTTTTCGCATGACCCGACCCATTCAAGCCTTGGTGCACCGCTCTGCGCTCAAGCACAATTTAAGCCGCATCAAGTCATTGTGCCCGTCCACCCAAATCTTGGCCGTCGTGAAAGCCAATGCCTATGGACACGGGATCGAACGAGTATACGAGGGTCTGAGAGGTGCTGACGGATTTGGGGTTCTTGAAGTGAGCGAAGCAAAGCGATTAAGAGATTTGGGTTGGCGCGGACCTATTTTATTGCTTGAAGGCGTTTTTGATGCCCGTGAGCTCGAAGAATGCTCACGCCACAAGCTCTGGCACACCGTTCACTGTCAGGCCCAAATCGATTGGCTCGTGCGCCATAAAACTCACGAGCCCCATCGGGTTTTTCTCAAAATGAACTCTGGCATGAACCGGTTGGGTTTCCCGCCCGAGAGCTTTAAGGCCGCCTACACGCGACTAGACGCTTGCCCACAGGTGCAGGAGATCTCCCTCATGACCCACTTCAGCGATGCCGATCAACCTTTGGGCGTGAGCCGTCAACTCGCCACTTTTCAAGCCCATGCCAGTGATTTGGGCGCAGAAATCAGTTTGTGCAATAGCGCTGCAGCGCTCATCCAACCCAAGGATCTCAACTTGGGCCAAGACTGGGCCAGAATTGGCATTGCGCTCTATGGTGGATCGGTCAACCCACAAGAGCGTAGCGCCCAAGCTTGGGGACTCAAACCCGCCCTTACCTTTAAAAGCGAGGTGATCGCCATCCAACATGTTCGCGCAGGCCAAAGCGTGGGGTACGGCAGCACATTCACAGCAACCCAGGACATGCGCATTGGTATCGTGGCTTGCGGTTACGCCGATGGCTACCCTAGGCATGCCGAGACGGGCACGCCGGTGCTCGTGCACGGGGTGCGAACCCAGACCGTGGGCCGAGTGAGTATGGACATGTTGGCGGTGGATTTGGAGCCCTTACAAAGTACGGGACTCCTGGACTCAAGCCCCATGGGGGTGGGCCTAGAGGTGACACTTTGGGGCGAGTCGAGTTTGGGCACGCAGTTGAGTATTGATGAGGTGGCACACAGTGCAGGCACTTTGTCTTACGAGCTCATGTGTGGGCTCAGCACTCGAGTGCCCATTCACCTCGATGAAGGCGCAGACGACAACGATGCCCCCCAAGAGTTGCGCTAAAAGGGCTCTTCAAATCTACTTTGCACGGCTTGGAAAATGGGTCCTCTGGTTCAGGATTTAGCCCGCTTTGAAGCGCTGCGCCAAAGCGCTGGTTTGTTTAGCAAACATGATGTGGTCCGTCCCGACCGCCATGAATAACCCGCCTTTGCCCAAATAGTGTCTAGACAAGGATTCATCCAGGGTCAAAAATCCTGGAGCTTTGCCTGCCTTGATGATTTTTGCAAAAGCCTCTTCAATCGCGGCTCGTACGTTGGGGTGATCTTGCTGCCCCACGTAACCCAAAGAGGCCGAAAGATCTGAGGGGCCGATGAACACTCCGTGAACACCCTCAACTTGGGCGATCTCCTCAATATTGTCCAAACCCTTTTGAGTCTCGACCTGGAGTAAGAGGCAAATTTGCGCATTGGCCTCTTGGCCATGGTTTTCATACCTTCCCCAGCGCGAACCGCGAGCCCCGCCCATACCTCGAATCCCCAAGGGTGGATAAAGCGTGGCTTGAACCAAGTCGCGGGCTTGTTGGGCCGTCTCGACCATGGGGATCAGAAGCGTTTGCAAGCCCAAATCCAGATATTGTTTGATGAGTGCCACGCCAACGTTGCCGTGGCCCACTGGCACACGGGCCACGGGATGGGTCTGGGGATACGCCGCGATGGCTTGTAATTGTGCCAAGATGCTTTGCAAATCATTGGGCGAGTGTTCTCCATCGATCAGTAGCCAATCAAAGCCCGCGCCCGCGCAGATCTCGGCGGTGACAGGGTTGGCCAAGCCCATCCAAAATCCAATTTGAGGCTTTTTTTCTTGTAGAGCAACTTTGAAGCGGTTGAGGGGTGTTTGCATGTTTGATCAGCGTGAGTGATGTTGGGACGATAAAAGGGTGGATTCAAGGATGCAAAGGTTAACGGGTCATCGCAAGAGGGCGCAAGAAAACTGGGGCCCTCTTGCCATTGATCCTCAAGAGTCCAATAACAAAGATGATAGGCGATTTTTTGTCCCCGCCAAGCCAAGGCCTGCGTTAAGATGGCCAACGTTGTCAAGTCTTGGCATTCGTACCAAGTCTTTTGTGTTTTTATCCAATTGATTTTCCCCCCCATGCATCACTCTTCGCCCCAGCCCTTTCTGCCCCAAGCTCTGGTGCTTTGTGCAGGTCGGGGTGAACGCATGAGACCCCTGAGCGACCACACCCCCAAGCCGCTCCTGAGCGTCAACGGTAAGCCCTTGATCACCTGGCATCTTGAGCACTTGGCACACGCGGGGATGCGTCAAGTGCTCATCAACACGGCCTGGCTTGGCTCCCAAATCCCAGAGCACCTCGCCTCCCATGCCCCAGCAAATTTGCAACTGGGTTACTCCCGAGAAGACTTGGACTTTGGGGGTGCACTGGAGACCGCGGGTGGCATTGTGCGCTCACTGCCAAGACTGGCTGACCCATTTTGGGTGATGGCAGGTGATGTGTACATGCCGGACTTTAATTTCTCTACCGATCTTTTCACCGCCTTTCAAAGAAGCTCTCATCTGGCCCATGTATGGCTCGTTCCTAACCCTGCTCACCATCCCAAGGGTGACTTTGGCATCAGCTCGGATGGCTTGGCTTTGTGTGCAGACGATGACCCAATGTCAGAGGGCTCACACCAAGAGAGGCTAACAAAATTCACCTTCAGCACCGTGGCTCTTTATAAAAAGGAGTTCTTCACTCAAGCCTGGTGTGATATCCCTTTGGGTAACCCCCTTGGAATCAAAGCCCCAGTGGCCCCCATGCTCAAAGAGGCGATGCGGCAAGGTCGTGTGTCGGCAAGCTTGTACAACGGTCTGTGGTGCGACGTGGGAACACCAGAGCGTTTGGCCGAACTCAACGCCCAAGTCGCGGGTCTAAAGTGAGCGTCAAAGGAAGTTGTCAAATTCTTGGATAATGAAGATTGAATGAAGAGTGAGCTCTCGTGCCGTTTTGTTTTTCGATGGTCGAGACTCTTTTTATTGAGTGTTTTTTTGCACACCATTTTTTCACTTGCCCCTCATTTTTGAAGCTAACACCATGGATATTCATGCCCAAAGACGCCAACACTTGGCCAAGTCCTTAGGTTCTCGTGGCGTTGCGGTGATTGCGACCTCGCCAACACATGCTCGCAACAAGGACAGCGAATACCCCTTTCGCTTTGACAGTTCTTTCTACTATTTAACGGGTTTTAGCGAACCCAATGCAGTCTTGTTTTTAAACTCTGAGGGACAAACCGTCCTCTTTTGCCAGCCCAAAGACGAGAGCCGCGAGATCTGGGACGGTTACCGACTGGGTCCCGAAAAAGCCCCGGCGGCACTTGGGCTCACGCATGCGTATTCCATCACGGAGATGGACCGATTGGCCCCCGAGCTCTTAAAGCACCAAGACACGCTTTGGACGCCGTTTGAGGCTGGGGCCGAGTTTGAAGTCCATGTGCAAGAGTGGTTGTCTCACTTGCAAGGCTTGGTGCGAAGTGGCGTCAAGCCGCCCTCAACACGAAAAAATCTCTCCACACTCGTGGATGAAATGCGGCTCATCAAGGACGAGGGTGAGATCGCGACGATGCGCGCCGCATGTGACATCTCTAGCCTGGCTCACATCCAGGCCATGAAGTTGTGTGCACAACGCATGCGCGCGGGCTTACAGACACGAGAGTACCATCTTGAGGCTGAGTTGCTGCATGTGTTTCGTCAAAACGGCTCAGAAGCGCCAGCCTACACCAGTATCGTGGCCGCTGGGGCCAATGCCTGCGTCTTGCACTACCGAGCAGACAAAGCGCTGGTCAACCCTGATGAGTTGGTCTTAATCGATGCGGGATGTGAGTTGGGCGGTTACGCCAGTGATATCACACGCACGTTTCCTGCAAACGGACGCTTTCAAGGCGCTCAACGTGATCTCTACGCTTTGGTGCTCCTAAGCCAAGAGGCGGCCATTTCAAAAACCCGTGTCGGCGCCAAGTTCAACGACCCCCATGATGCGAGCGTGAGAGTGTTGTCCCAAGGATTGCTTGATCTGGGACTCTTGAGCCGCAATGAACACGGTAGCGTTGAGGACGTGATTGAGCACAAACATTACAGCCAGTTTTACATGCACCGCACCAGCCACTGGCTAGGGTTGGATGTGCACGATTGTGGCGCCTATGTGGAAGAGGCGACGCATCCCGAAGCGCCGCCAAGTCCTAAGAGCGACACGTCCTCACCACACAGTGCTTGGACCCTGGGGCTTCAAAGCAACCCCAACACGGATGGATCAGTTCAAACCCCGAGTGGCACCACCAAAGCCCCTCAAGCAATCTCACGCACACTTCGCTCTGGGATGGTCCTCACCATTGAGCCCGGACTTTATGTTCGTCCCAGTGAAAAAGTCCCCCAAGCATTTT
>Ga0007809_10000821_pt1 | contig 13094 bp, 11 predicted proteins | sample CryBogCBE02Aug07_FD_60383 | JGI IMG/M metagenome (GOLD analysis project Ga0007809, IMG submission 60383) | Freshwater microbial communities from Crystal Bog, Wisconsin, USA - CBE02Aug07 | ecosystem: Environmental > Aquatic > Freshwater > Lake | place: Crystal Bog, Wisconsin, USA | collected...
AAAAAAAAAGCCCCAATGTCACGAGGGGCTTTTTAATGGCACGTTGCATGCCTGGATTTCAAGAAGATCGACACAGTTGCTGATTGAAGTAATTGCCGCTACTTTTTGGAGAACACAACTGCATCACGAGTATTTAGTTATTTTAGAATATTTGGCCCTGATAAGTCGAATGATTGGTTACAACTATAACACTTTTTTCGCCAATGTTGGTTACGTTCTCCCAACTTCCAAATCCATATTTTTTGTTCTACGCCATTGACTACAAGTCCACAATCTGAACATGTGACATCAATGGGTTTGGTTCTTGGAATTAAATTAGCAGGGTCACCACGTTCTGTTTTGGCAGGACCATTATTGTGCAAACGTACCCATTTGATACGCTCTTTGATTATTTGATCTAGTTTAGCTTGTTCCATACCATATTTAATGGGTATGGATTTGGGTGGCTAATTATTGGCGTCTTGGATGACGACCTTGAATGTCCAAGGTGGCTTCAATTTTCCAGCAATAGGTAGCAATCTTTTGTATATGGTCAGCGGCCATGTTGGGCACATCTGGATAATCCAATGCAACACCTGCATCATTCATTTCGTGGTAGCAATCAATTAGGTCATACAAATTGTTTAATGTGTCCATCAACAATTCATCTGCATCTCTGCTGGCAGGCTCAATGTCTGGAATCACACTAGTGGCCAATATACCACTGATAGTTTCTGGAACTGATCCAACACCACAGGCTTGAATTTCTTCACCCAATACATCCACATTGTTTTCCAAATATCTATAGACATGTTTCAATAATTTATGGTCTGAATAAAAATTGCGTCCACGAATGTTCATGTGGCTAGCATGTGCTCTTTGATATGCTACAAAGTTTGTGGCGTATGTTTTTTCTAATGCGTTATACAAGTCATCTAAAGTCATTTCAATTTCCTATTATTTCATTTGTTCTGGCCATTCAAAGCCATGTTGGTTAGCAAAGTTTTCACTGTCAGCAATATCGCTACGTGTGGCATTGATCATGTTACCTCGTTCATCATAAACTTTAGTAGCAAAATCTTTATCACCATATTGTTTTACTTCTAACATTTGTCCATTAGGTTTTACAATACTAACTTCTCTCATGGGATCATAAGATCTACGATTAGGATATGAAGTATGCCAAACAGTGTTATCACCTTCTCTAACTATTGTACTTACAGGTTCAGTAGTACCAGCCATGGCGTGATTGAATTTAATTTTTTGTGCTTGTTCAGAAGTTAATGGTGACATTTCACTTCCGTGAATATGTCCTTCTTTACTATTTGGATGACCTCCAAGACTATAACGGTATTCTCCAAGATCGCCTTTATACATGGCGTTTTGCCATGGGCTAGCAGGAGTTTGTTCCATCATGTTCATTGTATTGGGATTTACAGGACCACGCGATGCATTGGCCAACTGTTGGCTAAATCCACTATTAATGGCATTGGTTGGAGGAGTAATATTAGAAGTTGGCTGAACTGGTCCAGCACCGCCTCCTGGTGGAGTTGTTGGAGGTGGATTTGTTGGCGCCGCACCTCCAGGAGCTACTGGTCCTTTTGGTTGTGGAGGCATGTTTGATGGTGGTTGATTACCAAATGGATTTTGTCCTCTAGCCAAAGCCCCTGTTTGTTCAGCAGTCAAAGGACTAAAACCTTGTTTGGCCAATGTTGAATTAGCCATGGCCCTGCCTGCACCCATAAGAGCTTTACCAGCACTGACAACAGGAACTCCAGTTCCCAAAGCACTGCCAATATCCAAAGCTGCCGACCAAGGATTACGATAAGTTTCTCCTAACTGTTCACCAAAAGCGCGAGCACCTTGTCCTGCGGCAGGCACATTGCCTCCTGTCATGGCCATAGGTAATCTTGGTAAATTAGATACAGGTTGTGGTCCTAATTCAGGATGCATTTGTGCCAACTGTTCTACAGTCATATTGGGATTTTGTCTTAGTGCATCTAAACCTGGTTTAGGTATGTAAGTATCGCCTACAGGAATACGGCTACTGGCAGTTTGATATCCTTTGGGCACAGCACCTGGTTCAGCTATAGATCCAATTGCGCGACCTAAAGCACCCGCACCTACGTTGCCCACTGTATTGGCTGCACCTTTTGCACCCGTGGCCAAAACACCACCAACTTTAGGCACAGCTGGACCTGCCAACATTGTAGCACTGCCCACCATGTTGCCAACATCTTGTTCTGATAATCCAGTGGCCTGTGCAATAGGTTTAATAACATTTTCATTCATGCCTTGACCTATAGCATTACCTAATTGACGTAAAGGAGCATTTTCATAACCTGGAGTACCACGCACACCCAAATAGCGTCCCACAATATCTTTTGGACTTGTAGTTTGACGCTGTGCTTCTTCTGGACTCAATCCTGACGCACGTGCCAAAGGATATGCGGCCCAATCTAATGCGCCAGTGACACCATTTAATGCAGAGTCTGCCATGCTGGCAGCACTGCGTCCAAAGTTTTGTGCAAAAGTTTCATTTTTAGTAATTTCATTTTTAGTAATTTTGTTTTTAGCTTCTGTATGTAGTTGTTCGCCAGCTTGTATTTCTTTAATTGTAGAATCTTGTTCTTCTGGAGATAGGCGTTCAAAGTTGTCATCAACTTCATAAATGTTATTACCAACTTGAATTTTCATATTATTCTACCTTTTTCCATTTAATGCCACTTGATGTAACACCACTACTTGGTTGGCCTTTACGAACATTTTCTCCAGCTTTCCATTTGTCATAAGTGGATTTAATAGATGGATCATTAATTTGTGTTGTCCAGAAATCAGTTTGACCAGTTTGATTATAACGATCTTCTAATGGTTTAACTTTACCCATCATTAATTGTTTATAAGTTTCAATGGCCTTGTTCAATTGTTCTGGGCTACGTGCTGAACTGAATTGTTGAACAATATGAGCACGCTCTTCAGCAGTACCCATACGTGGATTCCAAGTTTTTTCAATTTCATTACCAACAATTGGACCAATTTGTTCAACTGTTGTTGCTTTACTTCCGCCTACGGCTGTGGCAAATTTGTTTACAATGGCATTGGCTACTGGGAAACGACCATTGTTAAGTTCTGCAATGGCAGGTGTAAGTTCATCAATGTGATTAAATGCTGTTTTAAGAGCATCAACACTTTGAGCATTTTTACCAATTGCAAAATCTTTAATCATTTCTTGATTTTGTTTGAATTTTTGGCTGTTGTATGGAACACCTTTTTCTTCACCAATAGCTTGAACACGGTTTAAAATAGCTTGATTACGTAGGTTATTTGCACCCATACCTGATGGCATTGGTTGACGACCTGCATAAATTTCTTGTGCTTGTGTTTCAAGATCTGGAGGTAATACATTAGCTGGTTTATTTGCAACTGCACCACCAGCAACAGCAGGAACGGCAGCAGGGGCTTCGCTTGTTAATTCAGCAGGTGCAGTTCCACCATTGGTAATATGAAGTTTCATATTGTTAATATCATCTTCAGTATACTTAGGTGGTAGACCTTGTTTAACAAAATCATTATTGGTTCTGCGCATGTTACGTTCAGCAGTGGCCGCAGTTTGAATTGTGGCCTTGGTAACAGGATTAATTTGACCAATTGGTGTTAAGCCACTAGGAGCAGTTGTTTGTGCTTTGCCAGTGGATTGATTTGTCCAAATAACTTGGTTAGTGCCTTTTTGTGTAGAATGACTCCACACATTACCTTCAGCATCTTTCATCATGGTTTGGCCAGTTTGAAGACCTTTGCTACCAAATGCATTTGTGGCAATCTTGTTGAATGTGGCATTGTCAACTTTGTTACCAGCGTCATCATATGCGTACAACAAATCACCATTCTTGTTGTAAGTGGCCGCATAGTGATCATTGCCTAAAATAACAGGCATTGTGCTTTTTGTTGGACTAATCTTTTCTTGTTCTTGTGCGGCCAAATCATTTAAACCCAAACGTGCAAACAAGTAGGCTTTGATATAACTGCCTTCTTCTGTATTGGCTTGACGTCCTTGTGGAAATGGATTTTGACCTTGTGATAATTTTGCATCAACAATTTGTTTTGCATTGTTTTGATTAATATTGTCTTTCATTTGGTCATATAACTTGGCCTTGGCGGCCTGTGCTATTGCACCATTTTCATGTTTGCTTAATGCAACTAGATTAACTGGATCACCATCATTGATTTGATTATATTCATTTTCAAATGGCTTGGGTTGTTCAGCAGGTTGTTGACCAGTTGTTTCTGGAGCACTGACATTTTTTGCAGTACCACCCATGATGTTGCTAATAATGTGGCGAACACGTCCTTCACCACCATTGGCCTTGGCGGCTGCTGGACTAATAACATCATTTTGCAAATAATTTGTAGCACCACCTGCACCTAAAAAGTGTGCAAGGCGTAGATTAGGCTCAGTGGGTTCAATGCCATTTTGTTGTAACTGCTTGGCATTAATGCCAGTGTATACCTGTGCGGCACGAGTTTGATCATCTGCATTTAAACTGGTAATAGGTTTACCAGCAAAATATGGATCTGCCTTTTGAACATCTTGATAAGCAGGAGCAGTTATACCATAAGTACCAAATGCTGTACTGGCCTGTTGACCCTGTGCATTAGGTGGATAATGATAACCAATGTTAGGATTGTTACTGCTTTCTTGTTGGGCAATACCTTGATAGTAATCTGGTCCTGGTTGTGCTGGACCTGCAGGAGCCGCAACTGTTGCAGGGCTAATTTGATTGCTGGGCAGTATTGGAGTAGTTTGTGAATTAGGTGCAGTAGGAGCAACAGCACCCATGCCATTTAATGGATTGCTAGGTTGTTGGCCCATGTTGGCCGCAACAGTAGGACCCATTTGTGTTGGAGCAACAGGTGTTGATACAGGCACGGCATTGGTAGCTGTGGTAGCACCTAATGCAGTGTTGATTCTATTTTGTGCGTATTGTTGTGGATTATCAAAAATACTAGTTGCGTCATTAACTCTATTTGTAAATCCTTGCGTTAATGCATCACCTATGTTGCTGAAAAAATCTGCCATGTTGGTTCCTTAAATTTTGATGCCAGCGTTCATACCACCTGAACTTGTTACAGATCCTTGTGTTCCGCTAAAGTTAGGCAAATAAGCACCTTGTGGAGTACCAAATAAAATACTTGCGTATTGGTTGTATAATTGTTGTGGTGTGGTTGCGGCTGATATGCCCATTTGTGCGGCATTTAATGCGCCACCAATATTGGCTTGTCCAGCATTTACTAAACTGTTTGCTGCCGCTTGACGTTGCTGTGCAATATTATTTTCCACTCCAGCCGCGGCTTGGAATTGAGCAGCCTGTGTACTACCAGCTGTTTGTGCTTGAGCCAATGCTTCACGTGCTGAACCTAATTCACCTGTGCCACCAAATTGTGCTTGTTGGTTGGCAATGTTTTGTGCGTATTGTGCTTGCCCTGGCATTAAAGCCGCTTGCAATTGTTGTGCTTCATATTGTGGACTATATAAGTTTTCCAATCCACTAATACCAGTGTTTAATGCACTGTTACCAGTCTGACCTAATTCAGTTTGTGCTTGTGCGGCAGTGCCAGCTAAGTTTTGTGCCGCGGCGTTAACACCTGGAGCGCTGGCGTTATACATGTTAGTAGCACCATTAACGGCTGCTTGATATGCTGGGCCTACTGTGCCTGTATATAGGCCAGTTTGTGCCGCAATCATGGCATTCTGCTCAGGTGATAGAGTTGGGATAACTGTTTGTGATCCACTTGATTTTCCTAAACTCATTATCTTTTCCTTTGTTTAATATTTAGTTAGTTTACTTGCCTTGGGGTGCTATAGGGCCCATTACTGGCTGTTGTCCCATAAACTGTTGTGATGTTACAGCACCTTGTGTTTGTGGGGTTGGTAATTGTCCATTAACGCCAAATTGCCAATTAACAGGTGTAGATGGTTGTTGCATCATTGGCATATGTCCACCAATACCAAATGTCATTGGTGTTGCTGGTGCTGGTCCCATGGCTTGTAACTGACTAGCAGTTTGTTGTCTTATCTGATCAGGTGTTAGTTGATTAGATTGTGTTGATGGATTGTTAAAACTTTGTCCGCCTGGTGGATGTTGCGCAGGTTGATTGGTGGGAGTTTGCAATGGGTTTGGCATTGCTGAATTATGTTGTAGTTGTGATTTTCCGTATGACATATTAGTGTCCTGTAGGTGCTACTGGGCCTGCACCACTTGGTACTCCGCCTGGAGCCGCTGTGCCTGAAGGACTTGGATAGTAAGGTGTGCCTAAAATGCTGTTAATAAATTGTCCAATGTTTAATTGACTTGTGCCACCTACTGCGCTGGTTGCCGCGCCATAAGGTGTTGTAGGAGCATTTGGAATATTATTGTAATTGGCCAAATCAGCTTGTGTGGCCGCATATGGATGAACACCCCAATAATATTGACTTTGTCCTGGTGCCGCATTTTTGTAAAATGGAGTAGATGCTGTTTGTCCAATAAAACCTGGATTTAGATCAGGAGTAACAGGAGCGGTAACAGTTCCCCAGCTCCATGGACTTTCACCTGAATATCCAGAACTGGATGCTGTGCCATTTGGATTGCCACCACCTAGTCCATTGGCCAATGCCGCACCACCTAAAGCGCCTGCAGCCAATAATCCACCTGTGCCCAACGCGCCTGCTACAGCGCCGCCTAAATCGCCAATGGCTGTGCCAATTGGAACATCACCATTACCATATGGATTGTTTACGCCTGGAGTTCCCGCGCCTGCATCTTCAACTGGCGCACCAGGCGATACTTCGCCACCTGTTGCAGAACTTACTTCTGTTCCACTGCCAGCACCACCTGATACATCTGATGCTTGTGTTGAACTAACAATATCACCATTGGCATCTGTAGTTACTGTACTACCATCTGCGTAGGTTGTGGTAGTGTTACCTGCCGCATCTGTAGTAACTGTGTTACCTGCCGCATCTGTAGTTGCTGTAGTGCCACTAGGATTAACTGCACCATTTGTTGATGAAGCACCTGTGGTATCAGCACCTGTTGTTGATGTTGCACTTGTAGTATCTACACCTGTTGGATTAGCACCAGTTTGCACACCATTAACCACATCACCATTGGCAGTAGGTTGAACATTGGCCACTGTGCTTTCACCAGTTGTTGATGTTGCACCTGCGGTATCTGCTGGATTAACTGCACCTGTTGCACTGGCCGCTGTTGTAGTTGGTGTTGCACCTGTTGCCGCATCAATTAAAGTTGGATCTACACCTGCCGCACTTAGATCTGTTGCAGTAGCACCTGCTTGCAAAGCTGTACTGGCATCTAATGTTCCATTGGCTACTGCTGTTGCTAATTGACTACCTGATACACCTGCCGCGCTTAAATCTGCCGCAGTAGCACCTGCTTGTATGGCCGCACCTGCATCTAATGTGCCTGCGGCCACGCTACTGGCCAATTGACTAGCAGTAACACCTGCCGCACTTAGGTCAGCGGCTGTAGCACCAGCGGCCATTGCTGTGCCTGCATCTAATGTGCCTGCGGCTACACTGGTTGCTAAGTCTGCCGCACTAACACCAGCAGCCGCTAAATCAGCTGCCGTAGCACCCGCCGCAACTGCCGCACCAGCATCCATGGTACCAGCCGCAACTGCTCCAGCTAAGTCTGCTGTGCTTGCACCAGCGGCAACTGCACCTGCCACATCACCTGCGGCTAGTGCTTCACCTATTACATCAACAATTGCGGAAATGCCCATTTTGTTATCCTATAATCTTTGTAAAAACTCGTTCAGTTTCTTTATAACCTAAACGTTCAAATATGGCACCAACATCATTATTTCGTTTTACATTCATAATAATTCTTTGCACGCCATACTGCTTCATAATCTCTTCTGTTCTCTTGAACAATTTTACACCTGTCATTCCCAATCTATGAGAGGGTTTGATATAAAATATATCATTATGTGCTGTCATACTATCTACATAATGCAAATGTGGTTTGACAACACAAATACAATAACCAATTAATACGCCATCTTCACGGGCTGTAATAATTCTAATCATTCCCCTTTGATTCATGCTTTTGTAAGCAAAATAATCTGGGTTCAGTTTTATTACATCCTGATCCATGGCTATTTCTTTATAATGAAAATCAAGTAAGGGTTTAATCTCATCTATGACATCATCATAAGTTTCCTCTTTATATTCAATCATTTCAATTCCTATCAATAATGAATATTTATTGTACCCAACTTATTAGGGTTAGATACCTTATGCTTTAATAACCTGAGCAGTCAAACTACGCAGTCCAGCTGTGAATACACCTGGCTCCGCATTGCCTGGATAACTGTTTCCATTTTGATCTTGATTATTAAAACTTACTTCGCAAATATACCACCAATATCCAAAACTTGGTTGATCTAATACTGTGGTAAAAATAACTTGTCCAGGACTAACTGTGCCGCTGGCAGTAGTGCTATATGTAAACACTTGTTGGCTAACTGTTTTATCAAATGTAAACAAATAATCACTAGTATTTTTTTGATTAACAAATCCAGCATAACGATTAATTTGAACAACAATATCAAATTCACTGGCCATACTGCATGTGTAGGTTATACTGGACAAATCCAATTGACTGGTAATAAACACCACTTGCGTAGGACCTGCTACAGATACACGAGCATTGGCATCAGTAGAAACTGTAGTGTTTAAATTATTCTTTTCAATCGTGGCACTGCTGATATTGGTAACATGGCCATAGTTGTATAAATTTTGTGTTTGCAAAACAATAGTATTAGTTGTGCAACTGACCACAGCATTAGCATATGTGCCATTAAAATTATCTGTAAAAGGTGTATCAATTACATTGGCCACATAAACAGTATCACCAACAGCAAATGGTGCCTTGGCCTGTGGAGTAAAACTAAATTGAACATTATAAGTTGAACTGGTAGCGGTGCTGATACTTAATGCAGTACCGCTGGTAATGGCAATTGGTGGCACAGTCCAATTAGGCGGATCATTAGTTGCTGTGGTAGCAATGGTAAATGGTTGTCTAAATGTGCCTTTGATATAGACAGGCAAATAGTCACTAAAGCCAGCAAAGTTTTGTCCTAGGCCACTGGGACCAGACAACAAATAATTAACAGCGTTATAAACACCCTGTTGATTGGTAACTGGATATTGACTCATTAACGATCTTCCTCAACAGCGGCCACTTGCATGGTAACTGCACTACATAACCAAATTGTTGATGTGCTGGCTGTGCTTAGTGCAAGAGTATTAACACGATAAGCTGTATTTTGATTTACTTGTGCCCAAGGATTTTGTCCTGGATTGCCATTGGCATCTACACTTAATAAAATGTTTATTGCTGAACTGGCTGTGGAACCTACACTGTTAGCACCTTCAACCAACACATTAATGCCACCTGTGCTTGTGGTCAATTGTAGTTCATTGCCTTGGTTGATATAACTGCCAATATTGTTAACTTCAGGTAAAACTCTATGCACCATTACCTTACTGGTATAGTTTGGTAATATCTTAATGTTGTCTCTGCGGAATTGACTGTTAATTGGTGCGGGCACATCACTATTTGCGGCTTGCACAAAATAAAAGCCTTGATCCTTTTCAACAATTTTACTATTGGTAACACCACGAGCATAGGCCACTGTTCTTAAGCCTAATTTTGGATTACCATTAACCCATAATGGACTTTCACAACTAAATGTGGCACTGTCAACATCGCGTGGTGGATTCCAACAATCAATATCAAAACGATAACTGATCATTTTATTTGGCACGCCATTTACAGCACTGGATGTGGGATAATAAATTTCCACTTGGTTCTTTTGGGTGTTTATTTGAACATATACACGATCATAGTGTGCAGGGTCCAGCTGGTCATAAAAGTAATTTTTCACCCTCTGATTGCCCAATCCAGTGAAGGTTTGCCCATTAAAAACCCAAATATCACGGGCATCTACCCCATAAACCACCGTGTCTGTGGCCGCCCAGCAATTACTGCTTAAGAGCCCACGTCCTTGCGTAAACAAATTAACACCTAAGATTGGAGCAGATGTTGTACTATAGTTGATTGGTGAAAATACAACGGTGTCCCAATAACTGCATAAGAAAAATTGTCCACCCAAGTTAAATCCATCAATAGCAGGACCACGCAATGGAACTTCTAATTGGTTGGCCACGTTGGTAATTGTTGGTGTCCAAGTTGTAGGCACTTGGTTAAGTCCAAAACTTTGACTCCATTGAACAGTTACAGGATATAATTGTGTGCTACTGTTAATGGCACTGGTAGCAACCAAATTACCTGCTACTAGAATTGATCCCACGTTAGGTGTGTTATACATGCGTAGGAATTTGGCATACACGGCACTCCAATTAGGATTGTAGTTCCAAGTATATTGTGGACTTACTGTTCCACCTGCGCTGTATGGTCCAATGGTATTGTCACTATAGGTTACTGTGCTGGTTGTGCAATTGGTAACCAAAAAGTTACCATCATAATATCTAGGATCAACACCAGCTACAGTAATATAACTACCAACTTGGAATGGATAGTAATTGGTAGTTTCAGCCCAACCAATTGTGCGTGTGGTCAATGTGGTATTGCTGATTGTGGTAATGGTCAATGGTTGTTGATTACTATACATGACCAAAACACTGCTTTGTGTATCTGGCCAAAACATTGGAGGATTTGTTTCATCATTTAAGATTAAAACTGTGCCATTCCAAACCGCAGTAAAGTTTGTGCTTTGTGTGTATTTGGTAAAGTCACCAACGCCTTGTGGTGTAATGTCATACCATGTGGTATGTCCTTGACTTGAAGGACCATTACTGGCCCACCAATGTCCTTCTGTAGTGGCCACAACAAACCAAAATTGACCACCTTGTCTAAAACCTGCTGTAACAAATGTAGGTGTTCCTGGTATGGTGTCCAATATTGGCATGTCACCTGCTACACTACGAATACCACGTACATCAGTTTCAATGTTTGCACCACTGTTATATTCATTTGGTCCTAGAGCCGCAGTGGGAATATCAGGACTAAATGTCATTTTACTAAATGGTAGTTTTGTTACTTCAATTGCCATGTTTGTCTCTTATTTTATATGTGTAATAATTACGCCAGCTACAGTAATTACACTGGCTATTACTGTGCCTGCACTACCAATTAAAACTTTCCAAAGATCAGCATGTAAACTTTCAACTTTTTTGGTCAAGTTGTCTATTTTTGATTCAAAAGTTCCCATGCGTTCATCTAAATTTTGATAGCGTTGGGCACACAAGTCCACATGAGTGTCTAGACTTGTGCGTTCTGCATCTATTGTGGGTAATGTATCCATGATTATCTCAAATAGCTAATTGTTAACCAGCAGGATTTACCACTGACCAAGTTCTGCCCACCAGTGGCTGCACTGTAAGCAGTCATTGTAATGTAATCTGTTGATCCATTAAAGTTCATAATGGTTGAACCATTCAGTGTTTTATTGATATTGACATTGACTTGATCAGCAACAATTTCACTTTGGCTACCATTCTTCAGCAATTGAACATTCATTTGGCCCACATCAGTGTTGGTGCCACTGGGGTTAAATGCCACTGACCAAGTTATCAAATAATAACCTGCCTTGGTGGGTGTGATGTGGCTGTTGCCAGTGTTCAACCAACTGTTGGGATCAGTTTTAACAATCCAATTGATCACAGTGTCACTGTTGGTAATGCCTGACTGTCCACTGGTCAATTGATAAACACCAAATATTGTGTTGGGATTGGTAAAGGCAGTTTGTTGGAATGTGTTGTCTGGGAAATATATACCAGACTGACTACCAGTGCCACCTGTTGAAGTAATGGCCACAGTGGCTGTGCCTGCAGCCAAGACCACTGTGCCATTGGGGGCACCTAACCACATGGCAGGAATACTACCAAGAATTGGACTATTACTGACCAATGCTAGATCAATACCATTACCCAAACGATCAGTTAATGTGGCAATGGTTGCACTTGAACCTAGACTGTTGTAATTGCTGTTATGGTGCAAGGCCATGCTATATGCACCTAGACCTGTTGAACTGGTTAGATAGAATGTAGCAGGTGTTGGATTTACACTGATAGTTCCATCACCACCTAAATTAATACCACTACCAACTTTAACACCACCCACTGTTGAATTAGTGGCTGTGCCTAGATAAGCTGTGGTTTGAACTGTGCTGTCACCAAATGTTAATCCTGGACTGCCATTACCAATAACAATACCATTAAATTGAACATTGCTTGTAGTAAACAATGCTTGGTTGGTCACTGTGCTGATATTGTATGGTGTGGCAGAAATTACACCATTGCTGATAGTAATACTAGAACCATCTGGAATGACACCACCTAATTGACTTGTTGTTGCAGTGGTCAATCCAAATTGGTTTTGGCTGTAAGTTACAGGAAATCCACCAATGGTTTCTGTCAATCCAGTTACCACTTGTCTATACAAACCACCACCACTTACCACTTGGTTACCTTTGCTTAGGTAAATCGCGCCAGTCCAGGTGCTGATACTGAAATCTGTGTTGTTCAACATCACAGTACCAAATGTGGCATTGGTAGCAGTTCCTTGTGTGTAAGTGCCATCAGGCAAATACAATGCAGGCACGTTGTTAGGTCCAGATGGAACTAATGTTAAGTTGGCCGCGGCAGTTGCTTGTAATACAATTGGTCCTAATGGGTTATAAAACATTTGTGTTGGAGTTCCGCCAAATGTTGGACTATTGCTGACCAAAGCCATTTGCACGCCATGTCCCATTCTATCACTTAATGTTACATATGTGGCGCTTGAACTTAAACTGTTATAGTTGCCTTGGTTACCTAAGCCCAGGGTAAATGGACCGCTGCCAGTTGAACTGGTAATAAAGAATGTTGCACTGCTTAATACACTAGCGCCTTGAACGCCCTGTGTACCTGTGGTACCCTGAGCTCCTGTTGTGCCTTGCACGCCAGTTGCACCTGTGGTTCCCTGTGCACCAGTTGTTCCCAATGTGCCTTGTGCGCCTGTTGTTCCTTGCACGCCAGTTGCGCCAGT
>Ga0007809_10000824_pt1 | contig 13055 bp, 4 predicted proteins | sample CryBogCBE02Aug07_FD_60383 | JGI IMG/M metagenome (GOLD analysis project Ga0007809, IMG submission 60383) | Freshwater microbial communities from Crystal Bog, Wisconsin, USA - CBE02Aug07 | ecosystem: Environmental > Aquatic > Freshwater > Lake | place: Crystal Bog, Wisconsin, USA | collected...
GTAGTTTATCCAAACGTCCAAGTGGTGGATTGAATGTAATAGGATTCATCACCATTGTCTGCGCATAAGAACCAAAGTTTGCTAAGAGAAGTTTTCCATAATACTGTTTTGTTCCACCCGTGGATTCTAACGTTTGCGATAAGTTCTCTTTCGCAGTTATATCAACACGATTGAAATCAAACTCTTGATTCATTCGTAAATTAATGTAATCATCTAAAATCTTATAGAATGAATCTGCTCTGTGAATTACATCATAGCTTGTATCTTGCTTTGCGTATCCTAAGTTATAACCTAAGCCCCAGTTCTCATCTAAGTTCGCATACTGTGGTGTTAATTGACTCTTCCATAGTATTGAGAAGAGTAGTGGGTCGGTAAATTTCTGACGATTTGTAGCTGTTGGTGGAATAATATACTGTAGATTACTCGCTATGAAATTAGAAAGATTAGCACTAGTATTTGAGTTAATAGAATTAATGATATTAATATTATTGATATACGTATTGTAGAGTGTAACATAGTATTTCATAAAATCACCAAATCCTTGGACATTTGAAAGCGTTAATCCACCAAATCCAGAAACAATATTTGCGCCAAATGTTTTTGTGGTAAATACAAAATTGTTATTAAACTTCTGAAGTATTGTAGCATAGTTTGGATTAAAACTGTTAGAATTATTAGAAAGTGTTACAATCTCATTAGAAATATCTGTAAATTGTGCGTAACCAAAATCATATCGTTTTGGTAGTGATAATCGCACATATACTTGTGACTTTTCTGTTGGTGAGTAGTTTCTTAACGCAACATAGTAGGGTGTATTATTGGATTGGAGTGGTATAAATGTTGTATATGCGTTGAAATACGTTCCAGAAAACTGTGTATCACTCACAAAGTAGTTTGATTCATTCCCCCAAGGCGCAATAGAACTATTTCCAGAAATATCAGCAATAAAAGAAGCATCATTTGAGTATGCGAAGATTTCTGTGTGAGGATTTTCAGCATACTGTAATCCTGACAAATCGGAGAATGTATTCACTGATTTAGAAATATTCTTATAGATTGCGCGTTGAACTGGATAGAAGATTTGCCACGCAATATTGAATGTTAAAAGAGTTTCATCTGTTTGCGTATAACGATTACCTAATATATTTCCATTCACATCTACAAACCATAAAGCACCATTGTAACCACCTTCTAATTCTTGTATTGAGTTTGAGAATGGTGAAGCACTTGGTGCGAAATTTGCGTTTGAATCATAGTATTGATTCGATGCGTTAACAAAAGAAGTAATCTGATAGAAACGTTTGGAATTATTTGATGTAAATCCATATAAGATATCTTGAATTGGTGCACGGTCTATCGCAAATTGATCTAATGGTATACTTAGATAGTAATCGTATACTTGAACGTATGATGTTCCCCCATTTATAGCAGCATTGATACCATTTGGTCTATTTGTTATATATGAACTGTGCGCACTACCAGAGAGCACTTGTGTTGGATCTACGCGACTGAGAGTGCTGAAACCTGACGGTTTTGATACTGACGCAATATAGAATCCACCATACTGTTCTGTTGGATGTTGATACGCAGTGTAGTGAGAAAATGTAGCAGAATCAATACCAGCAACATTGGAACACAGTATGTAGTTGGCTGAATTACTCTGTGCTAAAGAGTAAACGTATGAAACCTTTGATGGACTGTAGTATATATAAGAGATAGTATAACCACCAAAATCGTTGTAGGTAAATCTTCGCACATCTGTATTGGACGCTACCTTTCCACCCAATCCAAAGATCCAGTTACTATTTACGCGTGTTGTCAATACATCTGTTTGTGGATTATACGATTTAATCTGTATTGAATCCCCAACTGTTAATGTTGGGTCGTTTGAAAATGCTAAGAACACGTATTCTGAACTATTCGCACTTACACCCATTAATGAGATATTTGAGTTATAGTTAAAAAATTCATCAATTGTGAAAGATTTTACATAATTAAATTGACGATTGGAAGAGTATAGGTCATACGTATAAATCTTGAATTCACTCTCTTGTGTCATCATATATCCAGAGATATCCATAAAGATTGCGTTTGGTTTATAGTTTATGTTGGACCATAAATACATGGAGTTACTTGTTAAGAGTGAATAACGATTCGCATATATCTGATGTGTTGTCGCAATCGGCATAGACTGCTCATACTGTGCTTGTGTTTGCGCTCCGTTTGTTGGTGGACCACGTGATACATCTGGAGATGATTTTATTACTGGGACTATAAGTGAAGAACCATTAGATGTGGTGGTGCCATCATAATACGCATTAGAAGCAACAGCATCTGAGTAGTAGGGATAAGGGACTAACGAACCAGCCACACCTATAAAAGGAACTAAATTGGATTGATTATCAAATGCCATAACAGTATAGGTATTATTATAATCAGTTGTAATAGAATTTAGATTCTCTGTAAAACCATATAGATAACTACCAGACTGTTTTACAAACTCATAGTATGTTCCACCATCGGCACCATAACCATAGTTTGTGCTTGTATTATTATAGATAACAGACTTTGAAAATGATAGTTTTACTAAAGCATTGCTCAATGTGATAGATGTAACTGCTTTATTAACTAGTGAAGTTGTATAGAAGATACCAAGATACGCAATCTTTAGATTTGGGTCAGATGAATAGTTAAACATATTTGAATTACTCCAACTTGCTTGCGTAAAGATAGATTTAAACATGTATCGTTGAATATCCCACGTTCCTTCGCCAGGCAGTAGTGATAGTCCATACACACCATTTCCTAAATCAAGATTACCATAGATATTGAAACTATAGTTGCTTAATGTTCCAGTAAAAGATGTTTGTGTAAATGGCTGAACATTTATTGAAATATTACAGTTAAGTGGAGGTTGATTGAGTGAGTTTGGTAAGTAGTTCGTTCCATAGTAGTGAACTTGCGCATAGTTTCTATAGTTTACAGTTGTAGGAGTATAGATTGTCGCAGAGTTACTTGTGTATATTTTATTAGATGAATTGGTATAGAAGTAGGTTTGTGTTGTTGAATTGTATATAGATTCCGCTCTGAAAATATAACCACTAATAGGGTCAATTCGCAAGAGTGAATTAGGTAAGAAGTTTGGAGTAGTTTGATTTTGAACATAACCAATATAATCTGTTAAATCTGTGCTTACACTATTTGAATCATAACCAATCGGCACATCATTATAAGATAAATCTGTAAAATACGCATTTGAGTAAGGTGTTTGATTATAAAGATTAGAATAGCTTGGGAGTGCTACATAGTTAGAATCGTATGCGCGTGCTACCAACCAGTTATTCAGATTTGTTTGAGGATTTGCTATTGGATTGAAGTTTGTGTTATTCGAAAGTTCTATAAAGTTTGAACTTGTAAAATAAGGCGCAATAACATAGTTTACAACAATTGGACTAATTGTTTTAGCTCTAAAAATAATATAGTAAGTTTGATTTGCTATATCAGTCTGTGGAACCGTTTGAAACGCTTGGAACGTAATATCTTGTGATGTTGTATTGGATGGAACTAAATTAGAACTCAAGTAGTTGTATTTTGATTCATTAAAGTTACCAGAGATATCAGCATAGAACGCTCCAATATCATGATATACAAAACAGTCTGTATCAATAGGAAATGTAGAACCTTGAGGATAGGCTGATATATTAAGTGACATGGAATACTTGTATGCTTTTGTGTTTGCGCCAATCGTGCTCGGATATGGTGGAACAAAACTAAAGAAATCACGTGGAATAACTTGCGAAATAGATTGATAGCTATTTGACCATAAAGCATAGGAGTTAGATAATGAGATTCCAAAGTTACTGTTTGTAATAGATTTAAACCCTGGCAATGGATTTACTGTAATACTTGGATCAATAATAGCACTATTTCTTGAATCTGTAACATATGCAATACTTGTACTAAAGAAGTTAAAACTGGCGTCATAGTTGATTGCGTTATACTCTGGGTAACGATACTTAGTAGGTCGTGGAAGTGTTTCTATTTTGAGTGTTTGACGAAGATTTGATTTGAATGTGAAAACTGTATAAGAAGCTGGGTCAATATTCACCACACCATCTACAGCATTCAATAAACGATTCGTATAAAGATTTCCACTCTGATTTAATTGATGAAATGTTTCTGGGATTGATGTAATTAGATTAAATGGATTACCACCATAGTTTGAATAGTTTGTTCCATTTGAGTAGTTTGTTCTTAAATTAGACCCTAACTGAGGCCAGTAGTAAGGCGGTGGCGTTTGATAGTTACATAAGATACTATTGCTAAAAGGTGTTAAATCTTTAATAATTACATTTGAATCATAGTTAGAACTTACATACGCGTTTGAACCGTTGCGAATATTCACATAGTTGTTCATAGAACCATAGTAATCCAGTGAGAACGTGTTGAAATTCACCGCAAAGTTTGTAGCAAACTGTTGCTGTAAGTAGTTATACATATCAGTTAAGACAATAAGATTTGCTGTATTCTGTGTTTGTAGTGTAAGATAGTTTGAATACGTTAGATTGTTTGATGCGAGTTGTTGATTAAAGTAGAGATTTGATTTCGCAATAATAGTATTTGAAAGACTTGTATTGAGTGATGGAGTGTTGATCACTATACGATTATTGAACGTATCATAGAACACATTATACTTATTTACCAATGTATAACGGAATGTGTGTGCTAAGCGATAGGAATCCAGTGCTGGAGTATTTGTTTGAATTACGCTTAACACATATGGGTCATTTAATCCTTGGAAGTAGTAGACACAACGAGTTTGCGGTGTTTCTGTTGGATTCAAATAAGATGAATTGGCTAAGGAAAAGTTAATCGGTGTTCCAAAATAGTTGTTATCTAAAAGGATCTCCTTCAGCACTGGATAGTAGTAAGCGATTGTCATTTGGTTAATAGTATAACTTTTTTGACCCGCATAACGTGATTGGAAATATCGTGTTACAATATAATCAATTGTTGGATTTGGAACAAATTCGTTTAGAACAGTATCATAGAAGTAGTCGCCAGGTTGATTGAAACCTACAGAGTAATCACCCGTTGATTGGAAAAGTGGAATAAAATCTGCTATACCGTTAATGAAATCATAAAAGATTGGTGGTGTGTTTAACTGAATATTAAGTTCATTAATCAATCCAGTAATATCATAAGAACCTTCTCGTATTGTCGTTGTAATCACATTGAGTGATTTTGGATAGTTAGAGTTTGTTACATTGGAACCCGTTACAACATTCCCATTTGAATCTAAATATCGTGATTGTTCATTAATAGGGATTGTAATGTTCTTTTTTGTAGCACGAAAGTAGAAGAAAGCAGAAAGTAGTTTCATTTGAACCACTTGAAAATTAATGATGTTGCGATAGATTCTTGGAAGCCGTAGAACAACATTTGTTGGCTGAGGATAGACATTCTTATCACGATTCGTAGAATCAATATTTATAATAGATGTTACTTGTTCTTTCTGTGCAGACAAAAGATTTGCTTGTTTGCTTATGTCTATAAATGTAGAAGGTCCAACACCAAAAAGAATGTTCTCATAAGCACTATCATAAGCACTATACTGTTTTGGTCTTGAGTAGAAGACTTGCGCAGAGATATCTGTAAAACTTGGTCCTCCCACATCATTGTTAATGAGATTCAGCGCAAACTCTTTAAAGTTCGGTAGATTCTTGATATCGGATAAAGCAGATGATGCGGATGATGCTGTTGATGTATCGGATTCTGAACCACTGTCTTCAGAATCCGATAAATAAGGTCTATAATATTTAGAATCCATCTGATTCTGCTCCTAATGATGCGTAAGGATTACTTAAGCCAACATATTAGTAGTTTGATAAAATTGGTTCAAATACCACTGTAACTTTATAGTTTGATAAATAAGCATAATTACATGTGTTACTATTATTATTATTCATATATAGATTAATATAATAATCTGAATTACAACTATTAACAAGATTAGTTAAATCATAGATATCTGTATAATTAATACTAATAGTTCCATATGAATTAGAATTATATACATAAGGGAAATTACTATTAAAATTCTCACCTTGAATTTCAATATTAGTTGTTCTATTTGAAAATGTAAAATACGCTTGACCTCCTACTAAAGGTAATCCTCCTCCATCATATCCTGTCATAATAATATTTGCTCTATAGTAATTTAGATTTGGGATTGGATAAAAGTAATACGTATTTGAATTATTAGACAATACTTGTTCAAATCCAGTTCCAATGAAGCTATTAATACCTCCAATATGATTTGAATCAATATAAATCTGAGGTATAGTATAATTTGTTGCTACATTATTACTCATATTTGAAGTTTGTTGACTGGTTAATTGCCCACTATTAATAACGTAACCATTTGATATTGCTAAATTTGCTACTGTTAATTGATTCGCAAATCCATTTCCTAATATTTGTATATTATTGATATTATTAATATCTTGTCCATTCATATTAACACTACCACCAGCTCCATATGTCCACCAGTTAGCACCTCCTAAATTTGCTACTGGTGTTCCATTAATATTTGTAACATTTGTTAAACTATAGTTACACATGTTCAAATCACTTGTCGCAATTCCAACCCAACTTCCTATATTAGAACCATTAAAGAGTAGTAAAGAACCATTTGAGTTTGTTGTTAGAAGACCATTTGATGTTGTTCCTTTTAATGTAACAGAACCAGTAAGCAGTGAAGATGTTTGTGATTGAACAGAAGAGATAGAACGAGTATTTAACGCAAATGTAGAAATAGTGGAACCTTGAATAAAAGGTGTAGAAAGTAAATTAGTAAATAACACAGTAGTAGAAATTGTGCTCGCACGAATATTCAGTGTGGAGATACTATTCACAGCAAGACTATTAGTAGAAAAACTATTTGTTTGAATAAAGAGCGAAGAGATATTATTTGCGTATAGATTATTCGTGGAAACCGTATTTGCTTCAAAACTTAGTGAAGATATACTATTAGCGAAAAGTGTATTTGTTGATAGTGTATTTGTTTGAATGGTTAGTGAAGAGATACTATTTGTGAAGAAACTATTTGTAGAAATAAGATTTGCTTCCATATTGATTGACGAAACACTATTTGCTAATACAAGATTTGTAGAAAGTGTATTTGTTTGAATAGTTAGTGAGGAGATAGATGGAACATTTATAAACTGAGCGTAAATTGTATTTGCTGATAGATTTATTGTTGAAATATTCGAACTGTTTACACTAATTGTAGATAGGTTTGATGTTTGAATACTATTCGCACGGATAGAACTTACAATTGATAACTGTGTTGAAAGATTCTGAACGTAGATTGTATTAGCAGATAGTGTAATAGTGGAAATACCACCCGCAAAGATACCATTTGTTGATACGCTATTTGTAAAAATAGATTGAGATGAAACTGTATTCGCATATAAGCTATTTGTTGAAAGTGTAACTGTTGAAATACCACTTGCTTTAATAAGATTTGTAGAAATAGAATTGGTAGAGATATTGGAAGCAGTAAAACTATTTGTAAAAATACTTGAAACGTTTAGTAATCCAGCACTAATGTTGTTTGTATTCAAGAAGTTTGTAGTGGTTGTTGTGGTGACATTCACATTTGATACGTTCGCAGTTCCTAGAGGGTCTGGGAAAGCAAAGGTGTTAATGACCGCCCATGTATTTGTGCTTCGTGATGTAAGTGTTACAAATCCAAACGGTTGTGTGATTTTGAGAGAAGATGTTCCATCCGCAAAAATAACAGAAGACATTGTGCTTATATAGATGTTTGCGCCGGTTGAAACGTAACCAGTAGCATCACGAATCGTCGCTATACGGCCGGGAATAGATGTTGTTGATATGTATGTGACATAAGGTTGATTTGGTTTTATGATTGAAGTGTCTAATAGTAGTAGATTTACATTATCTATAATTGTTGAATTACTTGGAGTAATTGTTGCCATCTAAAAAACACCTAAGAAATAATATTCTTCTATTTTAGGTAGCATGCAAAGCATATATTATAAGTATTTACCAGACTACTTAGCCAATAGTAACTATGTGATTAACATTCAAGATATAGGAGGAACATCCAATGCTTCTGGATTAAGTGCTGTGAGTGCTTTACAAACCGCTGTTGGAAATATTCAAAAGATGGTTGATTTTACCAATAAACAGATTAATGTAAATGCTATTAGTAACTATGATACAAGTCCTATACAAGTTTTAGCACCACTAAATCTTAGTAATGTAAATCTTTATCAGAACGGAACTATTTTTAGTGGTGGTGGATCAGTTTCTGGCGGAGCCACTGTGTTATCGTCTGGAACAACTGCTATTATACTCTCAAATACATCCAGTCCTACTACAACCGCTATCACATTTGGAGCAGGTCCTGGCGTTTCTACAATACTAACACTGACACAACAAGGTCAACTGAGTTTACCATTTGGAGCAAGTCCCAACAAGTATTTAGAATGTTTAGATTATACTGGAACAACACAGTGGAACTATGTTAGCAATTTAACAAACGGATATGCTTCACTGAACGTGTTGGGAAATAACAGTTTCTCATTTCAACAGAACGGTGTTGAGAACGCTTCACTTGATCCAAACGGAAACATGACCGCTCAGAACTTCTACTCTGTATCCGATAAACGATACAAGAACAATATTTCTACTATTACAAATGCTGGTGATTTGCTGAAACAGATTCGTGGTGTGCGATTTAACTGGTTGAAAGATGATAGTGCTGATATTGGTGTAGTAGCGCAAGAAGTATTTGAAGTTATGCCAGAAGCAATCGTTAGCACAAATACGAATATGCTAACTGTTGCGTATAATAAGATTATTCCAGTGTTGATTGAAACGATTAAGGATTTACAGCTTCGAGTGGAAGAATTAGAAAAGTATCGCCCAACTATTCCAATTTATAATCCAAATAAAACAGAAACTTATGATTTATCAACTATAATGTTAAAACTTAAACCAATATCAAATCTTCCACTTAGACATTAAATAACTTTCAACTTGTTGTCGTTCAACAAATGAGAGAGTTCTGTTATAAAATAGTAGTTCAGAAATTAATCCACTATATTTCATAGTATTATCATTATTCTTTGATGTTCCTATGTAACCAAGATTCACATTAATTGTTGAATTTGTTGTTGGTGCTAAAAATTGCTTCATAACACCATTTATTCCTAATGCGGTTGTTGATACTACAACATCATTTTGTGTAGAAATATTATTTACAATGAGGGAAAATAAATTATTTGTATTTGATGTTGCTGTTCCAGTTATTTGAAATGAAGAACGAGAATAACCAACACCAGTTCCAAAATTATTATAAATAACAAATCCATTATCTATTTGATAATCTAATTGTTGAGAAGTAGAAAGTATAGAAAAAATACGACCATTTATTGTTGTATTTGATAAATTGACAACACCAAGGACTGAAAATGAAGAAATAGATGATATATTAAAATTAGAATTAACTAATGCTTGCGTAGTAGCATTTGAAGTAATAGAGATTGATGGTAAACCATTTTGAGGGTTGTTTTTATAGACTGGGTAGTTTGATGTATAATTTGAAAAATTATAGTTATATATAGATTTATCACGCCATAGTAATACGTTACTATTACTATCTGTGATAACACAAGAAGGATCATACGCATCTAACCACAAGTTCAAACCACTTTTAACTGGAACATTTGATTGAATTGTAGAAATCCCCCACTTGTTGATTAAATATGATTCAATTGTCTGTCTTTCCGCATTTGATAACGCACGATTATATAAAATTACTTCTGATATGAGACCATTAAAACAAAACGTATTACCATATGTATTACCACCAATATTAAATTTAGAAATATTTAATAAATTTGTTGAAGCACTATTTATATTTGAAGTTAATGCTGGACCACTTCCAGAATTTGTATAAATATTAAATGTGCTTGTCTGATATATATCAAAGGTTGGACCATCATTTACAATAACAGATGTTAGATAATTTGTTCCATTATTAATGTTAGCACCAGCATTTTGATAATTATATGGTGTAAAATAAGGTGTTTGATTTAATATTTGATAACTGAATCCACCAATAGTGCCATTATCACTACCAGCTTGATTATTCGCAGCAAATAATCTTGTTAAGCTATTTGTAGAAAGTTGATTATATACCATAAAGAAAGAATATGAGTTTGTTGAAAAAGAGTTTATTGGAACAGTATTAGAAATAATACCAGCATAAGAACCAGTTGAAAAATAGAGACTATTAAACTGATTCATTGTTGATACACGATTATAAAATACATTAGAATTACCAGAAATAACATTAAAATTTCTTCCATTACCAGACCTATCAAATACCGTATCAACACGAGTTAAACCATCACTTGTTACAGTAGTTGAAACGTTTGATGAAGAATACGCATCAACCCATAAATATGGTGTGCTTATATTTGGTCCAGCGTTTAAATATGATACTGGCGCATTTGAGGGAAGTTTCCACTTGTTTATAAGTTGTGATTCAATTGTTGTTCGTTCTTGTGTTGTAAGAACACGATTGAAAACAGCTATTTCAGCAAACGTATTAAATTGAGATGCTGGATTGAAGTTATTACCAAATACTCTTATAGCATCAAAATAGAAGTTACAACCAGCATACTGTGTAGAACTACTTACAAAATTACCGTTAATACTTAAGAGGTTTGTAGAAGGTAACACATTCCCAATTGTTGTATTGCCGCCATTAATCAAACATGAAAATAATCCTAATGTATTTGAGGTATAAGGACCTCTAATAACAGAATTTGTTATAATATCATCTGCTCTAAATCTTGAGAATCCTACTTGGTTATTTGAGAATCCAAAATTAAATTCAGTTGTGGATGGTGAGACATATGTGTTAAAACTTGACATTAGTGCAAAAGCAGCTGCTCCACTTGCCATATTTGATTGCGCAAGAACAAAAAACGCAGAAATATTACAACCAGTATAAACATTCGCTGGAGGGATAAAAGAGTATGAGAATTTTGTTGCTGGTGTTGGCTGAAATCCCCACACTGATAATGTTGGATATATATTATAGTTGTAATTCATCAAGTTAAAATAAGCAGTTCCTGATAAATTATAAGCATTTCCAGATTTATCTTTCAAAAAACTAATGTATGTATTGTTAGGTGGAGGAACACCAGATGATGCTAATGTTGTTGTATCCATGACATCATACCAAACGAACGCATTTGAAATAATCGTTGAGTATGGTAGTAGTTTATATCCCATTAAAGGAGGACCAGTCCTAAACTTAGGATAGTTTGATGGTAGATTTGTGTATGGGGTATTATTTATTAAAAAATTTGATCTTCCATCCGGTCTTTTTGGACCTGTTCCAAAGACTGGCATCTCTTTTAAATAAAGAGAAACGAATCCTTTAATATTACACACTATTATACATTATTGTTAGATAAATCAGTAGTCGTAGGAGTTGTATCTGGTGGTTGTGTTACACTATTATTAGATAAATCAACATGATTGTTAGATAAATCAACAACATTGTTAGATAAATCCACAACATTGTTAGATAAATCCACAACATTGTTAGATAAATCCACAACATTGTTGGATAAATCCACAACATTATTAGATAAATCCACAACATTGTTAGATAAATCAACAACTAAAGTAGATTGTAAATTAGATATAACTTGTTGTTGGGCTTGAATACTATTTAAAATCTGTGCTTGTTGGTCTAAAAGTTCTTGAGGCACATCGGGTTGATACGTATCAATTTGAGAATTTACTTTATTCAATACATAAGTGTAATCAACTAAAATAGATGTTTGACTTGCTATCTGTGCGTGAACAAATGTAATAGGATCATCGTAGTAACTCATCTATTAATTGGGCGGAAACCAGTAGTAAGGATGAGACGAAGGTAACGATTTCTGATATCCATACTTCCACGCCAAGTATCCTTCTGATTTCTGATACTCGTCAATACTTAACTCACGATTAAATATTAACACTTCATGAATAAATCCTAAAAGTGTTCCAATATTCCACTGACCCATCTGAAGTGGGATAGCAGAACCTCCATTATAAGTTACAGCAGTTCCATTGGAACCATCTAAAACACCATTTGTGTAAGCTTTAAAATAGTTAGCTTGGTCTATAAATCCACGAACACCGTTTGTATTGTTTGTAACTCCACGAAGAGTTCCAGTATTAATAGTATATTGTGTTACATTCACGTTACAATCAAAGCGGATAGAACGCTCTGAATTTGCTACAGTGTATGCTATAATTGCGGCAGCATCATTTGGTGAGTTAGAAGTAATCGTAGCAAAATTTGTAGCACACGTAATCCATGTTGTAGCACTTGCGCCAACAGATGTTAATGTTTGTGCTGCGACTAACTTTGTATTGGTCCCATTAAAATAGATGCCTGGAAACCCATTATAGTTAGAAACAACTGGACCGTTACTACCAGCGGGAACATTCATCACAAGTGGTGTAAAAGAACCTTTGGATGCCCATGAAAAACTTGTTAAACCAGAGTTTGATAGTGTAGTAGTATCAGCAGAATCATACCAAACTAATAATCCTGACACATTACTGGGTGTCCAGTTATAGGTTCCAGCACGCGATGAGAAAGCATTTGATAAGTTATCTGTTGTAAATTTACCAGAATAAGGATAATCAGTTAGAGGAACTGGTATAGAAGGATTTGAGTTAGTATAGGAATAGGATGTAGGAAAACGAGGAATAACACCCCACTTCCACGCTAAGTAAGCTTCCACTTGTAAACGTTGTGCTGATGTAAGAGTATTGCTATAAACAATTAATTCATTAAAATATCCATGATAAAAACGATTACCATACTGACCCGCATCGGTAGAAATTTGTAAATTGGATGAAGCAGTCGCACCACCTATGACTGGACCAAGAACACCATCTACTACAAAATAGTTTGTTGGACCTTGTGGAAAATTTGCTGG